>Ga0307372_10000983_pt1 | contig 49947 bp, 39 predicted proteins | sample OX1MG_FD_202533 | JGI IMG/M metagenome (GOLD analysis project Ga0307372, IMG submission 202533) | Soil microbial communities from Risofladan, Vaasa, Finland - OX-1 | ecosystem: Environmental > Terrestrial > Soil > Coastal area > Acid sulfate soil | place: Finland: Risofladan, Vaasa | collected...
CCGACGATTTCATCGATCATATGCATGCGCACGTGCGCTTCGACCGTGTACTACCCAATTGGAACTACGTCTTACTTCCACGATGACCCTATTGCTTTCGGGGAAGTTATTAAATCCTCGCCCCTAACGATTTCGCGAAGTTTTTGCTTCTCCGGGTTTGTGCCAAAACCAGGCCCTAGCATCGAGAACGAGCCGTCTGGAAGAGATTCGATTCTCTCAATACCAGTGTCACCTGTCTCGGCTTCAATGGCCAGAAGCAAGCGATTGAATTCCGCGATGTAGTCGCCGTAAGACGCGAATCGCTGCTTTGCGTGGTCGTCGCGTGCAGCGTCAGCTAGTATCTTGAGGTCGGTTAGAAGTTCACGCATGGCTTTATTTGTCGTTAATATGCCGCTGACTCCAAGAATGCCTCCCCCGGACGCGTGTTCGTTTCAGGTGGGCAGCCAGGCAGTGCGGCAAGTCGAATCAGCAACCAGAAAACACCCCGTGATACTCGCGTTTCTCAAGGCTTTCGCCGTGACCCGCTGCTTCCCACTGCCTTCGTCGGCCCGACGGAAGCGCCAGAAGCGGACATTATACGCTTTGCTCGAAACGTTGAACGTCCCTTCTCAGTCATCTCCAGGGCGGAACGGGAAATTCTACCTTTCGTTTGAAAATGACACTCCCCTTTTTCGCCATCTCCTCCGCATCCCCACATCTCCTTCCGAAAAACGTCGCCTCCCCTCGCGGTCTGCCCTTCGCAACGCTCCGCCACCCGCTCAGCAGGGAAACGTCTGGGATCCCCCATCCACGCGGATCACTTGCCCGCTGATGAAGCCGGCGCCGGGCGAGCAGAGGAAGCCGACGACGCTGGCCACTTCGTGTGGGCGGCCGTAGCGGTCGAGCGTGCCTTCGGTGATGAGACGGCCTTGGTCGATCTCGTGAATCCGCAAGAAGCGCTCGGTGACGGTTCCGCCCGGCGCCACGCAGTTGACCGGGATGTTGTGCGGCTTGAGTTGTTCGGCCAGGCAGCGCGTGAATTCGTGAACGGCCGCCTTGGCCACGGCGTAGATCGAGCCGGTCGGCCGGCCGTAGCAGCCGGCAATGCTGCCGATGGTGACGATCCGGCCGCTCTTCCGCGACATCATTTCGGGGGCGACTTCGCGGCAGCAGAGCATCGCGGAAAGCAGGTTGCGGTCGAGCACGCTGCGCAGATCGTCGAGCGAGATGTTCAAGCAATCGTCTGCCTCCGGCCGTCCGCCGCGACCGACGGCCGTACCGCCGGCGCCGATGTCTCCGCCGGCGCAGCAGACCAACAGATCGATGCGCCCAAAGCGCTGGCGAATTTCGCCCGCGATGCGGCGGACTTCGGCCTCCTGGCAGACGTCGCCCCAGACGGGCATCGCCTCGCCCGAGTTCCGCCGGGCAATTTCGTCGGCCAATTGCTGCATGGTTTCGCCTTCGCCGAAGGTTCGCGGGCTATCGGGCCGCGTGCCGTGTACGGCGACCTTGGCGCCCAAGCGGCACAGTTCTTCGGCCATCACCCGCCCCAGCCCGCGCGAAGAGCCGGTGATCCAGGCGGTTTGCCCCGAAAGAATTCGCGTTTCGCTCATGGTTGCTCGCTCCAAAGGACTCTTGCGTTCGACTAACCCATTCGTTGCTGATCGATTTGCGCGGCCGACGAACTGCGCCTTGCAAACCGCAGATCGCCGCTTCGTCCGCCGCCTATTTCGCCGCCGGCCGCTTGGAGTGGGCCAGCAAGAATTCTTCAATCGACTTCTGAAATTCGGGCCGGAAGAAAGTCTGCATGTGATCGGCGCCATCGATCACGACGACTTCCAGATTGCTCATCACGGGCTCTAGCTCGTCGACGGTCGACCTGAGCGGATCGACTTCGCCGATCACGACCAGCGCTGGGGCCCGGTTGGCTCGCAACGCGTCCTCGGGCACGATGAGATCGTGCATCCCGCGCGCGGCGGCGGCCAGCGCTTGCTGATCGTTCAGCAGCCGAAAGAAAAAGTTGATCAGCTTCAACCACCAGGCCCGCGGCTTGGGCCGGCCTTCGGGCGTCAGCCGGACCAACAGCGGTCCGATTCCGTCGCCGCGGTCGAGCGATTCGGCCAACTCTTGAACGAATTGGCGACGCTCGTCGTTTTCGCGGGCCCAGCCGGCGCCGCCCAGCGTGGCCGTCATCACGCGCTCGGGGTGCAGCGCCAACAACTTGGCCGCGATGAACGCCCCCATCGAATAGCCGACCACGTGCGCCCGTTCGATCTCGAGATGATCGAGCAGCCGCACGGCGTCTTCGACCATTTCCACGCCGTATCGGTCGGGCTCGTGCGGCGCCCCGCTGAGCCCGTGCCCGCGGTTATCGAAGGCGATCACCCGATAGTGCTTGGCCAGCGTCTTGACGACGCCCGGCGTGACCCATTGCCAGTGCAGGTTGGCGGCGAAGCCGTGAATCAACAGCACGGGCTCGCCTTCGCCTTCGACGATGTAACGGATTTTGACGCCGTTCGAATCGAAATAGCGGTTTTCGGCCGCCGGCAAAACGGCCGCCCGAGAACCCATCCAGGTCAAGACCGCGAACGCAACGAACGACTTGCGAGCTAACATGGATTACGAATCATCCCGATGGTTCATGCATTTCGAAACCGGCGCCGATCCATTCAAGCGCTGTTTCACTGCCCTTGCTGCTGAGCCGCGGCCTCGGGCACGACGAGCGGCGGACCGTCGAGCCGGCGGGTGTTCGCGAGCAGGAAGTCGGCGAATTGGCGATCGACGTTCGCGAGCGCCTCCTGAGTCGCCGCGCCGCTGCGCATCGCCGTGCGCAGCAAATCGGGGTCGAGGTCGAGCCCGAGCGACTTGACCAGCTTGAGGGCTTCAGCGACTTGCGGATCTTGCTTCAGGGCGTCTTCTTCGTTCGGCCGCGGTTTGCTGGCGTCGATCGTAGAGCTGGCTTGCCAGATCGCTTGCCAGGCGCCGTCGGGCATCTTGGCCCAAAAAGCGTCGCGAACCGTCACCTGACGCCGAGTCAAATCCTGGTCGAGATTGGTAATCCGCACGCCCGTGGTCCCCTCGGCGTCGCACTCGCGAGTCGCCTTGTCGATGGCCTCGTTGGGCTTGTTTTCGTTCGGCTTGGCGACTCCGCCCGCGGGGTTCAACAAATCGCCCAGCGCGCCTTCCAATTGCGACTTGGCCATGCCGGCGATCAGTTCGCCCAGCGGCGGGCGGTCCTGGCCGCTATCCTCGCGGACCAGCATTCCGCCGGCGCCTTGATACCGGGGCTTGCCCAGGATGGCGTACTCGGCCAGCGCCATCTTGGCGGCCCATTGCCGGTCGTCGAGCGGCAACGCGTCGAGCCGGTCCGACAAGTCGGGCTGGGCCTGCGCAGGCTCGATTTTCTTCTCCTTGAGCCGCTCGACGAGCGCCGCGGCCGAGGCCTCCTCCGGGTCGTCGAGCCGCTCCTCCCAGGCCAAGGCCAAGATGCGGCGAGTCTCGGGCGATTGTTGATATTGCTTGCGAATCTGCACGACCGGGATCGAAACCAACAGCAACTGCGCAGGTTCGTGCGGCTCTTGCTTGGCGTCGAAGGCCGCCAGCCGAGCCTTGGTTTCCTCCAGGCTGCGGTCGAGAAAGGACGTGAGTAATTTGGGCTCGCTGCGCCGTTCGCGCCAAGCCGCCAGGCGGTCGCGCAACTGCTCGATCGCCATTCGCCGCCGCTCGTCTTCGCCGGCGACCGTCTTGCGATAGACGTTCGGGGCGTGTTTGCGAAGCCACTCGCGGCGCACGACGAATGGCAACTCGCCTTGCCGCGGCGGGCCGAAGAGCATACCGAACAGACGCTCGCCCCCGACCAGCGCCGCCATGTCGACGGCCCGCTCTTGGACCGTCGTCGGCCGGCGGCTCGCAGCGGCCTGGCCCGGAACGGCCGCCACAATCAGCATCCACGCCGCGAAAGTAGTCGCGCCCATGTTCGCCGCCCAGAGTTGAAGCCCAGCCCCGCATGACCGGTGTGATTATATCACGGCGGTCGAACGGGGACTCGTTTCATATCTCTAGTGTTCTGTCAGCCACGATTTGACGAACGCTAGCGGCCAGGGTGGCTGGCGGCAGAGCCCAGGCGGCACCCCAGCGAACTGGGGCTTCGCCCAGGCTCAGACCCAGCCACCCATCACTTGAACATACATCAATTAGCGGCTGACAGAGCACTAGCGCTCGGCGCCTTCCGCCTTTTTGTCGTTCGGCTCGCCGTTGGGAAACGGATCGTCTTCGGGCTGAGGCTCTTCGGGCGGCGTCGCAGAGGCCGGCTTGACGCCGTTGATCGTCTTCTTGGCGCCCCGCGTGACCGAATTCACCAGGCCCTTGAAGAGCCCGCGAGACGAGCCGCTAGGGGCCGCTTTGGCCGTCGAGTCGGCGGCCGGAGTTTCGGGCGTCGGCTCTTCGTCCCCGCTCGGCGTCTTCGCCTTGGTCGCCGCGTTTGCGGCGGGCTTTTCCGCCTCTTCTTCGGGCTTCTCGGCGGCCGGTTCCGCCTCGTCCTTCATTTCGGGCTCGGCGTCCTCGGACTTATCGTCGGCGGCCATTTCTTCGGCGGCCTTGTTGTCGGCATCCTTGTCGTCCGACATCGTTTCGTCGGGCGCCTCGTCGTCGGCCGACTTCGATTCGTTCGAAGAGGCTTCGCCCTCGAATTTCGGCGCCGCCGAGTCGCCGCCCGGCTTGCTCTCGCCGCCGCACCCCACAACGAAACAGAGGGCCAGCAAGCCCGCAATCAGACTGTATTTCCGCATCAACGCACTCCTTTGACTTGATAAATCGTTCGTCTTGATAGATCGCTGGCGAGAGAGCTACCGCTTTTGCTGGGCGAATTCTCGCATGAAACCGGCCAACAGTTCAACGCCTTCCAGCGGCATGGCGTTGTAAATCGAAGCCCGAATGCCGCCGACCGAGCGATGCCCCTTCAACTCCGCCAGCCCGCAAGCCTGGGCTCCGCTGAGGAACCGGGCCTGCGTTTCGTCGTCGGGCAAACGGAACGTGACGTTCATTAGCGAGCGGTCGCTCGGCTGCGCGTGGCCCCGGTAGACCTCGGGCGCCGCGTCGACCTCGTCGTAGAGCAGCTTCGCCTTTTGGCGATTGCGCTGGAGCATCTTGTCCAGGCCCCCCACGTCTTCGAGCAGCCAGCGCGTGACCAGCATTACGATGTAGATCGCGAACACGGGAGGCGTGTTCGGCATCAGCTTTTCCTTGACGTAGGTGCGGTAATCGAGCATCGTCGGCAACCCGTCGGGCACGCGCTCCAGCAAGTCGTCGCGGACGACGACAATGGTCACGCCCGCCGGCCCGGCGTTTTTCTGGGCGCAGGCGTAGATCAACCCGTAACGCTCGATCGGCAGCGGCCGGCAGAGGAAATCGGACGAGGCGTCGCAGACCAGCGGCACGTCGCCGACCTCGGGCTCGGCCGCGAACTGCACGCCCTGGATGGTTTCGTTCGAGGTGAAGTGAACGTAGGCCGCCTGGGGATCGAGCTTGAGCTCGCCCGGCTTGGGCAGGCGGTCGAAATTCGTGGCTTTGCCGTCGTAGACGACGCGGACCTGGCCTTGGCGGACGGCTTCCTGAAGGGCCGTCTTGCCCCAGGTTCCGGTGACGATGTACTCGGCGCTGCGGGTCGAGCCGCTGAGCAGGTTCAGCGGAACCATGTAGAATTGCAGCCGCGAGCCGCCTTGCAAAAACAGCACGCGATAGTTGTCGGGCACGGCCAGCAGGCGCCGCAAATGGGCCTCGGTTTCGGCCAGCACGCCCTCGAACCAGGCCGAGCGATGGCTGATCTCCAGCGGCGAAATGCCAATGCCGGGCAGCGAAACCAGGTTGCGCTGGGCCTCTTCGAGCACTTTCAAGGGCAAAACGGCGGGACCGGGCGAAAAATTGTAAACTCTGGGTTCCATGGCGAACTCGGCAAGCGGCTCCTGGCCGTAACATCGTGGCGGATCAAGCGTCTCGGCGCCGTGCAATAATGCGCGGATACATCGCCCGGCGCCGTCTAGAATGATAAACTTTGCCGCTCGCGGCGGCTAGGTGTAACGGCGGCGCAATAAGGCCGGCCGAAATAACGACGGTGCATCGTCGTTAGCGCCGGCTATAATGGAACAAAACCGGACCACTTGGTTTGCTTGACCTCCAATCAACTCATTGCCAGAAGACACGCTCCACGATGAGTGCGCTCAATTTGATGTTCGCGGCTACGATGGTCTTGGGGCTGGGCTGCTTCATCTGTTACGTCACGGTCTTGGTCCAGATGGTCAAGCATGACAAAGTCGGGTTGGCTCTTGCAAGCTTCTTCTGCTGCGAACCCATCCCATTTTTTACGGCTGGGCAAAGGCCGATGAATGGGACAACGTGCTGCTGATGGTCGCGTGGACGATATGTAACGTTGGCTGTTTCATTGCATGGATGATTTTAACTCCATTGCTTCCTAAGTAGCGTGAAGCAGGGCGGATATGGCCCAGTCGTTCGAATGCCCTGAATGCGGAAAGGTCTACTCGCGAGAAAACCGCCTCGTAGGCAAGGCCGTGGCCTGCGAGTGCGGACGGCGATTCCTCGTTCCGCCGCCCGAGACGCCTCGGGCGGGGTCGGGAAGCGCTTCGTCTTTGGCCGTTCCGGCTCCTCCTGCGGCCCGGCCCGCGGGCTCGCCGCCAGCCGCCAAGCCGGCGCGTGCCATTCCCGTCGCGCGGCCCGCGCAAGCCAAGCCCGCGCAAGCCAAGCCCGCGCAAGCCAAGCCCGCCCGCTGGGCCGATCCTGTTCCATCCAACGAACCGCTGCCGTTGACCGAAGCCGACCTCGTTGAAGAGCCGGCGCTGCCATTGGCGGCGTCTCCTGTGGGCCCGCCGGCGGCTCGGCCGGTGAATTCCCCATCCTATGTCGCGAGCGCCGTGCCGGTGGAAACGCCGTTGCCGCGTATGAAGTACCAGCCGCCCGTTGTTAAGCCGCCTAAAAAGAACAAGCGTCGCTCGAATCAAGACCCGGCTGCGACCTTGGGGCGCTGGGTGGCGCTGTTCGTATTCTTTATCGTTTTGCCGCTCGCGGGATTTTTGTTTTTCATCGCGATGATCCTCTATTCAAGACGCGGTTGGACCGGAATCGCGCCGAATACTCAACGGCAGTCTACGATTTGCTGGTCTTCCGTGAATTTGCCGCCCGCCCAATTGGAAGTAGCGTCGGCGGCGGCCCCTGCGCCCTTGTCCGCGTCTTTCAGCCCTGCGTTCGATGGGCGGCCGGGCCTTCCGCAAACGAGAGATTGTGGGCCGTGTTGATCAGGCTCACGTGAGAAAACGCCTGGGGGAAATTGCCGACCAATCGCTTGTCGCGCGGCGAATACTCCTCGGAAAGCAAGCCCACGTCGTTGCGCAAGCTCAACAGCCGCTCGAAGATTTCCACCGCCTCGCCGCGTCGGCCGAGCAGGTTGAGATTGTCGGCCAGCCAGAAGGTACACGGCAAAAAGGCGCCTTCGCCCGGGGGCAGCCCGTCCAGGTGCGGTTGAGTCTTGTAGCGCAGCACGAATCCGTCGACGAGCAACTCCCGCTCGATGGCTTCCACCGTGCCGCGGACGCGAGAATCGCTGGGCGGCAAGAAGCCCACCAGCGGAATCATCAGCAAGCTGGCGTCGAGTTCCTTCGAGCCGAAATACTGCACGAACGAATTTCGATCGGCGTCGAAGCCTTCGCGGCAGGTCTGCGCGTGGATTTGCTCGCGCAAGCCCCGCCAGCGAGCGAGAGGGCCGGGGCAGCCGAACTGTTCGGCCGATTTGATCATCCGGTCGACGGCCACCCAGGCCATCACCCGCGAGTGCGTGAAGCAGCGCCTCGGGCCGCGCACCTCCCAGATGCCCTCGTCGGGATCGTGCCAGACCGTCTCCAGGTGTTCGATCAGGTGCATTTGCAGATCCCAGGCGTCTTGTTCGAGGGCCAATCCGGCTCGCCGGGCCAGGTGCAGCGCGTCCATCACCTCGCCGAACACGTCGAGTTGGAATTGTCGATGCGCAGCGTTGCCGATTCGCACGGGCCTGGAGTTCTCGTAGCCGGGCAGCCAGTCGAGTTCGATTTCGGTCAGGCGGCGCTCGCCGCTGAGCCCATACATGATGTTCATCTGCGAGGCGCGGCCCGCGACGGCTCGCAGCAGCCACTCGCGCCAGGCGGCGGCTTCTTCGACGTAGCCGCCGCCGATCAACGCGTAGAGCATGAACGTGGCGTCGCGCAGCCAGCAAAAGCGGTAATCCCAGTTTCGCGGGCCGCCGATCTGTTCGGGCAGCGAAGTGGTGACCGCGGCCGCCATGCCGCCGGTCGGCGCGTAAATCAACGCCTTGAGCACGATCAACGAACCGAGCACCGCGTCGCGCCAGGTTCCCTCGGCCGTGCAACGGCCCGACCACTTTTTCCACCAGCCGTCCGTTTCGCGGAGGGCGGCTTCGCCGTCGATTTTTTTGGGCGCCGCGGCATTCGACGCGTGCCAACCTAGCGCGAAAGGCAGACGTTGCTGCGGGTTGACGTCGAAATCGGCGACGCTCGTCCAATCCTCGCCGCGCACTTCCACCGGCGCCCGCAGCATGACTTTATCGGGCCCGGCGATCGCGTGGAGCTCGCCGTCGATGTGCCGGATCCAAGGCACGATCGAGCCGTAATCGAACCGCAACACGAACTGCATCTTCATTCGCACCCGGCCGCGACGGCCGACGACCATCCGCACCAGCGCCGGATGCTTGCGGCGCGGCGGCATGAAGTCGATCACGGTGACGGCGCCGCCGTCGGCCATCTCATAGTCGGTCTCCAAAATCAGCGTGCCTTCGCGATAACGGCGCCGGCTGCTGCGGACTTCGCCCTCGGGCCGCAGCAGCCACCGCCCGTTGTGTTCCGTGCCCAGCAGCGCAGCGAAGCAGGCCGGCGAATCGAAGCGGGGCAGGCACAGCCAATCGACGGAGCCGTCGCGCGACACTAAAGCCGCCGTGTGCAAATCGCCGATCATGGCGTAGTCTTCAATCCGCAAGGCCATCGCGTGCCGCCTTCTCGCTATCAGGATCGGAATCTCTCGGCGCCGTTCTCTGCATCTATAGCGTCCCGCCGGCGGTCCGCTGTCATTACCCCTCAACCTGTCATTACCCCTCGAATAGAGGAATTCGGGATCGACCGCCCCACCCCCCAGCCAATAGAATGCCCGGCACGCGGCACGCCCCATCTACGAGTATCGATAGTCGCGGATTACGAGGCAGGCGTAAATAGGCTTAAATTTTCGTAAACTTAGGCCAAACCCCCTCTCTCCAAGGGAGCCAGTCTCCAGGGAGCTTTCGACCATGCGAGACTTGGCAAACAAGCGGATTGCGATCAGCGGGGCCGGCCACGGTTTGGGGCGCGATATGGCCCGGGCGTTCGCCAAGGCGGGCGCCGAAATCATCGTCACCGACCGCAATCTGGCCGGCGCCGAGGAGACGGCCAGGCTGATCGAAGCCGACGGCTGCCGGGCGGCGGCCTATGCGCTCGACGTGACCGATCTCGACGCCATCCGGCAGTTTCGCGAACGGCTGCACGCCGAACGCGGGCCGATCGACGTGCTGATTAACAACGCCGGCGTCGCCTACGGCGGCGCGTTTTTGGACGTGCCGGTCGAAAATCATCTGGCGACCTATCGGGTCAACGCACTTGGCATGGTCGCCATGACGCATGCTTTCTTGCCCGATCTGATTGCCCGGCCCGAGGGCCACTTGGTGATTATCGCCAGCGGGTCGGCCCTGATCGCCTTGCCTTACGCCTCGACGTACGCTTCGAGCAAATGGGCGGCGCTGGGGTTCTCCGAATCGATCCGCGAGGAGCTGCGCATTCTCGGGCATCGTCACGTACGCGTCACGGCGATCTGCCCCAGCTACATCGACACCGGCATGTGCGACGGCGTGAAGCTGCCGCGGTTCACGCGGATGCTGCGTTCGCCGCAGGTGGCCGAGATGGCGCTGCGCGCCGTACGGCGCAATCGCGACTTGGTGCTCACGCCCTGGCTGGTTTACATCACGCCCTTCACCAAGGCCATGCTGCCGCCGCCGCTATTCCGCAAGGTCGCCGACTTCTTCGGCATCACGGGCGGCATGGCGACCTGGTACGGCCACGACAAGCCAGCGGGGAAGTGATCGCGGCCTCAAAGTAGCAGGCACACTCCGTGTGCCGCAGCCGAAATCATGGCGTAAGTGACCGCATTCACATCCCGCCATTGTAGGTTTTCCAACTCGATCTCCGATTTCAAGTCCAGCGTGCATTAGGCGACGGCACACGGAGTGTGCCTGCTACTATGCCCGAGTTGCAGACCGGCCGAGCAACTTCAATACAGCGCAATCGCCCGGCCCGGCCCGCCGTGACAGCCGCGGATTTTCAACGGCGCGAAGATGAAATAAGCCCGCTCCGGAACTTTATCGAGCGAAATCAAAAACTCGACGCCGACCAACCCTCGGCTGCCCAGCGCCCAGTAGGTCATCAAGGCCCGCTTCGGTTCGGCGCCGCCGAGCGTCGGTCCGTCGGTCGCCACGCAGCGAATGCCTTTTTCAGCCAGGTAGGCGATCGCCTCGGGACCGGGCGCCGGCCAGCCTTCGCGTTTGCCGTTGAGCGGATCGGCCAAGAGGGTCTGCCCCTCGGGCAAGGGCTTGAAGTAAGCGTCGGTATAGCCGCTTTCGAAGATCACGATCTCGCCCGGCTTGAGCGGGCCGTGCTCGGCTTCGTAACGCTGGATGTCTTCCGCGCGAATCTCGGGTGACGTGGGCCACTCGTTTTGCTTGGTCGTTCCAATGCGATGGGCGACGTCGATCACCCGCGCCCAGCCGCAGGTTTGTGATAACGGAACTTGCTCTGCGGTCGCGTCGCTCGTTCCACGGCGGCCATAGCGAGCTTCGTATTCCTTCAACCAACCTTGCACTTCGGGGGCATAAGCGCCGTTGTCGAAGTCCTTCGGCGGCAGGGCGTAGCTCGGCGGCACGAGGTGCGTTCCGGCGTGAGCGTCAATCACGTGCGTCGTATGATAGACGCCCAGGTTCGGGGCGAAGTAGAGCGGGGCCTTCAAATACGCTTGCCGATGATTGCCGACGCCGGCGCCCGGCCAGCTTACGGGCAGTTCGGTCGAGAGCGACACGGAAAGATCGGCGACGCGATGGCGGCGAGCCGATTCGATCAACTGCCCGGCCAGCGGTTCGCCGACGATCGCCAGCGCCCGGCCTTCGCTATACAGCCCGCCGACGTGCTTCAGTGCGAGCATGCAATAAAAGGCGCCGGTCGTTGGCAGCTTGCCGAGCCCGGTGGCGCTCTCCGTCCAAACCATGCCGTACTTCAAGCCGGCCAGGTGCGTTGGTTCGGCCAGGTTGGGGATCGGGCCCATCGTGGGGCTGTCCGTGCCGAGCGTCATCACTTTGCGGCTGGCCAGGTACTCCATACACTCGGGATCGGGGTTGGGCCAGGCCGGCGTCTTGGCCTCGAGCGGATCCGCGAGAAAGCGGCGGCCGGCCGGCAGCGGCTGATAGTACTTGTCGCTGTAGCCGCTACGGAACAGCACCACGTCGCCCGGCTTGAGCGTGCGGTGCTGTTCTTCCCAGGCGATCACGCGGTCTTTGGTAATCAATTCGCTGCGGCCGTCGGTCTTCGAATCGATCAGGTCGCGGCAGTCGATCACGCACGCTTCGCCGCCGAACTGCCAGGCCGGCGCATTGTCGGTAAAGATGCGGCCCGCGGGGCCGGCGTTGGGCAGGTTTGTCTCGGGCAGGGGAATCGAGTGCGCCGGTACGTCGAATTGCGTGCCCGTGTTGCCGTCGATGAACAGCGCGTCGTCGTTGTACGCGCTGAGCTTGCCGATTCGCAGGTAGTGGTAGATCTGAAACGGCGGCCAGCCGCCGGCCCAATTGCAGGGGTATTCCGGGGCGATCAACAATGACAGGTCGATGACTTCGGTTTCACTCGGCGTTTGGGCGTTGATCGCGCCGCTTGGGATGCTCAGCGAGGCAAGGAAGATCAACACAGCGACGGCGAAGAGCCGGCAAATACCGTCGCTTGAAGAGTCGACCATTTCGATTTCCCAGCAAAATCGCGGGTAATTCTACGAACGAGCCGTCGCAACCTTCTCTTGAAAACACAATTCTATATCAGCCACGCCGCGGGGTTTTCGATCGTTGCGACCAGCGTCTGCAAGAACCTCGCGGCCGGGGCGCCGTCGACGACGCGGTGGTCGAACGTCAGGCTCAGCGTCAGCACGTCGCCCGGCGCGATTTTGTCGTCGGCAGAAACCACCGCCTCGCGGCGAATGGCGCCCACGCCCAGCACGGCCGTTTCCGGCAAGTTGATGATCGGCGTGAAGGCGTCGATCCCGAAGGCGCCGAGATTCGAAATGGTGAACGTGCCGCCGCGCAGCTCGTCGACGGCAAGTTTTCTCGTTCGGGCTCGTGCAATCAAATCTTTCGACCGCTCGGCGATTTGCTTCACGCCCAAGTCTTGCACGTCGCGAATCACCGGCACGAGCAAACCGGCCTCGGTATCGACGGCGACGCCGATATGGATGCCGGCCGGCTCGACGATGCGATCCTCTTCCCAGCGGGAATTCAAGCTTGGATGGCGGGCCAGCGCGGCCGCCGCCAGCTTGACGATCAGATCGGTGAGGCTGGGCACGGGCAGATCGGCCGATTGTGAAGCGGCTTTGAATTGTCGCCGGAGGTTGAGCAGGTTGGCGGCGTCGAGTTTGGTCGTCAACGTGACCGGAGCCGTCGAGCGGAGGCTGGCCGTCATCCGCTCGGCGATCGTTCGCCGCAAAGGAGACAAGGCCGTCGAGCGTTCTGCGGCGCCACTCGCTTGAGCTTGAGCGCCAGCAGATGCCGCCGCCTGCACGTCGCGCTCGCGAATTCGCCCGTTGCGGCCTGTGCCGCTCAAGACGGTCCAATCGACGCCGAGTTGCTTCGCTGTGCGGCGCGCACGCGGACTGGCGACCGTCGACTTCGCCGAACGCTCGACGTTCGACGCGCCGCCGTTGTTGGCCGAACCAACCGCCGCAGCGAGCGGCGCCGCCGGCGCACAAGCCGCCTCGACGTCCTCGGCCAGAATTCTTCCGCCCGGCCCCGAGCCGCTGAGCCGCGCCAAATCGACTCCGCGATCGCGAGCCAGCCGCCGCACGGCGGGACCGGCGTGCGACGAAATCGCTTTTGGCGCCGCCTCGGCCGCCGGCGGCGCTTCTCCTTTGGCGAGCAAGCGCCCAATGACCTGGCCGACCTTCACCACGTCGCCCGGTTGCGGGCTCGCCGGCGATAGAGAGAGCGTCCCTTCGTCGAACGATTCGATTTCCTGGGCCGCCTTGTCGCCTTCGAGCACGAACAGCATTTGGCCCTTGTCGACCCACTCGCCTTCGCGCTTGAGCCACTCGGAAAATCGCCCTTCGTCCATCGACCAGCCGAGCCGGGGCACGGTGATTTCAATCGCCATCGGTCCGCCTTTCGCCGCTTACTCGGCAAGCAATTCCACGATCGCCCGCTCGATTTCGCGCTCGCCCGGCACGACCGCCTGCTCCAGCGGCGGGCTGTACGGCGTCGGCGTGAAGGCGCCGTTCAGCCGCTTGATCGGGGCGTCGAGTTCGTCGAAGCCGCGGTCGGCCACCTGCGCGACAATCTCGGCGGCCACGCTGCACGGCCCATATTCTTCGTCGACGACGAGCAAGCGGCCGGTCTTGGCGACCGAGCGGAGAATGGTTTCGGTATCGAGCGGCGAGACGGTGCGCGGATCGACGATCTCCACCGACAAACCCTGGGCCGCCAGCCGCTCGGCGACGGCCAGCGTGCGATGCACCATCAAGGCGATCGCAACCACGGTCACGTCGGTTCCTTCGCTCACCACGGCAGCCCGGCCGAACTCGATCTCGTAAGGCGCCTCGGGCGCCGGGCCTTTGAGGGCCATCAGTTCGCGATGTTCGAGAAACAGCACAGGATCCTGACAACGAAGCGCACGGTGGAACAAGCCCTTGGCGTCGTAGGGCGTCGAAGGCACGACGACGCGCAGGCCGGGAATGTGGCTGTAGATCGAATAGAAGCTGCTCGAATGGTGCGTGGCGGCCGAGTGGCCGATGCCGATGCAGCCGCGCAGCAAGAGCGGCATCGTCAACCGCCCGCTGCTCATGTACTGCATCTTGGCGATCTGATTGACCAGTTCGCCGTAGGCGTCGTTGATGAAGTCGATGAACATGAAATCGACGATCGGCCGGGCGCCGGTCATCGCGGCGCCGCAGCTTAAGCCGACAAAGCCGCGTTCGCTGATCGGCGCGTCGCACAACCGCTCGGGGCCGAACAGGTCGTACAGTCCCTCGGTCGTGCGAAAGTTTCCGCCGCGCTTGCCGATACCTTCGCCGAGCACGAAGATCGCCGGATTGTGCTGCATTTCGTACTTCAAGGCTTCGTGCGTGGCGGCGGTAAAGTTCGTCTGCCGATCGCCGGGCGGAGGCGGCGGCGGCACAGGCGGCGCCGGTCGCTCGCAATAAACGTGGATTAGGGCCGAAGCGCCGTCGGGCCAGGCAGCGGCTTCGGCGGCTTTGGACGATTCGGCCACGAGCGCCGCAATCTCGGCGTCGATCACGTCGAACTCGTTGAGCAAGGCGCGGCGTTCGGGCTGCTGGCCGGCGGCGCAGCGATCGCGCAGCCGCTTGATCGGGCAGCGAGTCTTCCAGGCGTCGACGTCTTCGCGCGTGCGGTAGCCGAAGTCGCCCATCCCTTCGGCGTGCGGCCGGGTGCGATAGGTCTTGCACTCAATCAACGTCGGACCGCCTCCCGAGCGGGCTCGTTCAACCGCCTCGCGGGCGACCTCGTAGACGGCCAGCACGTCGTTGCCGTCGACCTCGAAGCCGGGCATGCCGTAATTCGCGGCTCGCCGGCCGACGTCGGGAATGCCGCTGGAGTATTGAAACGGCACTTCGGTGGCGAACTGGTTGTTCTCGCAAATGAACAACACCGGCAGCTTCCAGATGCTGGCCAGATTCAGCCCTTCGTGGAAGGCCCCGTTGTTCACCGCGCCATCGCCGAAGAAGGCCGCGGCCACTCGATCGCGGCCCAAAAGCTTATGGCTGTAGCCGGCGCCGGCCGCCTGCAAAATGCACGCTCCGACGATGCCGCTGGTGCCCATCAGGCCAATTTCGGGCGCGAACAGGTGCATGCTGCCGCCGCGACCGCGCGAGCAGCCGCTCGCCCGGCCGAACAATTCGGCGATCAACTCGCGCGGGTGCAGCCCCTTGGCCAGCGCGTGGCCGTGGCCGCGGTGGGTGCTGAACACGGCGTCGTCGGGCGTCAGATGGGCGCATACTCCCGAGGCGATTGCTTCTTCGCCGACGTAGGTATGACAGGCGCCGAGGACCAGCCCGCGCTGGTGCAACCGCGCCAATTGCTCTTCGCACTGCCGGATAAGCTGCATGGTGCGATACAGCGCGAGTAAGTGCGAATCGTCGATCGCCTGGCAGGCGCCGTCTTCTTGGATGAGTTTCGTGCTTGAGGCCACTGTTGCTCCGCTCAAGATGTGCTTCGCCCTCTGGCCGCCTTGGCCGCCCCCTATCGTAGACTCCGCGGGGCGGCGATTCCACTGTCGCTTTGCAGTCGGTCGGGCGAGGGCGCCCGGCCCTCCAGAAAGTCTACCCCGGCTTCCGCACGCTGCCGCCGCCGTTGAGCGCCATGTTGCCGCCGTCCATGGGAATCAAGGCGCCCGTGATCCAGCTCGAAGCGTCGGAAGCGAGCAAAACGGCCAAACCTTGGATATCGTCGGGGCGTCCGAAGCGGCCGGCGGGAATGCCGCGGAGCCAGATCGCCTCCAGGCTCGGATCGGCCGCCAGCCGCTTTTCGAGACTGGCATTCGTCACCTGTGCCGGCAAGATGGCGTTCACCCGCACGCCCGACGAGGCCCATTCGGTGCTCAACTCGCGGGTCATCTGCGCCACGGCGCCCATCGCCATGCTGTAGGCGACGTGCCCTCGGCCCAGCGCCGTGAGACTGGCCAACGAGCCGATATTGACGATGCTGCCGCGGCCGGCCTTGACCATCCTGCGACCGGCTTGCTGGCACATCGCGAAGCGGCCGACGACCAGGTTTTGCAGCACGGTTTGCAGTTGCTCGAGCGACAAGTCTTCGGGCCGGGCCAACAATCCCTCGCCGGCGACGTTGCCCAAAAAGTCGATGCGGCCGAATTCGCGATCGAGTTGGTCGAAAGCGGCGAGAATCGCTTGCGGTTCGGACACATTGCAACTCGCCGCGACTGCGCGGCGGCCCAGGCGTCGAATCTCGTCCGCCGTGCGCTCCAAGCCCTCGGCGTTCAGGTCCAGAATCATCAAGTCGGCGCCGTGCTCTGCCAAGGCCAGCGACATGGCCCGCGCCATACCCGAAGCCGCGCCTGAAACCATCGCCACGCGCCCCGTCAGATCGAACAATGAACTGGTTGTCATCGCCTACGCTCGCCTGGGCAAAATTCGAACCCCGCAGCATGATAGCACCCGCGGCGGCGCGCCACGAGTGCGGCGATGCAGTTCGACCGATCGCCAATCTCTCGGGTTAGAGGCGACCGCGGGCGATTACTCGACTGCGTTTGGCGGCAGCCGCTCGACCAGTTCGGACAGTTGGTCGAGCGTATCGGCGAGTTGCGAGATTTCTTGCTGAATGCCGATCGTTTCGAGCCGGGCGCCGATTTCAGTCAGTTCCGCAAAGCCGAACGTGCCGCCGGAGCCTTTCAGGCTGTGGCCGATCTCGGCCAGGCGCGCCAAATCTTGTTCGGCGGCCGCTTGCCGCGCCCGTTGTGCGACCTCGCTGAGCGAAGCCGCATACTCTCGCGCCACTTGAGCGAATTCCGCGGCCTCTTCCGATTCCCAGACGCTCGGCTGGCTGTCGCCAGCGGAGTCTCGTCGCGGCAAGGGATCATGAGTTGCGAGCAGTCCGCCGACAACCGCCGCCAGATGGTCCAAGTCGATCGGCTTGGTCAAGAAGTCGGTGCAGCCGGCGGCCAGGCATTTGTCTCGCTCCTCGTCCAGGGCGTGCGCGGTCAGGGCCACGATCGGCCCCCGATAGTCTTTTGCTCGCAGCCGCCGCACGGCCGTGCGGCCGTCCATGACGGGCATCTGCATATCCATCAGAATCAAATCGAAGTCGCCGGCCAACGCCTGTTCCACGCCGGCCTGCCCGTTTTCGGCCAGTTCGATTGCGGCGCCGAGTCGTTCGAGGCTGAGCTTGAGCAATTTGCGATTGAAGGGATTGTCTTCCACGACCAGGATCCGCCGCGAGGCAAGCGAAGCATCCGGCCGTTCGACCGCAGGGCCGATGGAGGCTCGGGCGCCCTCGCCCGAATCGATGGAGGCTCGGGCGCCCTCGCCCGAATCGACGGAGGCTCGGGCGCCCTCGCCCGAACGCCTGCCGGGCGAGGGCGCCCGGCCCTCCACGCCGGAGGGCGCCCGGCCCACCACGCCGGCAGGCGCCCGGCCCTCCACGCCGCCGGCAGGCCTTTCCGCATCGATCACCGCGCTGAACGTACTGCCGGCGCCCAACTGGCTGCTGACCGTCAGCTCTCCGCCCAGCGCCTGGGCGATGCTGCGACTGATGGCCAGGCCCAACCCGGTGCCGCCATACTGTCGCATGACGGAACTGTCGGCCTGGGTGAAGGGTTCGAAGATGGCCTGCTGTTGCTCGGCGGCGATTCCGATCCCCGTGTCGATCACGTCGAGCTTGAGCCGCTCGCTGCCGTCTCGCTCGACCATTTGCCCAACGACTTGCACGCCTCCGGCGGCGGTGAACTTCACGGCGTTGCCGACCAAGTTAATCAACAACTGGCGCAACCGCGACGCATCGGTGTAGACCGCTTCGGGGGCAGACCCAAGCCAAATGCTCTCCAGCGACAGTTGCTTCTCGGCGGCCAGGCGACCTAGCGTTTTGATGGTTTCATTCACGATCTGCCGCGGGCAGCAAGCGGCGCGATGGATTTGCATCCGGCCCGCTTCGGCCTTCGCCAAATCGAGCAAGTCGTTGATGATCGCCAGTTGGTGTTCGGCGCTGCCTTGCACGATCTCAAGATAATGCCGCCGTTCATCGGCCGACAGACGATCGAAGCCGTCGATGAGCAGCTTGGTGAAGCCGATGATGGCCGTGAGCGGCGTGCGAATCTCGTGGCTGACGTTCGCCAGGAACTCGCTTTTCGTGCGCGAAGCGCGGTCGGCGGCCTCCTTGGCCGTTCGCAGCTCGGCCGTGCGCTGTTCGATGGCCGCCTCCAATTCCTTTTGCGAACGGTCGGCGGCCCGTGCCAGGTTCCACTTGGTGGTCAGGCCCAGCGCGAGTTGCCGAATCTCCACGGCATCGAACGGCTTTTTCAGGATCAACAGCCGATCGCCCGGATTGGTGACCTGCAGGATGTGTTCCCAAGTGTAGTCGGAATAAGCCGTGCAGAGCACGAGTTGCAGCCGCGGATCGACCAGCCAGGCCTCGCGGATCGTCTTCAGGCCGTCCCAGCCGGGCGGCATGCGCATGTCGACGAACGCCAGGGAAAACGGCCGCCCGCGATCGGCTTCGCGACGCAGGATTTCGACGCCCTCTTCGCCCTGGTGAGCGTGCAACAGGTCGAATTGCGGACCGCTAGGTTGCTTGGGCCGCGGCTGACCGAACAGCGCGGCTTCCAACTCGCCGAGCGGATCCTCCTCGAACTCGTACGTCAAAGCGCGGCGATAGTCGCTGTGAATGTCCGCGTTGTCGTCGACGATCAGGATCCGTCGATTTGCCGCCCCTGCGGAATCGCTTATTTCACTGAGTTCGGGCATGATTTGCTCTTTTCGGCTTCAACACATTGGGGCATCGGGGCTTAAGATGCTTGTCACAGCTTGCTGAGAAAAACGTAAGTCGTTTGAAATTCACAAGCGAGCCAATCGTCTAAAGTTCTTTTTCGCCGGCAGGGGGATTGCCGTTGCGACCGTTATCGCCCGCGCAATCGGGCTGTTCGCGGCGCTTACACCCAAGGAACAGGCGCGCTCCTGCGTGCCGTCGCCGCCCCTGAGCCAAGGAGGCATTTGCTTGTGGAGCGGTGCGCGAGACGCTATTGTTCCGTTAAACGGGGTTTACTCGGGAGTCGCTTCGATGTCAGGTTCCAGCCAACTTTTCCGGCGTGGCGCCGAGTTTGTGATCGCCGTGGCGCTCGTTTGCGTCGCGGGCCCTTTGAGTTCGGCCGCGGAACCCAATGCGGAAACCCGAACTTATGAAAACCGCTTGACGCGGCTCGTCGATCCGCCGCCGCTGTTGGCTGACTATCCGGAGTTCATCGAGCCGGTTCGCGAGACGGTCCGCTATGAGGCGCCGCGGCTGGTGGACGACGCGAATGCCGATCTCGACGTGCGGGCCTGGCGGTTTTCCTACAATGCGCGCGGCATCATTGAAATGCCCAACCGGCTCCGGGCGGCCGAGACGGCGGTAATCATGGTCCACCCCTGGGGCATCGACGACGGGCAAGGCTGGAAGACGCCCGAGCCGGCCGGCGTGGCCGATTTTTGCACGGTCGAAAAGAACCTGCTCGCCGCCCGCCACACGCACGAAGTCGTCAATCCGTTCTTGAAGGGGCTGCGCGGCAAGGCCAAGCTCGTGCTGTACAGCCTGCCCGGCGGCGAAGACCCGATCCGCCGCAAACTCTATCGTTCGTTTCGCCGCACGCCGAGCGAGAGCGACCGCCGCGCCGGCGCTCGCGAGCTGCGCGAGAAGCTGACCAGTTTCGAGTATCGCGGCGAGCCGCTGCCATCTTCGCTGCAATTGTCGAGCGACAAGCCGGTGATCGACTACTTCCGGCAATTTCCCGGCCTCGACGCGGGCGCGAGATACAACCACGCGAGTTTCTGGGAACTGCCGATCCCGGTGACCAGCGACATCGACGTCGACCTGCAAGACGTCGTGATCTACGATGCCGAAGGCTATCCGCCGCTCAAGGAATTCCTCGAAAAGCAAGGCATTCGCCATGTGCTGCTGACCGGCTACGCCACCGATATGTGCTTCTGCCGCACCACGGCGGGCTACGAAAATCTGGCTCGCGACTTTAACGTATTTCTCGTAGGCGACGCCACGCTGGCCACCTTCCCCGCGAATTCAACGCCGAAGTATGCCACGAACGCGCATATTTCTTTCGCCGCGCTCAATCACCTGGTGACGCAAGTTTCCTGGGTCCAATTCTTGAAGCCGCAAGCGGCCAAGGCGGCGAAATGAAGCGGTTCTCGAAAATACCAAGGCGAAGCGTCAGCGAGGCTGCGCCAAGGCGAAGCGTCAGCGAGGCCGTGCTCTCGCGCCGCAAATTCCTCGGCGGCGCCGCCGCATTGGCGGCCGCGGCGGCCAGCGGCGTTTCGCGCGCCGCAGAGCCGGAGCGCAAAGCGCAGATCGCCATCACGCTCGATCTGGAAATGAGCCGCCAGTACCCGCGCCCCGAGATGACGGAGTGGGATTATCAAAAGGGCAACCTCGACGAGCCGACCAAGCAGTACGCGGTCGAAGCGGCCGACGTCGTCAAGCGCGCGGGCGGCCGCATCCATTTCTTCTGCGTGGCCCGCGTGCTGGAACAGCCCGACGTCGAGTGGCTCAAAAAGCTGGCGGCCGACGGCCACCCGATTGGCAACCATACTTACGACCACGTCTACGTACGTGCGAAGACGCCGGAAGAGACGCAATTCCGCTTTCGCCGCGCCCCGTGGCTGGTCGCCGGCAAGACGGCGCCGGAGATCATCGACGATAACATCCGCATGGCTTCGCTGGCCCTCAAGCAACGGGCCGGCATCGAAGCGGCCGGCTTCCGCACGCCCGGCGGATTTCACGACGGGCTCGAAAACAGCCCCGACGTGCAGCGGATGCTCCTGAAACAGGGCTTCACGTGGGTTAGCAGCAAATACCCGGCCCACGAGAACGAGCTCGACGGCGAGTCGCCCAGCGCCCGCACGATGGAATCGATCCTGGCCGCGCAGCGGCTGGCCCAGCCGTTCGTCTACCCGAGCGGGCTCGTCGAAGTGCCGATGAGCCCGATCAGCGACGTCGGCGCCTTTCGCAATCGACACTGGAAGTTGAAGGATTTCTGCCGCGCGATCCAAATGGGCGTGGAATGGGCGATCGAGACCGGCGGCATGTTCGATTTTCTCGCGCATCCCTCGTGCCTGGTGGTCGAAGATCCCAAGTTCGAGACGATTCAATTGATTTGCGATCTGGTCCGCGACGCTGGCGAGCGAGCCGAGCTGACCGATTTGGCGAAGATCGCCAAGCGCGTGACGAAACCGAGTTGACGCCGAATCTCGGTTCGTGTGCCTATGACAATGCGGTGATTCATCGCGAAAGAATGCAAATGGCATTCGCCGTTCGTCTTGTCGGCTAACCCCGCTTCGTGTCACGAGAGCGGTTTTTGCGACAAAAAAGTGTTCAGTCGCTCAAGCAAATCGCGCACGTCATCGCTTTTAAGCGCCGGCTGTTCATTGTGGGCGCAGTGATTTCCAGCAGTTGCCATTGCCGTCACGGTCTGCATTTCCAGCTTGGATAGGAATCCACTCTTGTAAAGCGCCGAGTTAAGGTCGCCGATTGTTGGTCTGTTTGGCGGTAAGCAACTGGCATGCTCGCATAGTTTCCTTAGATGCTCTTCTAGCACGGCGCGGCCGAGCACTCCGGCTGCGAGAACGTAATCCTTATCGAGCAATTCATTCGCTTGCTCCAAAAGGCCAGCAAAAGCATCGGCCATCACCAAATCTTCGACGTTTATAAGCAGGTCGTCGTCTATCGCGTCTCTAAGCGCTTCCAGCGTCCCGCAAAGAGCGTTTGTCGCACCAAGACCACTGTAATGCCTCCCATCAAACGCCTCTTTCCAGACGCTCGCACTTGGTCCGATTGTACGCACAAGATTTCGGCAGCTTGTAAGCCACTTCGCGAAAGATTGGCCGTCTACGTAGGGATCGTTGAAATCGATATGGCCCGGCTTGGAGCGGTTGAACTTTGTCGCCTTGACCGCGTTTCCGTCGGCAATCAGTTTTTCGACTTGGGACTTCAGACGCTGTTTCGTTGGCTGCTTCATCGTCTGGCCTATCCTTACGCCAAGGCGACGCCCTGAGTAATGCAGTTCACTTGTTGCAAGCCATAACGCCGCGATTGTATCGAGAAATGTGCCGTTTCGATAGTAAGCCAGCGCTCTGCAAATATTGTTTGCCACCGTCCGTAGCCGGTGTAGAATTCGGCCATTGAACCGGTTCGCGCTCGCACGGCTTCGGCGTGCGCTATTGCCGTCGGCCCGGACGAGGGCAAGAAGCGTGCCGAGCTAAAGACGCCGCGAAGCGAAGGAGGAAAGCAGTGATCGGCCGCAGGACTCAGCGCCGCCCGCGATGAATCCACTACAGCGCCAACGACGATCAGCGCGGCGCGAACAACGAAGGACCCGATCGTGGCACAAGTGACCGTGCGACTCACCGGGTGCCGGCCGATGCGCGTCGGCGACGAGGCCTGGCGCGCAGTCGCTTTCGCCTTCGACTGCGCCGTCGAGCGCCGCGACGCCGCGCGTGAGCTCGGCCGCTTCGCGGACTGGGCCGTTTGGGTGCGGCGGCACGCCGACGGCCGAGCAATCGTCTACGCCGAGTATCAGCATCACCACGGCACGCGGCGCGGAGCCGTGCGGGACCGCAGCGTCTACCACGGGGTGCTGCTGCCGGCCGCCGAGGCCGCCTGGCCCCAAATCCGCGACGCGATCGAGCGCGTCTGCGGCCTGATGGCCGCGTCGGAGCATGCCGGCTGGGACGCCGGGCGCTGGCCGGCGCTCGCCTCCGAGTGCATCCGCCGGTTGCCGGAGTGAGGATTGACGCGTTTTCGACGCGCGGTGGATTGGCCGCCGCAGGCGCCGCGCTCGATCGCGTACTCAGGGGAGAGACGGTCCATTTCAGCCTCGGGCGCCGAAAAAGGGGACATTCTACTTTTTCACGCGCGCGAAGGCGCCGTCGCTCGACTTTCCGAAAAAGTAGAATGTCCCCTTTCTCACGACCTGGTCCGCGACGCCGGCGGGCGAGCCGAACTGACCGATTTGGCGAAGATCGCCAAGCGCGTGACGAAACCGAGTTGACGGCGGTTCTCGGTTCCCGCGCCCGTGTCGATGCGATGCCCTATCGCGATAGAATGCAAATGGCATTGGCCGTTCGGCTTGCCGGCCGCGGCAGGGCGGATCAAAATGGCGTTGCGGCCGACGATTTGGGATTCGGATCCGCAGCGCGCGTTTTACAGGAGGAAGCGGCTCATGACCAACGCCCGCGTGTTTTGCCTTGCCGTTGGGTTCTTGTTGGCCGCAGCCGTTGGCTTGAGCCCGCCGCCGCTGCACGCGGAAAAGCGCGAGACGATCGAAAACTCGATCGGCATGCGGCTCGTCGCGATTCCCGCCGGCGAGTTCATGATGGGGGCCGAAGGCACTGAGGATTAAATAACCTCCCAAACTGAGGAGAATTCTCCGCAAGATCGTCCCCTGCTGGAGTTCCGAGTCTGTGTGAATAGGGGAGTTGTTTATTCCTCGTTGCGTAGAGGGCGGCCGGCAATGAGATACGACGATGAGCGAGCGGATTTGCACTGGCGACGCTTGCCACCAGCTTTAGCTGGTGGTAGGAAAGCCAACCATGAAACGTCGTCCAGCCGGCTTTAGCCGGCTTCTTCTTGAGGAGGACGGAATCCATGTCGAATCACGTCTTCCATGAGATCTATCTCCACATCAATTGGCACGCCAAAAGCAATCACCCGCTGCTAACCGCGAAACTCGAACCGCTCGTCCATGATTTTGTTAGGCAGCGCTGTCGCCAAACCAAGGGCGTGTATCTGCATGGCGTCAACGGCACGGCTACGCATGTGCATTTGGCGGTCAATCTCGAACCCTCGGTTTGCATCAGCGACTTAATCGGCGAACTCAAGGGGGCATGCTCTTATGAGATGAATCGGCAGGCGCGGTATAAGGCAATCGAGTGGCAGCGCGGATTCGGCGTGGTCAGCTTCGGCAAGCGGTAACTACCTTGGGTGCTGGATTACATTGCGAAACAGAAAGAGCATCATGCGCAGGGAACAACCAGGCGCCGATTGGAACAAATTGGCTTTGATGATGATGGCAGGCCGTTGGCGAGCGCCTGAAGGCTTGCACAAGCCGGCTAAAGCCGGCTAAAAGACAACAAGTGCTGTTGCTCGAATACCACCAGCTAAAGCTGGTGGCAGACGGCAAAGAAGCCCGGCGACTTAGTTTCCCCTGGGCTGGAAATAGGGAAGTTATTTAATCTACGCCGCTTAGCTTCAGTTCTCGCCCTTCGCGGGCAGAAACCGGGTGGTAAACGCCTGCTGCGGGTCGACGGCGCCAGGCTTGATGAGTTCGAGATCTTCCAACTGCTCGGCGAGCGTGCGCCAACGCTCGAGCGTCATCGCGCCGAGGCCTTCGCCTGCGGAGAGCGGATCGAGCACCAGCGGCTTGAGCGCGCCGACGCCGTAGTCGAGCGCCTCGAGGCTCATCTCCGGGTTCAACTCGTGAATTCGCTCGTTGGTCGCTTGCGGATCGGTGAGATACGCTTCCCAGCCGCGAACGCTGGCCTTGACGATCTTTTCGGCGACGTTGGCGTGGGCGGCGAGATAGTCTTCGCTGGTGAAGAGCACGCTGGTGTACGGGTTGAAGCCCAGATCGGAAACCATCAACGTCTTGGGATCGCCCCCTTGCTGCCGGGCGACGAACGGCTCGCTGAACACGTAACCTTGCTGGGCGAAATTGGGATCGGTCAGAAACTGCGCCACGCTGCCTTGATAAGGCACGATCGTCACGCCCTCCAGCGGAACCTTCTTGCGCAGGTAGTGATAAAAGGGTTGCGAATTGCCCATCGCCATGGTCAGATTCTTGAGATCGGCGAAATCCTGGATGCCCGATTTCTCGTGCACCATGATGCACCGGGGGCTGGTTTGCAGCGGCGCCATCAAAGCGACGACCGGCGCCTCTTCGGCCCGGGCCAGCAGCAGCCCGTCGGCGTTCGTAATGCCAAAGTCGAGCGAACCGCCCGCCACCTGTTGCAGCACCGGCGCCGACGGCCCGCCCGGGATGATCTCAACGTCCAAGCCCGCGTCGCGGTAATAGCCGTTGACCAGCGCCGCATAGAAGCCGCCGTGTTCGGCTTCCGGATACCAGTTCAGCCCCAAGCTGACTTTGACGAGTTGGCCGGCCGGGTCGCCCGCGTCTGACGCGGCAGGGGCCGATGGGGCGGGCTTCGAAGCATTGCAGCCGGCGGCGATGAGCAGGCCGAGGACGATCCAGGCGATTCGCAAAGCAGTCTCCTTCGCATGCTGTCGCATAACCTCAAGATTTACGCGCTCCGCCCGGCGGCCATTGTAGAAAGCCGCCGCCCCGAACGGCATGGGCTCGGCCGCCTTTTCCGCAATCTTTCGCCGCGGATGAGAATGCCTGGGCTGCGTAAAAGTGCGGCATCCGCGCCCTCTTGCGACGTACGACTGGGGCATCGCTTCGCTCTGCCGCCAGCCACTCCGTCGGAAGTGCAGACCTGACCAGGCGCTAATCGCCGCCGGCGACCAGCGGCACGAAACGGCAGCCGCCCAGCGACTGGCAGGCGAGCTTGCCCGATTGCTTCGTCCAACGCTCGAGCATCTGTTCGTCGTCGATGCCGACGGGAATCACCAACACGCCCCCTTCGGCGAGCTGCTTGAAGAGCGCCTCCGGGCAGACCGGCGCCGCCGCGGTGACGATGATCCGATCGTACGGCGCCTCCTCGGGAAAGCCTTGCGAACCGTCGCCTTGGACGAACCGCAAATTGCCATAGCCCAAGTCCGCCAGGCGCCGCCGGGCCTGCTCGGATAGGTTCGCGTGCCGCTCGACCGTCACCACGCGCCCGGCGAGTTCGGCCAGGATCGCCGCCTGGTAGCCGCTGCCGGTGCCGATTTCGAGCACTTTTTCGCCCCCCTTGAGCGCCAGCGCCTCGGTCATCAAAGCCACGATATAAGGCTGGCTGATGGTTTGGCCGCAATCGATCGGCAGCGCCCGATCCGAGTAGGCATCGTCGATCGAATCTTCGGGCACGAACTTCTCGCGAGGCACGCGTTCGATCGCCTGCAACACGCGCCGATCGCGAATTCCCCGGCGCTGCAGATGGTCGCGCAGCATCGTGCGTTTGGCCAAATGCACGCTCGCAGCATCCATCACGACTTCGCCTTTTTTCGAGAAAAACTGGTCGACTCTTTCGAGAAAACGAATCGATGCGTTGCAATCCGGGAAAGCTGGCGAACGCACGCAAAGAGCGGCCTTTTCCCGCGGCTTGCCGGTGCTATTATTCTACGCTGGCAGCCGTACTCGACGTCAATTTGATTCTGAACGAAGCGGGAATGGCGGTTGCCTGAACTTTCCTGCGGCCTTACGATGCGGATTGCCCAGGACGACGGAGTGCCCCTCGGCAACCGCCAAATGCTGATATGGCCGCAAATTGGGGGCGCCGCCGGGCGCCTGCATGCGTCGCCAACCGCTCGCGGGCGAATTTCTCCGTTCGCAGCGAAACGCTTCTATGTTCCATGCCATGCCTAAGAAAAGCGCCAATCGCCCAATCCCCTCGCACCCTTTCCGCTGGATCCCCGAATTTTGGACTCTCGGCCGGCAACGATTCCGCTCGCAAGCCCGGTTGATGATGTTGTCGATGCTGGTGGGCGTGATCGCGGGCCTCGGCGCGGTGGTGTTCTTTTTGGCTTGCCAGACGACCTCGCACCTGGCCCTCGATCGCGTCGCTGGCTACCGCCCCGAAGAGCCGGGCGGCGAACGGCCGATTTTCAAAGACACCCAGCAGCCGTTTCGGCCGTGGATGCTGTTGGTCGTGGCGACTGCGGGGGGCGTGGTGAGCGGAGTGATCGTGTATAGCCTGGCGCCCGAAGCCGAAGGGCACGGCACCGACGCGGCCATCGAGGCCTATCATCAACGCCAAGGCCTGATCCGCCCGCGAGTGCCGCTGGTCAAAATCGTGGCCAGCGCCATCACGCTCGGCACGGGAGGCTCCGGCGGCCGCGAAGGGCCGATCGCTCAGATCGGCGCCGGCTTCGGCTCGTACCTGGGCGGGCTGTTGAAGCTGCGGGCCGTCGATCGGCGCGTGCTGATGGCGGCGGGCATGGGCGCCGGCGTGGCGGCGATTTTCCGCGCGCCGCTGGCCGGGGCGCTGTTCGCGGCCGAAGTGCTCTATCGCTCGCCCGATTTCGAGTCGGAGGTGGTCATTCCCGCCGGCATGGCCAGCGTGACGGCCTATTCCACGTTCGGCCTGGTGTTCGGCTGGCAGCCGTTGTTCGAGTTGTCGCCCGAGGTGCTCAAAGTCCTGTCGTTCAACAATCCGCTGGCGCTGGTTCCCTATTCGCTGCTGGCGATTTGCATGATCGCGCTGGCGGCGATTTATACGCGAACGTTCTACGGCCTGACGCACGTGTTTCATCAGTTGAAGATCAAGCCGCACTTCCGGCCCGCCATCGGCGCCTGCTTGAGCGCGGTCGTGGGGCTGGCGATTTACTTCGCGCTGGGCGACGAGCAGACTCTGGCGGTGCTCTCGTTCGGCTACGGCGTGCTGCAAGACGCGCTGGTGCAGCCGGCCAGCGATCAAGCGAGCCTGTCGGCCGCCGTTTTGCTGCTGGCCGTGGCCTTCGGCAAAATCCTGACGACGGCGCTCACGATCGGCAGCGGCGGTTCGGGCGGCGTGTTCGGCCCGTCGATGGTCATCGGCGGCTGCGGCGGCGGCGCCTTGGGCATCGCCTTGCACTGGGTCTGGCCGGAACTGGCCCCGCACCCGGCGAGCTTCGTGATCGTGGGCATGGCCGGTTTTTTCGCGGCCGCCGCCAAAACGCCGTTTTCGACCTTGGTCATGGTCAGCGAGTTGACCGGCAACTACAACCTGCTGCTGCCGACGCTCTGGGTCTGCACGCTGGCCTTCGTGTTCAGCGACGAGCAGTCGATCTACAGTTGCCAGGTCGAAAACCGCTCGCGCTCGCCCGCCCACCAGGGCGACTATATTCGCGAGGTGCTCAAGGGCCTCAGAGTCGGGCAGTTCATGACCGCCGCTCAGAGCGTGCCGACCGTGCATCCCGACGATCCGCTGGGACGCGTGCTGAGCGTGCTGGGCGACACCTCGTATCAAGGACTGCCGGTCACCGACGCCGAAGGGCGCTTGCTGGGCGTGGTGGAGCTCGAAGAAGTCCACCTTGCCTCGCAGTTGCCGCACGCGCAATCGATGTTCCTCGTCGCCGACCTGATGCGCAGCGATATTACGCCCCTGCGGGCCGGCGATCCCTTAGACCGGGCCCTGGAACTGTTCGTCGCCAACGACTGTTCGGAATTGCCGCTGGTCGACGAGGGAACCGCGCCGAAGGTGGTCGGCATCGTCAAGCGCTCGGATATTTCCACGATTTACCTGCGCTACGTTCACGGCGAGGGCAATGGCGCGCCGGCGGGCATCTCCTGAGCGCTCGCTTCGGCCGCGGAAAGCGGCTATACCAATAGATATGCTTTTCTCGGAGCGCATCGGACAAAAAGAGCTGGCCCAGCTCAGCCGCCGTCTGGCGACGAGCCTGGAGAGCGGCATTGAAGTGCGGCGCGTTTGGGCCCGCGAGTCGAGCGGGCGGCTTTCGCCTGGCCTGCGCCGGCGGCTGGAGCAGGTTTCCGAGGGAATCAACCGCGGCGAAACGCTGACCGACGCCCTGGCCGAAACCGGCGCGTTCTTTCCCGGCCTGTTTCGCGAGTTGATCTCCGTCGGCGAACAGACCGGCAAGCTAGCCGAAGTCCTCAAGCGACTGGCCGAACACTACGAGCACCAACTGAGGCTCAAGCGCGCGTTCCTGGCCGCCATTGCCTGGCCGATGCTGCAATTGTTCGCCGCCGTGTGCATCATCGGCTTGTTGATCTACGTGATGGGCTTCATTACCGGCGAGGGGGGCAAACCGATCGATCCGCTGGGCTTAGGCCTGGTCGGCGGCGAAGGGGTGATGATCTACTTCATGGTGATCCTGAGCATCGCCGTTTTCATCTTCCTCACGATCCAGGCCATCCGCCGCGGCCTGGCCTGGACGCGGCCCGTGCAAAAAGCGCTGCTCGAAATTCCCGTCCTCGGACCGCAACTGCAAACGCTCTCGCTGGCGCAATTGGCCTGGACGATGCATCTGACGTTCGAGGCCGGGATGGACCTGCTGCCCGCCTTGCCCTTGTGTTTTCGCAGCACGCGCAACGCCCGCTACACCGACCACATCAACGAGGTGCTGACCTCGGTCCGTTCCGGGGAAGAAATCAGCCGGGCCTTCGCCGAGACGCGGGCCTTTCCCCGCGATTTTCTGGACAGCCTCGAAGTCGGCGAGCGCAGCGGCCGGCTGCCCGAGACGATGGAGATTCTTTCCAGCCAATATCAAGACCAGGCGCAGCGCGCCTTGACCGCGCTGACCGTACTGGCCGGTTTCGCCGTCTGGGGCCTCGTGGCGATGATTATCATCGTCCTGATCTTCCGCCTGGCGATGTTCTACCTGAACACGATCAACAGCGCGCTCGAAGGAATCTGACCCGGAAAAAGGGGACATTCTGCTTTTTCGCGAACCCGGGCATCCCCATTCCTCGGCCCTCGTGAAAAAGCAGAATGTCCCCTTTTTCCGGCCTTCTGACTTCTGCTTTTATCCTTGCTTGCCGCGCGCCGTCGCGGCAACCTCGCGCTTCGAGGCGCCGGTCGATGGGTTCGAGCAGATTGCGCCGTATTGATAACAGGTCGAACAGGCCCCGTGACCGAGGGCGAAAGGCCCGAGCGCCTCGGCCAACGCGTTGCCAAGCCGCGCGTCGGGCTCGTCGATCAGGATCGGGCAGACGTAGACGCCCCGATCGGTAACGATGCGACTGTGCTCGCAAATCAACTGCGAGATATCGAACCCCTCAAGCATCTCCGCCGTGACGCGCTCGTCGGCGTCGTAGCCGTGCGTGCGGCGAACTTCGGCGCCCAGCCGCAAGGTCGGCAAGATCTTCAGCCGAGGGCGGCTGTAGCCAATCGCCCGCAAGGCGTCGAGGAAGCCGGCGACCACGGCGGTTTCTTGCTCGTCGGGCCAGGTGCGCGCCGCCGTGATGATCGGCAGGAAGCCGTGCGCGACCAGTTGAGCGACGCCGCGCATGGCCCGGGCGAACGTGCCTTGGCCGCGAATCGGATCGTTCGTTTCGGGCGAAAAGCCGTCGATCGAAACGCGGAATTCCAGACTGTACGGACTCTCGGCTTCGGCCCGGGCCAAGGCTTCCAGCCATTGGTCCTTGAAGACCGTGCCGTTGGTCAGCACGGTGGCCGGCCCGAAGCGGAGCGTCTCGATCAGGATGGCCGTCATCTCGCGGTGCAAAAAAGGCTCGCCGCCAGTGAAGTAGTATTCTTTCACGCCCAGCGCGACCGATGCTTGGAGATGGCGGCGGATGGCGGCGAACGAGAGATAGCCGAACGCGTCGTTCGTCGGGCTGCAACTGATGAAGCAATGCTGGCAGGTCAGATTGCAGAGCGTGCCGGAGACCTGGAACCAGAGTTGGTCCAGGTGCGAAAGCTGCACCTCGGGCGCCGCGATCGTGCCGTTCACGGCCGCATTTTCCTGGCAGTAGCGTAAAGATCGAGATCGGCCCGATCGCCGATGATCGAGAACAACTGGCGAATTTGCTCGTGCCCCTTCGAGAGCAAGAACTGCGAATTGCGGCCGTAGCTCTTGGCGCCAAGGATGTAAAAGTCGGGCTCGGGATTCAACAACGCCTCGGGGCCGGCGGATGTTTGAGCAAGGCAATCGGCCGACGGCGCCTTGGCCAGCGCGGCGGCCAGCTTCATCGGCCCGCCGCTGGCGTAACACTCAGGAACCTGCAGCTCGGCGTAGATGCGATTGTCGGGCCGGAAGCCGACGTTGGCGATGATCCGATCGACTTCGATCTCGCCCGCGTGTTGGCCCGAGAGCATGACGCGAAAGCCGCCGTCGGCCAACGGCTCGATGCTTTCGATGGCCGTGGCCGGCCAGTGCATGATCGGCTTGCCGGCCGCGGCCAGCGCATTGGCCGCCCGCGCCAGCCGATCGCGTTCGGGCAGTCGATCGTCGGGAACGAGCGCGATCGGGCCGTCCGACGCCAGCGAACCTGACTGCAATCGCGTAATCCAGGTCGTCTGCGTCTCCGGCACCGAAGCGGCCAAGGCGACCGCGTTCGTGGCGGCCGAATAACCGGCGCCGACGAGCAACACGCGCCGGCCGGCGTATTTTTCGCGCTCGGCGCCGAGCAGGTCGGGCAGGCCGTATTCGATTTTGTCGGCGGCGGCGAGTTCGCCCAGGGCCGGAATGCCGGCCTCGCCCGCCCAGTTAGGGTTGCCGTAGGTTCCAGTCGCGTCGATCACCACGTCGGCCGTTGCCAGACGCTCCATGCCGCCGGCTTCGCGAAGCAGGATGCGAAACGGCGCATCGATGCGAATCTCCTCGTCGACCAGGTCCTGCTTGAGCAGGCCCTGCCGTCCGAGTGATAACGCTTCAACGCCCGTGTGCAAGCCGTCGACGAGCAGGTCGGAATGAGCCAGCGGAACAAAATACGCCTCGGCCAACTCGCGGCCGGTCGAAATCGCCTCGTCGTCCGGCGGTTGCCAGGCGTCGTCTTGCGCGCTCAAGGCGGCCGCGCCCAGCGGCGTGACGTTCATTCGCCACGGCGTAAACATCCGCACGTGCCCCCAACGCAGCAGGTTCTCGGCCGCGCGGCCGCGTTCGTAGAGATCGACTTCGTAGCCCAGATAGCGGGCGTAGAGCGCCGCTTCCAGGCCGATCGGTCCGGCGCCCAAGACGGCAATACGGGCGGGAGTGTCAACGGCCATTCAGTTCAATCTTTTTTCGGTAAAGCGTTGCGGCACGTTCGAAAAAGGCTCGCGAGGAGGCGCGGAGATGGAAACAAGAAAACTCCGCGGCTCCGCACATCCGCGTGAGAACCGTTCCGCTCTTGCGATCAATGCTCTAATGCCTCGTCAACTCTGAGTTGACGGCGGGGTGGCTGGTGGCAGAGCGAAGCGATGCCCCAGCGAACTGGGGGCTTCGCCAAGGCTCAGTCGCCAGCCACCCAACTGTCAAAATGGCTTCGAAGAGGCTCTAGGTCCGGTTGAGAGCCGCAGCAAATGCACGCCTTCCCCATTTTGCCGGCGGCGCGGCTGACTGAAAAGCCCCTGCAGCCGGCGCGTTAGCAGCTTCCGAGAGCCGCGATCAGCCGATCGAGATCGTCCGCGTTGCAATACGCGTGAGGGCTGGCGCGCAGTCGGCCGCCGCGGCAACTCAACAGCACCTGCTGCTCGCGGCAGGCTTTCCGCACCAGCGCCGGATTGCGGCCGGGCAATTCGAACGAGACGATGCCGCTGGCGTGCTGCGGCTCGCGGCAACTGGCGATTTTCGCGCCCAGTCGCGCGAGCCGCTCGCAAAGTTCGTCGGTAACGGCCAGCACGCGAGCCGCGATTTGCTCGGTCGGATACGTCGCCAACAACTCCAGGCTGGCGCCGAAAGCCGCCAGGCCGGGCATATTGTAAGTGCCCCCTTCGTAGCGAGCAGCCGCCGGCTTCAAGTTCATTTCGACGCAGTTGAAGTCGTAGGCGTGCGCGACGCTGTTCCAACCGACGCCCAGCGGCCGCAGGCGGTCGAGATGCTCGCGGCGCAGGTAAAACAGCCCTGCGCCTTCCGGGCCGAGCAGCCACTTGTGGCCGTCGGCCGCGAGAAAATCGACGGGCGTCTTCCGCACGTCGAGCGAAAACACGCCCAAGCCTTGAATCGCGTCGAGAAACAACAAGGCGCCGCGCGAGTGCGCCAGTTCGACCAGCGCGTCGACGTCGTTGCGCCAACCGCTGGCATAGCCGACCCAACTGACGGCGACGATCCGCGTCCGCGAGTCGCAGGCTGCGGCGAGCCGATCGAGTTCGACGCGGCCCTCGTCGACAGGCGCGCGGCGGACTTCCACGCCGCGGCCGCCGAGGTTCAGCCAAGGGTAAAGATTCGTCGGGAATTCGTCGGCCGGCACGACGACGTTATCGCCCTCTTGCCAAGGAAATCCCTCGGCCACCAGGTTGACGCCCTCGGTGGTATTGTGGACGAGTGCGAGTTCGTCGGTCGCCGCCGAAATCAATTCGGCGCCCGAGCGGCGGACCTGCTCCAATTCTTGGGCCCATTGCGGCCAATCGGCGCAGCCGTTTTCGGCGAAATCGTTAGCCCACTCGACGAGCGCGGCCTGCGCCGGCGCCGAGATCGGCGCTACGGCCGCATGATCGAAATAGGCCCACTTCCGCGTACAAGGCATCATCCGCCGCAGTTCGAGCCAGGCGCCGCCGGAATTGGCGAACTCGGTGTTGGTGCGTTCAGTCTCGGCCATGCGTTGGATTCCAGGTAAGTGCAAAGGCCTCCGGGGTTCACGCGGAGGCGCGGAATCGCCGAGAGTATTTTAGCAGCCGATTCTCCGCGACGGCGCGCGAGCCCCCGCCAGTCTTCCTCCGGGACAACCGGCGTGAGCATCGCCGGTTCGGGGGGTAGTTCGGAGCGGGCGAGGACGGATAGTCATTGACTGCGATTCGTGCTACGCTACGACTCCGAAACAAACCGTCGAAATCGCGGCCGCTGGCGCCGTTCATCCTCGGATCAGATCCTTAGCACTCGAAGACGCACGATGACAGCAGATCTGGGAGCCCTCTCGGCGGCGGCCGTGACGATCGGCTTCTTACATACGCTGTACGGCCCCGACCATTACCTGCCGTTCGTCGCCATGTCGCGCGTCGGCGGCTGGAGCCTGCGGAAGACCGTTTGCGTAACGCTGCTGTGCGGCGTCGGCCATGTCGCCAGTTCGGTCGTGCTGGGCTTGATCGGCATCGCCTTCGGCATCGTCGTGTTACAATTGGAAACGCTCGAAGGACTGCGCGGCGACGTGGCTGGCTGGCTGCTGGTGGCTTTCGGCTTGACCTACTTTAGCTGGGGCGTAGTGCAGGCCATCCGCAACCGCCGGCACGCGCACCTGCACGTTCACTTCGACGGCACGGTCCACGCACACCAGCACGTCCATCAAGACGCCCATCTGCACGTACACGCCTCGGCCGCCGAACCCGTTGGAGAACCCAGCGTTTCGGCCGAGGCCGCGGCGCTGCCCCGCAAAGCCTCGCTGACGCCCTGGGTGCTGTTGACCATTTTCATCTTCGGGCCGTGCGAGCCGCTGATTCCGCTGTTGATGTATCCGGCTGCCAAGGCCAACACGCTGGGCGTGGTCTGCGTGACGCTGCTGTTCGGCCTCGCCACGCTGGGCACGATGACCGGCATGGTCGTGTTGATGTGCGCCGGCGCCGGGGCCGTGCGCTTCGAGCCGCTCCATCGCTACAGTCACGCCCTGGCCGGCCTGGTCGTCACTTCTTGCGGCGTAGCCATCAAGCTCGGACTATAAGACGCGTGCGCGAACGCGGTACGAAGGCGAACCGCCCCTGTCGTGCAGACGTCTCGCCGGTCTGCGGTTTTCGGACTGTTGGCCGCGGCGGCGTTCGGTCAAGGCCGTCAGACATTCATCGGCCGGCCGCACTGCGGGCAACTCGCCGCCTGACGCGAAACGAGCCGGCCGCAGTCGGGACAAGACGCGAGGTCCGGATTCGGCGGCATCGGCTTTTTCCGCAGCGCCAAGACGACGATGACTACGGCAACGACCGGGCCGCCGAGCAGCAAGAGCGCGATGGCGCCGACAATCATCAATTCCATCGGGCCGATGCCGAACATCGCCATTGGTCCCAGCGTGATGTCTTGCATTCCGCGTGCTGCACGCCGGCCAGGGGGCTGACGCCTCGCCCTTCCGACCTACAAATACATGTTGATCAAATTCTCCAGCATCTCTTGCCGGCCGCTCTTGTTGGGCGTGATCTCGCCCTTGTCGAGCATGTACTTTTCGAGCGAGGCGAAGCTGGCCTTGCCGGCTTCGATCTCGGCGCCGACGCCGGAATCCCACGAGCCGTAGCGGTCGTTGACAATCTTCGCCAGCATCCCGTCGGCGCGGATCGCGGCGGCGATCTTCAGCCCGCGGGCAAAGGCGTCCATGCCGCCGACGTGGGCGTAGAACAAGTCGACCGGCTCGAAGCTTTCGCGGCGAACCTTGGCGTCGAAGTTCACTCCGCCCGGCGCCAGCCCGCCGTACTTGAGGATCGAGAGCATGCACTGCGTGGTCAGATAAATGTCGGTCGGAAACTGGTCGGTGTCCCAGCCCAGCAGCAGGTCGCCCGTGTTGGCGTCGATCGAGCCCAAAAAGCCCTGGGCGCCGGCGTATTCCAGTTCGTGCTGCATCGTGTGGCCGGCCAGAGTGGCGTGGTTGGTTTCGATGTTCATCTTCACCTTGTCGGCCAGGCCGTTGGCCCGTAGAAAGTTGATGCAGGCCGCGCAGTCGAAATCGTATTGGTGCTTGGTCGGCTCCTTGGGCTTCGGCTCGAACAGGAACTGCCCGGTGAAGCCGATCTGTTTGGCATAATCGACCGCCATGTGCATGAAGCGGGCCAGGTGGTCCAGCTCGCGCTTCATGTCGGTGTTCCACAGGTTCATGTACCCTTCGCGGCCGCCCCAGAACACGTAGTTCTCGCCGCCGAGTTCTTTCGTCACCTCGAGGGCCTTCTTCACCTGGGCCGCGGCGTAGGCGAAAGCGTCGGCGTTGCAGCTCGTGGCGGCGCCGTGCATGTACCGCGGGTTGCTGAACAAGTTGGCCGTGCCCCACAGCAGGCGGATGCCGCTGCGCTGTTGCTCTTCCTTGAGCACTTTGACGATCGCGTCGAGGTTCTTATTGCTCTCGGCCAGCGTGGCGCCCTCGGGGGCGACGTCGCGATCGTGGAAGCAATAAAACCCGGCGCCGAGCTTTTCCATGAACTCGAAGGCGACCTTGACGCGGTTCTTGGCGTTCTCGACCGAATCGTGGGCCGCTTCCCACGGGCGGTGCATCGTGCCTGGGCCGAACGGGTCGCTGCCCGTGCCGCGGAACGTATGCCAATAGGCCACGCTGAAGCGGAAATGGTCCTTCATCGGCTTGCCTTCGACCACTTCCTCCGGGTTGTAATGATGGAAGGCCAGCGGGTTCTTGCTCTTGGGACCTTCGAACGTGATTTTTTGGATATCAGGGAAGGCGGGCATGGCTTGGGTCTCTCGGATGGTCGTTGGTTTCGCCTGGGCGCAGCTAAGTATTCTCCCTCTCCCTTTGGGAGAGGGCCGGGGTGAGGGAAACGCCGCAAAACATTGAGCCCTCACCCTAACCCTCTCCCAAAGGGAGAGGGAACTTTTTGCAAGGCCGAACTCGTTGGCCGCTAGAAACCGGCATCGTGCCAGATTCGCAAGCGGCTGGCAAGCGTCTGTCCCCTAGCCGCGTAGCGGCGACAGAATGTAGCCAGGGGCGCGAGCCCCTGGGACGCGATGCAAGCAAGAAAATCGTCGGCAGCCCCGTTAGGGGCGAAACGGCGTCCTCGCGTCTCAGTCCCAAAGATATCGTGGATCGAAAACGACGCCGTGCCGCTGGAGCAAGGCGACGAACTCTTCTTGAAACGATTGCCCGCGGTGGTGATCGACTTGATTCTGAATGTAGCGATCGACCGCAGGGGCTTGCGATTCGCTGACGCTGAATGCGCCGTAGCCTGTTTGCCAGGCGAACGCGCCGGGCGACATACCGCTCTCATTGACCCATTTCGAGGAGTTGGCCTTGATGAGCCGCAGCATGTCGGCGACTGCCACGCTGGCCGGCAACTTCAGCAGCAAGTGCACATGGTCGGCCGTACCGCCCGCTTGCAGCAGGATCCCGCGTTCGTTGCGAACTATGCCGCCCAGGTAGGCATAGAGTTCGCTTTTCCATGTGTCGCGAATCAGCGGCTCACGTTCCTTCGTGCTGAACACAATATGGTACAGAAGGTTGGTAAACGTGTGGGCCATTGAGTCCTGCTCCTAGGATTGCCGCTCTTTGAAATTCGCTCAATTCGATAGCGCAGCACCCTCCAGGGGCTCGCGCCCCTGGCTACATTCTTTCGTCCCTACGGGACTGATGCCAGCGCTTCGTTTCGCCACTCGTCGTGCGTTTCGCGTCCGATCATGATAAATTGATAGGTGAAATCGATGCTCGACCCCATTACTTACCGACCAACGCACGGATCGCCCCGATGACTGCTCATCGCTCCCGATTAAACCGCCGCACTGTCCTTCGCGGCGTGGGCGTGGCGATGGCGCTACCGTGGCTGGAGTCGATTCCTGTCTGGGGCGATGAGCAGAACGGAACGGACGCGGCGCCGAAGCATCCCAAGCGCTTCGCCGCACTGTTCATGGGCAATGGCATCAGCCCGAATAATTGGTCGGCCAAAGGCGCGGGCGCCGAAATGGAGTTGAGCAAGAGCCTCGAACCGCTGGCGCCGTTCAAAGCCAAGCTGAACGTGATCGACGGCTTGTTCAACAAGCACGCCACCGGCGTCGGCATTCACCCAGGCCAGACGGGCAATATCCTGTCGGGCGCCGCGCTGCAAAAAGGCGCCGTGCTCAGAGGCGGCGTCAGCATGGATCAGGCGCTGGCCGCCCGGCTGGCCGACGATACGCCGCAACCGAGCTTGGTGCTGGGCTGCGAGCAGCCGATCACCGGCTACCACGAGACGAACTTCTCGATGGCCTACAGTTCGCACATCTCGTGGCAAGACGCCGATTCGCCCGTGCCGATGGAGGCCTATCCTTCGCTCGCCTTCGACAGCCTGTTCGACAATCAGGGCAGCCGCCGCACGCTGAGCATCCTGGACCGCGTCAAAGAACACGCCGCGCACGTCAGCCGGCAGGTGAGCCGCGCCGATCGAGCCAAGCTCGACGAGTATCTCACGAGCGTCCGCGAAGTAGAAAAGCAGATCGAGCGCACCCGGGCGATGAAGGACGCGGCCGAGGAGCGAGCCCGCGACCGCGACCGGCCGGCGATCGCCATGCCTCGGCCCGACAACGGACTGCCCGAGGATATACGCGAGCACATGCGGTTGATGTGCGACATCATCGCGTTGGCCTTCCAGACCGACAAGACGCGCGTCGCCACGCTGCTGTTGTGCCGCGATCTTTCCGGGCTGTTCTATCCGTTCCTCGACGTCCGTCTTGCTCATCACCCGGCTTCGCACGAGGACCAGTCCGACTCCTACGAGCGCGTGACGCGGTATTACGTCGGCCAGTTGGCCTATCTGGCCGGCCGGCTCGACGCGATGGCCGAAGGCGACCGCACGGTGCTCGACAATTCCTGCCTGATGTTCATCTCCAACATGTGGTCGGGCAGCAGGCACGATTCGACCCGCGTGCCGCTGGTGCTGGCCGGCGGGCTGGGCGGCGCGCTGGAGACGGGTCGCGTGCTCGATTACTCAGAGCAAGGCGACGAGAACCGCAAATTGTGCAGTCTGTATCTGTCGATCATGGATCGCATGGACGTGCGGCTGGAACGGTTTGGCGACGCCGACACGCGGCTGGCCGGCTTCTGAAAGCGGCGCATCGCAGGTGCATGGAGGGCCGGGCGCCCTCGCCCGGCACAATGCAAATCACAGGAGGGCCGGGCGCCCTCGCCCGGCATGCTGGAACACGGCCTGGGGCATCGCTGCGCTGTGCCGACAGCCACCCCGGCGTCCGGGCCTTCGAGATTGCCGGGCGAGGGCGCCCGGCCCTCCATTAGCCGGTCTCGCCGGGCGAGGGCGCCCGGCCCTCCATTAGCCGGTCTCGCCGGGCGAGGGCGCCCGGCCCTCCATTCGCCCGCGCAGGAAACGCCGACTTTCCAGCTTTCCGTTCCCCGACGCCGAAGGTTAAAATGGCAGACGCATCCAAACCGGCCAATCGGTTGCGAACGCCTGGCCGGACATCCCGCCAAGAATCGCACTTGAAGCAAAGGACTCGACGATGAACCGCCCGGCGAGTCGCAATTTTGATCCGCGCATCAGCCGCCGAGCGGCCGTGCAGCTTGGCACGGCCGGTTTCGGCGCGATGGGGCTGTTCTGGAGCGATTGGCTGCGGGCACGTGCCGCAGCGGCGCCCGAGCAGAAATCGCCGGTTAAATCGGTGATCTTGATCTTCAACTGCGGCGCGCCGAGCCACCTGGACCTGTGGGACATGAAACCCCAGGCGACCGACACGGTGCGCGGGCCGTTTCAGCCGATCGAGACCAACGTGCCGGGCATCTCTATCTCCGAGTTGCTGCCCGAGTTGGCCAAGCGAACCGACAAGCTGGCGATCGTCCGCACGGTACACCATCGCCACGGCGGGCACAACTCGGGCATGTATTGGTCGATCGTCGGCCGGCCGTACCGCATCGACAGCACGCTAATCAACCCCAGCCGATCCGACCATCCGTGCTTCGGCACGCTGGTCGGCTGGCTCGCCGAGCGCAACGGCTACTCGGGCAGCCTGCCGCCCTACGTGATCACGCCCGCTCCGCACTGCGACAGCCTGCTCTATATCACGCCTGGCCAGTATGGCGCCTGCCTCGGGCCGCGTTTCGATCCGCTGGTGATCAACGGCGATCCGAACAAGAACGATTTCAAGGTGCCGAACTTGGGGCTGACCGACGGCGTGAGCCAAGGGCGGTTCGAAACCCGCCGCGGATTGCTCGGCCAGCTCGACCGCTGCGCCTGGGAAAACCCGGCGATCGAGGATTACGAAGTCTACCAGGGCAAGGCGCTGGGGCTGATGGCTGCCGCCGAGGCGCGGCAGGCGTTCGACCTGTCGCGCGAGCCGGCGGCGGTGCGCGAGCGATACGGCCGGCACACCTGGGGCCAATCGCACCTGTTGGCCCGCCGGCTGGTCGAAGCGGGCGTGCGATTCGTGACCACGGTCAACGGGCCGAGCATCACCTGGGATACGCACAAGGACAATTTCAATCAACTCAAGAACCGGCTCGTGCCGCCGATGCAGCAGGCTTATGTCGCGCTGCTGGACGACCTGAGCGAGCGGGGGCTGCTCGACACGACGCTCGTCGTCTGGATGGGCGATTTCGGCCGCACGCCGGCGATCAATAAGGACGCCGGCCGCGACCACTGGCCGCAATGCTATTCGATGGTATTGGCCGGCGGCGGCATTCGCGGCGGCCAGGTGGTCGGCGAATCGGACCGCACCGGCGCCGTGCCTCGGCTGCGGCCGGTCATTCCGGCCGACATCCACGCGACCGTGTTCAAGGCCCTGGGCTACGACCTGGCGAGCAACACCTATTATACCGACGACGGTCGCCCGATGCCGCTTACCACAGGGCAGCCGATCAGCGAGTTGCTGTAATATGCGAGCCATCGGGCTTTATTCAGCTTTCCGCCTGCCCGTGTGGTGCTGGCGAACGATCAGCTCTTTGCCGTTCACGGAATTGCTTTGCTCGAAGGCCGATCGCGCCAATAACCACTACGAGCGCGGCAGTACAGCGAAACGCTTCTTGATCCAGCGATACGCCAGGTCCGTCGACGAGTCGCGAAATAAACATGGAAACGAGCGTCGCCCAGCAGAAAAACTCCGCCAGCATCCTCAGGCTTATCGCGCGATCATCGCCGCTTTCTCTCATGCGTCTGTCCAAGTAATTCCAAGTAGCGTCGCGGTCGAGGCGCGGCGAACAGCGCTTGGTGCTCACCAATCGGCGCGTATGGCCTCTCCGCCCCTCCTCGTGCCAAGAGCGCTCCAGACGTTGCGGTCGACCGCGACGCTCACGAATTGCACGGCGCCATCGGCCAGCAACAGGTTGACGCCGCCGTTGTGGCGGCTGTTGGCGGTCATCGCGACGCCGTCCCAGGTATATTGTCCCTTGCAACTCGGCCTGCCCGGCGGCAAGACGTGATTGTATCGCGTCCAGAGCATGTTGCCTTCCAACCACGTCATGCCGCTATTCGAATCCTGGATCGCGAGCGTCGCCGCCTCGCTGGCGGTGAGTTGGTCGCACCACTGCCGTAGCGTCGGTTCGGTCCAGTTCTGAGCCAGGCCGAAGAGATCCGAGTCGAGGTCGATGAGTTCGTGCTCGTCGTCTCCGCGAATTCGTTCGCTGAACGCGGCGGTGTTCGAGAGACCGTCGAGTACGTCGGCCGGCCGAAACGCAACGGCCTGGCCGAACATGCCGTCGGCGGTCCGGCCCTGCCATGAGCTGCCGTTGCAAGAGCGGTAATTGTTCGTACCCCACGGCCGGTGCAGCCGGTTGACGTCCGACGGGCAAATAAACGCCGGAATGTGCGTCACGGCCGCGCGCTCGTTGGGCCCGTTGCCCGTGACGACCGCCGGATCGCCCGTCGTGTCGGGGAAAAACGGCTGGATGCGGAAGTCGATCCTCTCATAGACGGGCGAGAGTTCCAAGAAGGGGAGCAGTTGCGAGTGAATGGAGTAACGACGGCTCGAACTCGACGTGTAAGTCGGCGAGCCTGGTTTGTCATCATCCGCCCCGACGCCGAACGGATAGACCTGATGTGCCGCTTGATAGCTCGACAGCGCGACGCCGATTTGCCGCAAGTTGTTCCTGCACTGCACCAAGCGGCCGCTTTCACGGGCGCGCTGCACCGCCGGTAAGGAAACGGCGATCAGGATCCCAATCACGGCCACCGTCACGATCAATTCCACCAGCGTAACGCCGCGATTCCGAAAGTTGTGCGAGTACATGGTCCGCCTGCGAAAAAAAAACGCTCAACCGCCGCTCAAGCCGAGCGGCTGCGTCTCGCTTTGGCGACGAACAGCGCCGCCGCCGTGCCGCCAACCGCCAACGCGAGAAAGGCGATGATCGGCCACCGCGATGCCGTCGATGTCTTCCTCTCGTGCAGCGGCCGTAGCTCAGCCGCCGCGACCTCGATGCCCGTCAAGGCGACTTCGACTTCCGTACCGGAGCCCCCGGTCTGAGCCGCGAAATACGTCTGCACCACATCGCGATCGCCAAACTCTACGCGGCGCAATTCGGTGAACTCGTCCGCCTCCCCCTCCTGAACGAGATAACGCAGCGTCGGCCCGGTGCGGACCAGCCGAAGTTTGCCCGACATGGCCCGCGTGGGCCTGGTCTCGGAACTGTGATCGAGGCCGCCGTCGGCTTTGACCACCGCGCGGTGCGCCGAGTAGATCTGGCCTCCTTTGGTGCGTATCCGCTGCAGGCTGGCGGCCTCCTGCGCGGCGTCCTTGATCGAGATTTTCAGGCCCGCGCCGTGGCCCTTTGCGACGCGCGGCAAATTCAAGATCCGATAAGAAGCCGTGATCTCGAAGTCGCCGCGGACGACCGATCGCAACTGCAATCCGCAGAAGCTGACCCGCTCGTCCGCCGCGGGGATCGAGAGCAGGACGCCGTCTTTCCCCGGCCGGCAGTAGCGAGTCGGCGCGTCGCCGCCGACGAGTTCGAACTGACTCGGGTCGAACTGTTCGCGAAAGTCCTGCGTCAGCCGCTCCTTCACTTCCTCGGCCGTCAAGCTCGCCGCCCACAGTACCACAACCGCCAGATAGATCGGAAGCGCTTTCATCGTATTCTTCCAACGGCCACGTCCTCGCGCCGCTCATATTCTGTCACGTAAATCGCCCCCTGAAAATAGTTAGCCTCGCGAAACGACCGCTGCGTGCCGTCGCGGGGCCGCCAAACCGAGGTCAGGCGATATCGAGGAAAGCTCGACTGAAAGCCCGAACTGTCGAACACCCAGGCGCGCCTCGCGTGCGAAGCCGCCAACGCCAAGTCGTCGCAGACATCGCCGGGCAACAGCAACGGACCGCCGTTGTAGTGAGAAAGACGCTCGGGTGCGAAAAGCCGGACGGGCGCCTCATCGCTAGCGTAATATCGAACCGCCTGGAACAAAGCCGGATTGACCACGATCAGCGGCTCGTCCGCCTGGCGACGCCGCATGACATGCGCGACGGCCGCGGAAAGGCCTTCCGCGCGACCTCGTTCGAGGGCCGTCCAATGTCGCTGGTGGAGCAACAACCCGCCGGACAAAAGCGTTACCGTTGCCGCAATGCGCAGCGGCGCGCCAGGTAGAACCCAAACGGCGCGGGCGAGGGCACATAGCAAGAATAATTGAGCGAACAAGAAATAGCGGTCGATGATGATCGATGTTCCGAATGCCGAGACGGCCAGAGCGCACGCGACGGGAACGAGCACGAGCAGCGCAACGAGCCGGCCGCCCATCTTTCCCGCGCGCCACGCGACGAAGACGACGGCCAGCAGATCCGCCGCGACGACGACGACCGCCAGCCTGGGCGGGGCCTCGAAGCCGTTGCGCGGAACCACCAAGTCATACCACGCATTCGGCAGGGTCCAGGCGCGGACCGGCGGAATCCAGTAATCGCCGTTGACCCGCGTCGCTTGCCGCACCAGCGTCGGCGCCCACGGCAAATAGAGCAGGACTACCGCAGCCAGCGCGGCGAGCGTCTGCAGAGAACTCCGGCGGCCCACGTTCCAGCCATCGCCCGGCCGTTTCCACGCCGGCGCAAGAAATGCGAAACACGCCTGAGCAAAGATCGTGAAGGCGGCGAAATTGTGCGTGTAGATGAAGGCGGCGGCGAGTAATGTATAGAGCGCCCACCATTGCGGCCGTCCCGAGCGCAGCGCGCGCACCAGCGACCACGTGCTGAACGCCGCCAGGCAGGCGCCGAGCATGTACATCCGGGCTTCTTGCGACCAGACGATATGGACGCTTGAGGTCGCCAGCAATGCGGCCGCCGTTGCGGCGATGCAAGCCGCCGTATTTCGCGCGCCGTGCTCGACGGCGCTGGGTGCTCGATCTGCCTCGACGGCGCACGGTCCGAATGTATCTCGGCAAAACAAATACACGCCGACGATGGTCGCCGCGCCGAGCGCGACCGACAAGGCGCGCAACGACGTAAGCGACGTGCCCCAGCACAGCGACCAGAGCCGCAGCACGATGTAGTACAACGGCGGATGGACCGCCTGCCCCGTCCGCTCGATCATTTCGGCCCACGAGAACCGGGTGATCGTGGCGTAGGAAACGCTTTCGTCGAACCACATGCTTCGCTCGCCCAGCCGCCATGCGCGCAAGACCGAGCCGCCGGCGACGGCTATCGCCAGCACCGCGAGCGGAAGCGAGTTGGCCAGACGGCGGTTCATGGCGATTTCCGCTTCACAACACGCCGGGCCGGATTTGGCGGCCGCGCGTCGGCATCATCTTGACGTAGCGGCGGCAACCCCAGCTTGACGCGCTCGCGGTTGGCCGCCTCCGGCGTAATGTGGTAGAGGTTGATCGAGTACCCGGCGCGCGCGACCGGCTCGAAGTCGAGAAAATTCAGATACCGCTGCCGGTTGCTGTGCGTGCGATGGATGCTCATCGCGTACCAGCCGGGCCGCGGCCCCAACGCCGAGAGTGCCTCGTCCTCGGGGTCGTACCGCACGTCGGGATGCGGCCCTTCCGGGGGCGTGGCGTGGTCGATGCCGAAATGACGCGGCTTGATGAAGCTGAGGTACGCCATGTAGAGCGGCGCCGCCTCGGGATGCCGCTCAAGCCATTCGGCCAGGTAGACCATGTCCTGTCCCCAATCGACATTGGCGTCGATCACGTAGCGGTGCCCGCCGGTCGGGCCGCCGGCCAGTTCGTTGAAATACGACATGCTGTGCGGATAAACCATGGCGCTCGAACCGACCGTCCAGGCAACGGCGCCGGCCATTGCGCAGGCCGTCGTGCGCTGGCCGAGCGGCACGCTGCTGGCGACTTTGCCGATCCAGACGTAGACGTAGGGAAACGCCGGCAGCACGTAGCGAAAATAGCGGCTGAAGCCGGTTTGCGAACTGACCAGCACGAACACCGCCGCGGCCGGCAGCAGCAGCACCAACTCGTTCCGCCAGCCGGCAAAATACCGGGGCCGCAACCGAGTGGCGTGCGACCACGTTAGCACGAGCGCCATCAGCCCCAGCGCCCACGTGCCCAGCGGAACTTTGAGGATGGCGACGAATAGATAGTAGTACCACCAGCCGCCGTGCTTCCATTCGCCGCAGAGATATGAATCTTTGCCCGCCTCGAAATCCGCTTTCTGCAAGTCGATGCCGCTCACGTAATTCTCCGGAAGCGGCAACCGAAGCTTGCCCAGCGCTGTTCCGGCGAAGCGATTGCCAGTGCGGATTCCTTTGCCCGTCAGCGTCTGGCTGACGAAATCATAGTCTTCGAGCCTCCGGCAGCTTCCCTCGAAACCGTAGCCCAGGTTGATCACGTAAACGCCCAGCGCTAGCATCGCGGCCAATTGGGCCAGCGGCTTGGCCGCTTTTTTCACCGCGGCCGTTAGGCGCCGCGATTGCGCTGCACCTGCGTCGCGGCGACTGCCGGCCTGCCACGTTAGCCACATCAAGGGCCACAAGGCGTAGAGGATGATCCAAGTCGTTTTGGAAAGTTCAGCCAGCCCCAGTACGACCCCCGCCGCCATCGCGCGGCGCCAACTCGGCCGCCGCAGCCAGCGCCAGAAGAGATATGAAGCCGCCAGCCCCAGGCTGGTTGCGCCCAGATCGGGACAGATCGTCGAGGCCCACGCCAGCACGTTCGGGCAGGTACACCACAAGACGAGCGCCAGCAGTCCCGCCTCTCGGCTGTACAGTTCCGTTGCCCACCGCCAGACGACATATCCGCCGAGCACGCTGAGCGGAATGCACGCCCAGCGGGCCATCACGAAATAGCGCAGCCAGCCTCGGTCACCCTCATCGTTGGCCGCCACGAAATCTTCGCCTAGCGCCCACTCGGGCCGCGCCCGCGCGCCCGAGACATAACGTTTCCAGTTCAGCTTCGGCTGCGAACAGACGACCGGCAGCGCCGCCAGCGCTCGTATCAGCGGCGGATTGACGCGATAGACGTCGAACCGCCCGAACTCCCAGCAGTACAGCCCGGCGGGCAAGTGCCCGACTTCGTCGCATGTCGGACTGATGCACAGCGCGAGCCAGCCCGCGAGCGCGGCGTGCAGCGTAAGCAACAAGCATCCCACTGGCGTGAGGTGCGTTTGTGAACTACCTGAGTCCGCCATGGCATTTTACGGTTCAAAGTCAATCGTTCCGAGGGTTAACTCGCAGAATCAGATCTCAGTCCAAACACGCGGCGGTTGGTCCAAAGTTCAATCGAGCCCTCGCGACGATGCACTGCGAATTGGGTATCCAAGAAAGTGGTAGTTCGGCGCCTTGGGCCGCTGCAAGCGGGCGGCGAAAAGTGGCATTCCAGGCTCGATTTGCTGCGGCACAGACGTCGAATCGGCGAGGATCTCCAACTCGAACGTGTGCCGATTGAGTTGCCGCCTGCGCATGATTCGCAACCATGGAACCAACGGCTCGACGATCGGCTCCATGCCCGCCTTGCGCGGATCGACTGTCAGAAAAACGACTTTACGTGCCGCCTCGCCGCCAGGTATGAACATATACTCGGGACGCATCGTTACCTCGGCTCGGCGATGCCATCGCACCGGAACTTGAAGGGCCAGCTTACCGTCGTTTTGAAACACATTCAGAAAAGCGTCGCCCTCCGTCGCACGGTGAATGTGAAGTCTATAGCGTCTGCTCGCAGTTGCGTCCGAAAGCTGCTCGACGCGCAAGAATTCCGAACTCGACTCGACCTCCAAAGGCTCGACGCGGAGTACCGAATGAACGGTGAAATCGCGTCGCCCTTCGCCGGAATCATCCACTTCGACCTCAAGCCTCGGCGGACTCGCCCAGATTTCGGCCTCCGCGCGCCCCAAAACGGTGACGGCCCAGGAAACGCCAGGTGCGTCGCGCGACGTTAACGTCACTGTCTGCAAGATGTTCTCCGGCGTCGTCGGCGCCGTGACGCGAAGCCGAAGGCTCACCTCGCCGCGTGGCGGTACGGTCGTGACCGGCAGCGTCGGCTTGACGCAGCCGCAAGTGCTCAGCGGCTGGTCGAGCCGAAGAGGCGATGCGCCGTCGTTGCAAATGCGGGCCTCAACAAGCTTGACTTCACTCAGCGCCACCGCTCCAAGCTCGACTTTCCGTGGCACGACTCTCAAGCGAGGCTGCATCGTCGAACCACCGCTCGATGCGATGGGCCAGGTAGCTATGCAAACGCAAATCTGTGCAAGCGACACAGCAACAATAGCCGCGACTAGGCGATTGAACCGCATTAGTGCATACCCCCGCTGATTAGACCTTAAACAAGCGTAGTTTTGCTAACAAGGTTCATTTGAGGCCCATTTTTACGGCATTTTTGAACAAAACGTGAATGTCAAGCATGCGTTTTCAGGTGAGCGCGACCTCGAGTCGTGCTAGCACGACTTACGGCCGTAAAGCACGGTATTTTTAGCAATTTCGCCCCCGCAATTTCTCTGAGTCTCGCTTGATTAAGGATTAGAATAGCCATTGTGGGAACCGGCTTTTCTTAGGATGACCGGCGAACACCTCAAGGCAGATCGGTTGCCATTTCCGAGCGGCGCGGTTGTACCAGAATCGCACGAGCCAAGGAGCGCGTTCATCATAGAACTCGTCATCGTAACCTAGGACGAGTTTCACGTCCGCAAGAAGAACGGGGAGCTTGCCGCGTAATTCCTCGTCGATCGAGCCGCGCTCGGGAGCCCAGAAGTGCGCCGACGACCGCGAACCATTCATGATGCGTCCAAGGTACACTGCCGGGGCGTCAGGATGGTCGATTCCATGGCGGGTGAACCCATGCACTTCATTGGCAGGAAGCTTCATGCCGTCCCACACTTGTCGACAACTGCAATCGGCAACCAACGACTCGCAGTGCGCTCCGCCATTCTTGACTTTCCAGGCTCGCGCGTATAGTTCTTCGTTCGACAGCCGTTCAAAATCAGTTTCCCCCTTTGATTTCATGCCTTTTTCGAGAAAATGCCTCCTCGACGAATCAAACCGTTTGCCGCGATCGTGCATGTATCGAATTACAGCCTCTGCGTCGCCTGCGGCGTAAGCGCGCAGAAAACCCGTGATGGCGGCGTTGAGATCCTCAACTTGGGCGTTGTCGAGGGCCTTGAAGTTAACTGCAACACCAGGTGATTGCACAGGGAGACAATTCCCGCCCTTCAAGCTTGCAATTGCCGCCGGCAGTTCCGCGGACATAATCGGGATGGCGTTGCTTGAGTTCCATTCCGCGATCCAAGCGTTAGCCATGGCTTCACGCTTCGGCGCGTCTTCCTGGAACTTTGCTTCCTCCGGGTTTAACGGTGCCGAACCGCTTTCAGCGGGCCTGCGCCACGCACGGTAAACAAGGGCGCCATTCAAGGCCAGAAATAATACTACTGCAGTGGAAATTGCGAGCCGTCGCATAAATGAAAGTCCTCGTGGCAGTATCGGCAACGCGCAGCGCTCGCGAGCCCGGTGCAGACATATCCCTGAGTCACGCAAAAATGCGCGTCGCTGCACGCCGCTCTGCGCGTGGCAGAGCGAGGCGTCACAAAAGCAGTTACTCCCCTGGGCAGCCCGTTCCTCCACACGCGTTGAATGCACAGCAAGTTTCACCACCAATGGGGTCGCACTCCAATCCGTTTCCCGAGAGGTTAAGCGCGCAACACTCCGAAGCTGCGTCATCGCACTTGTGGTAGTCACACTCGCCGAATTCGGAGCACCAGCAGCACCAAACGGCATCTCCGTAATCCCAGTACGAGCTACCCAAGCACGGATCGCAACAACAGCCGCCGGCCGCGAAGACAATCTGCGTCAGGCACAACGCGAAAACAACCAAGGCACACGTTACGACACTCATGAAAACCCTGAGCCACGATTGCGGTTTCATAGGAACCCTCCGTACGCAAAGAATCAAACGTGAAATAATGCCGCCGCCGAGAGACCCGAACAACAGGCCCCGCATCTCGGCGGCTGAAACAGATCAAAGGCACGCCGAGTTTGTCTCACCACTACACCAAGCGAACCTGCGCTTCGCAGGCCACGGTGATTTTCAGAGACGGCCTGCTCTGCGCAAGAGCGCTTCACTCGCTCGAGACAAAAAACATCGCTGCGCCGTTGCAAGGCGTTTTGTCCCGCGCAAAAATCAACGATCAGAGCGATCCGACGCCCGCGTCTAAAGGCTGCGCCATTCGACTTCCCCTTTCCCCCGGTAGCGTTGCATGGTATAGAAAGACCAGAGAGAACGCTAACACGCGAATAATAATAACGCGGCCGCCGACGCATTGCAAGCAGTTTCTCGAAAAAATCCAGCAACCGCAGAGATTGTCTTGTTTCCAATTCAGTTTCGGCCGCGAGCAAGCGACCGGCAGCGCCGCCAGCGCCCGCACCAGTGGCGGATTGACGCGATAGACGTCGAACCGCCCGAACTCCCAGCAGTACAGCCCGGCGGGCAAGTGCCCCACTTCGTCGCACGTCGGGCTAATGCGAAACCCGATCCAGGCCACCAACGCCACGTGCGCGGCCAGCAGGCGCCACGCCGTGCGCCCAAAACTTGCCACTTCGTGCGCGTCCTGTACACGCTCGCTGGTCCTGTTGATACGCATTGTATGCAATACTGGAAGCTGGCTCTAACGCTCTCTCGCGAACAACCTCGGACGAAAGCCCTTCAGAAAGTGTTCAGGCGAGTCTTCGAGCGCCAAACGGCATGCCAACAACGGGATGGTACGTCTAGTGTCCGCAGCCGCGGCATCTGCATCTATTTCGATGCGCACCTCCACCACGTTTGGATTCAGCTTCCGCTGCCACAACACGTTGACGCATGGCGCCAACGCGGTGACAATCGCCTCGCTGTCCACCCTTTGTGGATCGAGCGTAATGAACACGCTCCTCTGCGTCTTGCCCGCTGTCGGAATTTCCACACGCTCGGGGTTAATTCGCAGCTCGGCGCGCCGATACCATCGAACGGGAATTCTTAGGGCAATCGATGCGTCGCGTTGAAACACGTTTATCGCGGTAGCGCCGTCGCTCGCGTCTTGAAAATGTAGCCTAATACGAGCGGTTTGCGGCGTAACCGTTCACGCCCCGGCGTAGCCGGGGCGAAAACTGCTCTTCGCGCATGAGGCGAAATCGGCGAAATAGTCGGTATGTTGCCGCCGCAAGCGCCGATTACGCCCGAACAACTGCAGGCATT
>Ga0307372_10000985_pt1 | contig 49923 bp, 53 predicted proteins | sample OX1MG_FD_202533 | JGI IMG/M metagenome (GOLD analysis project Ga0307372, IMG submission 202533) | Soil microbial communities from Risofladan, Vaasa, Finland - OX-1 | ecosystem: Environmental > Terrestrial > Soil > Coastal area > Acid sulfate soil | place: Finland: Risofladan, Vaasa | collected...
GGTTGGAATGTGGCGCCGCATCGGGTACGTCGTCTTGCTCACTCTCTCAAACGGGATATCTGCCCAGCGGCTAAGAACCGCCACGCCGACTCACCAATATCGATGACGTCACCCAGGACCACGCTCACACGCGGGCAGTACGCACGAGTGCCTAACCGGTCTTCCGCAGCGCCGCATTCGACTTTGCCACAACGAAGGCACCCCGTGTTTCTTCGGCGCGATTTGCGGCAGCGGGCCGATTACTTCGCTCACAGAGCGCTGCCGGGAGTTGATGCGGGTGCTGTTCCAGGCGCAGGTGGACAGCCGCGGACCGGGGCCGGCAGGCCGAGCGGTATGCGGGGCCGACGCGGTGGAGCGCACCGAGCAGCGCCTGCACGAGCGCGGGCTGTCCACCGTGTTCGGTGAGGTGCGGGTCAAACGGCTGGGCTACGGGGCGGCGGGGGTGGACAGCCTGCATCCGCTGGATGCGCAGCTTAATCTGCCCGCGGGGGAGTACCCGTTGGGCGTGCGGCCGCTGGCTGCCGAGCAGGCCGCCCAGACGTCCTTCGAAGCTACCGTGGAGGGCTTTGGCGCGACACACGGGCAAGGCCATGGGCAAGCGCCAGGTCGAGGACCTGGTGCAGCGCGCGGCGGTGGACTTCGATGGCTTCTACGCGCAGCGTGAGCCCGAGGCGCAGCAGGCGAGCGGTTCGAACCTTGCGCTCAGCGCCGAGGGCAAAGGGGTGGTGATGCTGCCGCGTGACCTGCGCGAGCCCACGCGCCGGGCCGCGCAAGGCAAAGCGCACAAGCTCGCCAAGCGCCTGTCCAAGGGCGAGAAGCGAAACCGCAAGCGCATGGCCACGGTGGCGGCGGTGTACACGGTGGCCCCGTACGTACGCACCCCCGAGCAGGTGGTGCGCAGTCTCGCGCCTTGGCGCAAACCCGCCTCTCCGCGCCCGCCGGTGGAGCACAAGCGGGTGTGGGCGAGTGTGCAGAACGATCCCGAGGCGGTCCTGGAGGAGGCTTTCCGCGAGGCCCTGCGCCGCGACCCCAAAGGGCAGAAGAACTGGGTGGGACTGGTCGACGGGAATCAAACCCAACTGGACCTGCTCAAGAAGCTCTCGCGCAAGCACCAGGTGAAACTGACCGTCGTGCTCGACCTGATGCACGTCTCGGAGTACCTATGGTCGGCGTCGGTGGCGTTCCACGATGAGGCGAGCCCGCAGCGTGAGCAGTGGGTCGGCGAGCGGCTGCACAATGTCTTGCTGGGCAAGGCCGCGCAGGTGGCCGCGGGCATGCGCCGCAGCGCCACGCTGCGTGCTCTGTCGGGCGCACAGCGAAAGCCCGTCGATGTGGCCGCGGGTTACCTGCTCAACCACACGCAGTACATGCGCTATCACGAGTACTTGGCGGCGGGGCTACCCATTGGCACTGGGGTGATCGAGGGTGCCTGCCGACATCTGGTATGCGACCGCATGGACCGGGCCGCGCGCTGGAGCCTCACGGGGGCGGAGGCGGTGCTGCGGCTGCGTGCGCTACGATCCAGTGGTGACCTCACCGCCTACTGGGATTACCACGTGGCCCAGGAGTACCAGCGCAACCATGTCGCCCGCTATGCCGACGGGAACGTGGTGCGGATAAAGGGCTCAACACCCGCTTTGCGGCTCGTAAAATGATCGAGTAGCGCAATTTTTTTAACGTTCAAAAAGAGCCACACCCGATTGATTTGCCCATATTTGCGCTGATTGGGAACGTGGCGCGTTTCTCCGCCATCTAATGTCTTGAAACCAACGTATGGACCAGCAGAGGTAGTCCATGTATCCGGCGTCCGTTGAATCCACAGGGCAGCGTCTGCCCGACACCGTGCTCGCGCAGCGGGTCTCGGCCGGCGACCGTGACGCGTTCCGGTTGCTGATGCGACGATACAACCGGACGCTTTACCGTACGGCGCGCAGCATCCTGAAGGACGATGCCGAGGCCGAAGATGCAGTCCAGGAAGCGTATCTGCTCGCCTACCGTGGGTTAGGCACGTTTCGCGGCGACGCGAAGCTGTCCACGTGGCTGGTTCGCATCGTCGCCAACGAAGCCCTTGCGCGCGTGCGCAAGCGCACGCGCAGGGCTGAAATCATTCAATTGAGCAGCGATACACAGGAGGCTAGCGAGGCCGTGGAGGATAACGTGAACCAAGCCTTGCCGGAGCAGCCCGAATCCGCCGCCCAGCGCGCGCAGACGCGCCGGCTGATCGAAGCCAAGATCGACAAGTTGCCCGACGCATTCCGGACCGTATTCGTTCTGCGGGCGCTCGAAGAGTTCTCTGTCGAAGAAGCCGCCATTGCGCTCGGCATCCCGGAGGCGACGGTGCGCACGCGGTACTTCAGGGCGAGGGGCTTGCTGCGCGAAGCCCTCGCGCGCGAGATCGATTTCGTCTTCGACCACGCGTTTGCATTTGCGGGCGAACGCTGCGACCGAATCGTCGAGTCCGTTCTGGCCCGACTCGGAGCCGGCGCGGAAACCGGAACCCGTGCGTAAGTTTTCGTATTGCTGGGGGTCATACCGCCACCGTCCCGGTTGGGATGGTTTTGTTGTTGTTCCATAATCAACGGAAGGAAACCCATATGTTGAAGCGTGCAGTGGCAGTGGCAGTGCTTGCGGCAGCCGTCGCGATGCCTGCGTTTGGCGCCGGGACCCTGACAAGGGAGCCGCCGGGGCATGGTTACAAGAAAGTGAGCAGTCTGGTGAAGCTTCCCGAGTTCCTCCCGGGAATAGGCAAGCTCTACGTCAAACCCGCGACGTTGCCGGCCGGCCCGTTTCTTGCCTACGACAAGAGCGGCAAGTTGGTCAGCACCATATACATGATCCCGATCAAGGACTTCGACGAGCACAAGCCGTTCGAGGGGCTCGCAAGCGGGCCGAAAAAAGTCGATCACGTGGATCTGTATTACAACGCGGGCCATCCGGGCGTGGAGGTGCCGCACTATCACATCGTGCTGTGGTACATCTCGAAGAAAGAAGCGAATAAGCTCAAGTAGGCGCATCGTGGCGACACGTAGGGATTTCCTGATTGCCAGCGGCGTTATCGCCGCTGGCGTCGGGTTGCCGGCCTCAGGCAGCGCGGCATCCAGGGGCGGGGTGGTGGAGATCAGCATGCGCAGCGACCCGACCGGCGCCAAGGTGGGATTTGATCCCATTGGGATTCTCCTCGCGCCAGGGCAAACGGTGCGATGGGTCATTCAGGCCGGCGTTCACACCACTACGGCATACCATCCGCGTAACAGCAACCATTCGCTGCGTATCCCGAAGACTGCCACGCCCTGGAATTCCGGCTACCTGGTCAATCCGGGGGACCATTTCGAAGTCGTGCTGACCGCCGAAGGTGTCTATGACTACTTCTGCATACCGCATGAGATGGCGGGGATGGTGGGCCGACTTATCGTCGGCCGTGCGACCGGCCCCGGATCACTGCCCTACGACTACTTTCAGGGCAAGCCCGGTACCGCGAACTGGCAAAGCGTGCCGGAGGCAGCGCGCAGGGCATTCCCGGCCGTGGAAGTGATACTCGAGAAAAAGGTGGTTAGGCTAGCGGGTTTCGACAACTGAGCGATATCAGTTCATACCGCTCGGAGAATCAGGGAGGTCATCATGTCACGCATTGTAAAACGCACCCACACTGAACCCTACAAGCTCGTTGTTGGCGGCGAGGAAAAGTATCTCTGCCGTTGTGGCCTGTCCAAGAACCAGCCGTTCTGCGACGGATCGCACAAACTCACCCAGGGCGAGGAGCCGAACCGGCTTTATTGGTACGACAACGCCGGAATGCGTCATGAGCACGCCGACGACGTTCCGGGCATACGCACGTTCTGAGCCGTTGTCGCGACTGAAATCCGGAATCACATATCGTGGTGAGTTGTGAAATCTGGTTGGCGCGGCGTGAGCTCGTTGCCAAAGACACGATGGCGTTTTATTTCGACAAACCGCCCGAGTTTCGGCATCTAGCGGGACAGTCGCTGACGATGACGCTGATTGACCCGCCGCAAACCGGCGGCGAAGGCGATGCCCGCACCTTTACCATTGCTGCCGCGCCGCACGAACCCCGTCTCATGATCGCAACGCGCATGCGTGATACCGCGTTCAGGCGCGTATTGATGTCAATGCCGATCGGCGCGGCCGGCCCTCGTGAGCTTCCTGCCGGCCATGAGTAACAAGGCTGCCAAGGCGGTGCGACAGACGATCCGGGATTGGCGGATTCCTCAAACCCGTAACAATCAGACGCTGGAAGATTTGGCGCAACTGATTGATCCCTATGTTCGGGGTTGGATGAACTACTACGGCCGGTTCTATCGGTCGAAGTGTGTCCTCGTCCTACGGCATGTGAACGACACGCTGGTCCGTTGGGCCATGCGGAAATACAAGCGCCGGTTTAAGCGCCGAGAGCGGGCGGCTACCCATTGGTTGGGGCAGATCGCGCACAGGAGCAGTCGCTTGCTGGCCCTGTGGCAGCTCGGTATTAAACCAGCGGCGGCTGGACAGTAGAAGCCGTATGAGGCGAGAGTTTCACGTACGGTTGTGCGTCCAGGAAAGGCGGACGCGTTCAGCAGGGACCAAACCTGCCGAGGCAGGAATCAGAAGCCTCGTAGCTTGGATAGCAAAGTGGCGGGAGACCAAGACTTTGAAGCCTATCGACAACACCATCGTAAGGATGGTCGCGAATCACCAGGCCGTAGCGCAAGCGAACGCGTACGTGGCCTCGACAATGAGTAGGTCCGGAGGCCGAGCCCGCAACCGTGAGGGTGAAGGCAGCATGAGTCACCGAAATCTGATTGATGCGGTGGATCACTCCGGCGGGGTGAAAGCGACGGCATGGTGATGAGGATGCGTCTGGCAACTGGAGAAGCCCGTCTCGTCCCGTCGAGAAATCGGCGGAAGCTGGGTAGGTCGTATAACCGGCTCAACCGGGAAATCGACCGACGCCCAGAGGGATCGTAACGGCGAGTCCCGCAAGCGTGCGCCCAACTGTCAGCGCCTCCGCAACGAGCGTATCGCGGGTGGTCCAAAGCTTTACGAAGGCGACGGCGGTTCTCCCGACGGAGGGAAGGTATTGCGCCGGAACGATGCGCAGCGACGCCACGCCTTGCCACACGGACAGGATGACAGCGAAAGCGACCAGACGGCGGAGCCAGATCACGCTGGCTTGCGCTCCTTGCGCATGCTGCGGATTAGGCTCAGCACTTCGTGTCTGATCGCGAGATAGGCTGGCGCCTCGCGCGTCTCGATCTGGTCGCGAGGCGTAGGCAGATCGACGGCGATCTCTCGGACGACCCGGGTCGGACAATTGGAGAGCACGACAACCCGGTCAGCCATATAGACGGCCTCATCAACGTCATGGGTGACGAGAAGGCACGTCTGGCCATAGCGCTGGGCCAGCCGAAGCACCAAATCCTGCATGTCGGCACGCGTCTGGGCGTCAACCGCCGCAAGCGGTTCGTCAAGCAGGAGCAGTTCGGATTGGGATGCGAGACCACGCGCAATGGCTACGCGTTGCTGCATCCCGCCTGAAAGCTGCCAAGGGTAATGGTTTTCAAAACCCTGAAGACCGACGTCATCGAGCAGCGATCGGGCCTTAGTAGTCTTCTCCGCGACGCTGCCCCCGACGGCGCGGCGCATTCCGAAGAGCACATTGGCGAGATTGGTTTTCCAGGGCAGCAGCGAGCGGCTGTAGTCCTGGAAGACCACGGCGACGCCCTTGGAGGTCTCGCCCAGAACAGGCTTGCCGTTGAAAAGAATCTGCCCTTCATCGGGCCGGATCAGGCCCGCAAGAATCAGCAGCAACGTGGTCTTGCCGCAGCCGGACGGGCCCACGACAACAACGAACTCGCCGCGTGAGGCCGCGAAAGTCGCCCCATCAAGAACTGCTTGGCCCTTCTCGGCGCCATAGGATTTGCGCCAGCACGCGCGCCGACTTGATGAGCGCCTTGGAAGGCACGCAGCCCGTATTCAGGCAGTCCCCGCCCATGCGGTGCTTCTCGATGAGCGTGACCTTGGCGCGCAGCGCCGCGGCAATGTAGGCCGCGACCAGCCCCGCCGAGCCCGCGCCGATCACGACCAGGTTGCGCTCGAACCGCGCCGGCCGCTTCCAGCGCGCGTACGCGCGGCGCGCCTTGAGCGCGTTCACGGCGCGCTTCGCGAGGAGCGGAAACACCCCGAGCAGCACGAAGGCGCCGATCAGCCCGGGCGAGAGGATGCCGGCCGGCGAGCCGATCGCCGCCAGCTGGGTGCCCGCGTTCACGTACGCCAGCGTGCCGGCGAGCATGCCGAGCTGGCTGACCCAGTAGAAAGTGGCCGCGCGCATCGGCGTGAGGCCCATCGCCAGGTTGATGGCGAAGAACGGCACCGCGGGGATGAGCCGTAGCGTGAACAGGTAGAACGGGCCCTCGCGCTCAATACCCGCGTTGAGCGTGCGCAGCGCCTGCCCGAAGCGCCCCTGCACCCAGTCGCGCAGCACGAAGCGCGCGGCGAGAGAAGCGAGCGTGGCGCCCAGGCTCGAGGCGAAGAACACCAGCAGCGTGCCCCACAGCAGGCCGAACACCGCCCCGCCGAGCAGCGTGAGCAGGGCCGCCCCGGGCAGCGACAGCCCGGTGAGCCCCACGTAGGCGACGAAGTACCCGAGCGCGGTCTGCCAGGGATGCGCCGCGTACAGGCCACGCAGCGCCGCCTCCTGCTCCTTGACCTGGGCGAAGCTCAGGTACTGGTAGCCCCCCGCGCCGAAGAACATCACCACCAGCAGCGCCAGCACCGCGAGCACCAGAATCTTCCAGGCCTTCATCGGGCGTCCACGCGGCGGGCCTGCGACGCTTCGTAGCGCGGCCCGTGCACGATGCGCTCGTAGTAGGAGCGGTGCGCTTCGGAGTCAGCGGGCCATTGCTCCACGAAGCGGCGCTCCCAGCCCGCGCGGTCGTAATCGATCGGCTGCGCCTCCACGTGCAGCCGCCCGACCCGCGCCGCGTACAGCGCGCGGCCGCTCGGCCGGGTCGAGATGCGGCTCGCAAGCCCGTAGCCGGTGCCGCGAAAGTTCGGCATCCCGGCAGCGCCGTTGTTCGCCACGGCCCGCGCATGCGCGGGCCCCTCCCCGCCGAAGGCGAAGATCTGCAGCACCGGAAGACAGGTATGGCTCGAAGCGAACACGCGCGCCCCGGCCGCCGTCAGGGCCGCGCGCGCGCCGGCCTGCCCCGGCGAGCTCGCGAGCGACTCTTGCGAGAACCCCCAGCCGGCGAGCGAATCGCCATCCCCGTGCACGATCGCCACGCGCTCGCCGCCGACCTCGGCGAGCGCATAAGCAGGCAACGCGCCCAGCGCGGCGAGCGCTTCGGGCAGCCCGCGCGCGGTGCACTGCAATCGCTCCATGATGCGGTTGGAGCGCTCCACCTCCGCCTCGCCCACCCACTCGGGGTAGCCGCAGCCGCAGCCCGCCCCCGCGTGCGGCTCGGCCAGCTCGGTCTCGACGTTGCCGCGGGTGGCCAAGTGCTCCAGCACCCTGCGGTTTACGTATTCGAAATCGCCCGGATCCACGTCGAACCAGTGGAAGTCGCCGTTGAACACGAGCGCCTTCGATCCGGGCTCGGCGTCGTAGAGCTCCAGCAACCGCTCGAGCGCGAACCGGTTGCCGTACAGCCCGCCCGCCACCCACAGCGTGTCGACCGCGAGCGCGGCCGCCCCGGCGAGCGCACGCGCGCCGTAGCGGTACGACAGCGGACAGCTGCGCCCCGGGCGCTCACGCATCGAGCGCGCCGCCGCAGGAGGAGCCCTGGCCGGCGGTGCAGCCGTAGCAGTGATCGCGCACCGCGATCGGGCTGCCCGCGAGCTCGCGCCCGATCAGCTCGCTCAGGTGCGTCTGCGCGCGCCCGCCGAGCGGCAGCCCGAGCATCTGGTTGAAGTCGCAGTCGTACACGTAGCCGCGCCAGTCCACCGAGATCAGCGTGCGGCACATGACCGCCTCCAGGTTCTCCTCGCGGTGCGCCCCGTGTAGCAGCGCCATGTACTCGTTGAACCGGCCCTTCGAGATCAGCGTCGAGCCGAAGCGCTGGATCGGCATGTTGGCGAGCGTGTACAGGCGGTTGAAGACCACCCCGTGGCCCTCGGCGAGGATGCGCTTGTAGTCGGCCTCGAGCCCGGCCTGCGCCGGCGGCAGCGCGGGTCCCTGCGGGTTGTACACCAGGTTCAGCTCCAGGTCGCTGCCCGGCGCGCCGTAGCCGAGCGCGTTCAGCCGGCGCAAGGCGCGCAGGCTGCGCTCGAACACGCCCTTGCCGCGCTGGCGGTCGACGTTGTCCTCCAGGTAGCACGGCAGCGAGGCGATCAGCTCGACCTTCTGCGCGGCGAGAAAATCGGCGAGCCCCTCCTGCCCCGGCTCCTCGAGCACCGTCAGGTTGCAGCGGTCGATCACGTGCACTCCCAGCTCGCGGGCGTGCAGCACCAGGTCGCGGAAATGCGGATTGAGCTCGGGCGCCCCGCCGGTGAGGTCGAGCCGGCGCACCCCCGACACCTCCAGGAACGCGAGCACGTCCGAGAGCGTCTCGCGCCCCATCATCTCGCTGCGCTGCGGGCCGGCATTGACGTGGCAGTGCAGGCAGCTCTGGTTGCAGCGGTAGCCGAGGTTCACCTGCAGCGTCTCCAGCCGGGCGCGCCGCAGGGCCGGAAAGCCGTAGTGCTGGATCAGGGGCAAGGTCGCGTGCATCTCTTGGCTCCACTCGAGGTAAACGAATGCCCCTGCATACCGCAGGCTATAGCATATCGAATCGCCGGACGGCTGCCCGCGCGCGGCCGGTCTCGCGGCTGCGCGGCGTCAACGGGACAACGAGCCGAACCGCCGCCGCACCAGGTGGTCGACCGACCACGCTCCCGGCCCCCTGCACAGCAGGACCAGCAGCATTGCCGCCCACTGGATGTGCGTCGGCCAGGCTTGCGGGTAGATGAATACTTCGATCACCGCGGTCATGCCCAGCAGGACGAGGGCCGCGAGGCGGGTGAGGAACCCGGTCACCAGAAGGACCGGGGTGCTGAGCTCGATCGAAATCGCCATGTAGGCGGCCAGGACGGGCGGCAGGAACGGCAACTTGTAGTCGCTGCCGAACAGGTAGAGCGTCGTCTGCCAATTGGCGAGGTGGGCCATCGCCGAATTCCAGAACACGGTCGCCACGGCGAGCCGCAACGGAACCGCGAGCAACGTATAGGGCACCGCGTCGAGCCAGCGCAACGCTCGATTGACCGCACCCGCTGCGGGTGCATCTGAAGCCACTGCGGCTGTCCGCTGCGTCATGTCGAAAGCTCCCCTTCGATGTCGTGATGATCGTCCAGCCGGATGGCCGTGAAGCGTCCGGCGGCCAGATGCCGGGCCAGCACGGCGCCGGCCTCGGTGCCGTAGGTCGCGTCCAGGACCTCGTGCAGCGCAAGGCCCGCGCACAGCGCGACTGTGAAGCGCCACTCCGCCTGGTTCAGTCGCTCGACCTGGGTTCCGGACGCTCGGCGCTCCACGAGCAGCCAGACCGGTCCGGCGCCGGGGTCGATCGCGGCAAGCGCGGCGTCGTCCTGCTCGAGCACCGAGCGCCGGATGAGATCCGCGGGCGAGCCGGCCTGGAGCAGCGCCACCGACGGATGCGGAACGAAGCGCACACGCGCGCGCTGCGCCTCATCCAGTTCCATGAGCCGCGCCGGATCGAGCGGCTCGGCCTCGGGCGCGTGCGCCGCGCAGCTGACCGCCCACTCGAGCCGCGCCACGTCCGGAAGATAGGCGAGCGACGCCGCAGGCGAAAAGTGCGCAAGAAATTCCGCAAAATCCCCGCCGTATTCGTCGAGGTACGCGCTGCGCGGCGGATGATCCGCGATATACAGTCGCGCCGCACCCTCGAAGAATTCCGCGCCGACCAGGCGATGTACGGCGGGATAGGACAGCCTCAAGGCGCTCGTCAGCCTGCTCAGGAAGCCGTTGCGGTACACGTCGAGCCGCTGCGACGCTGATAGCCCATCGGAAATCACATAGGCGCAGGCCGCCGCGTCGTCGCCCGAAGTCAGGCCGTGGCGCATCGCCTGCTGCAGCTCAAGCAGCGTCGGCATAGCGCCCCGCGGATGCTTGCAGCGATGCGGCGGCATGCGCTGCCTCCTGCTGCAGCACCTCCAATGCCGGTACGTCCGTATCCCATTCAATCAGCGTGGGCACGGGGCCGAAACGCGCCAGCGCCTCGGCGTAGAGGGCCCACACCTGCGGGGCCACACGCGAGCCGTGGTCGTCGATGCGCAGCGTGCGACCGCCTTCGAGCTCCCTGACCGTATGGCCGGCGAGATGGATCTCGCCGATCGCCGCCGCAGGCAGGGCGTCCAGATAGGTCAGCGCGTCCCAGCCGTGATTGGCCGCGCTCACGTAGATGTTGTTGACATCGCACAGGATGCCGCATCCGGTGCGCCGGGCCAGCGCGGCGAGGAACTCCCACTCGGGGATGGTGGAATGCCGGAACTGCAGATACGTGGACGGATTCTCGACCAGAATGCGCCGATCGAGGCCGCTCTGCGCCTGGTCGACGTGCCGGCAGACGACTTCGAGCGCCTCTTCGGTCATCGGCAACGGCAGCAGATCGCCCAGGTAGGCGCCGCCGACGGCACTCCAGGACAGATGCTCGGACACGAGCCCCGGGTCGACGCGCTCGATCACCCCCCGCACGCGCTCGAGATGCACGCGGTCCACGCCATCGGCGCTGCCGAGCGAAAGCCCCACTCCGTGAAGCGAAACCGGATACTCGCGGCGCACCGCCTCCAGACAGGCAGGAGCGGCCCCGCCGCCGAAGTAATTCTCCGTGTGCACCTCGAACCAGGCGACGGCAGGGCGGCTCTCGAGGACCTCCTGGTGGTGCCGAAACCGCAGCCCGATCCCCGCCTCGGCGGGGATCGGGCCGCGCGCCTTCGGCGCGACGGGTGCGTGAGGCACGGCGCGCTTTCCCATCATCAGGCTGGCTTCAGGCTCCCACCCTGAATCTTGCTGCAGTCCCCGGCCGGCAACAGCACGAAGGAGCCCGGGTCACGGGCCTGCGTGGCTTGGCCGGCGCAGGAATGCGCGCCCTGCGCGCAATCGTTCTTGCCCACGGCGTTGATGCCGAAGCACTTTTGGAGGTGGTCCGCCTGCGCCCTTTCCATGTTCTGTTTCACGACCGGCGGCACGTTGCCCATCGGCTTCGCGCCCTCGGCCGCCTGCGCGGGCGTGACCTGCATCGCAAAGGCGAGCCCGACGGCGGAGCCCAGCGTTGAAGCAGCCAGCAGATATCGATTCATCTTGAACCTCTCCTTCAGTAGTGGCCCCGACTCGAGGCCGATTTCGACGAAAACCCCGCACCCGGCCGGTTGGAACCCGCAAGCTCCGGGTGCATGCCCATTCGTCGCGTCTGGCTGCCACTCCCTTACACGCCGATCGTTTGCCGGGAGCAGCGGCCGCGCGACTCCCGTATGTCGCGCAGGACCCCTATTCCCTTACGCTCATTCAAATCGGGGGGTCTGCCGTGCGCGTAACAAACAGGAGCCCTCGTGCGACGAACTTCCATGGCTCAATGCCGCGCTCCGATTACGTAGATGGCCACAGCAGCCCGAAGCGGGCGCCGTATTCCGCGCCCAATCCGCTCCAATTGGGTGCCGTACAGCCCCGGCGTATCGCACCTTCGAGCCTTGTTGCGCCGGCCGGCTCGATTCGGTAAGTTCCGCCCTTCGTTTGCGCTCTCCGCGAACGCCACCGACCGGAGCCATGGGCGGCCCCCTCGATCCACGAGACCTAGAGCGCCATCGCAAGGACCTGATGCGCTTTGCCATGATGCAGCTGGGCGACCGCGCGCGCGCGGAAGACACCGTCCAGGAAACGCTGATCGCCGCCCTGCAGGGCATCGGGAAGTTCGCGGGCAGATCCTCGGTACGCAGCTGGCTCACCGGCATCCTGAAGCACAAGATCATCGACGCGATGCGCCAGTCGCGCCGGGAGGAAAGCCTCGATCAGAACGAGGAGGAACAACCCGACTCCGACGGCGAAGCGTTCTTTGGGCGCAACGGCCGTTATGCGGAACGTCCCGCGGACTGGGGCGATCCGGAGGCGGGGCTTTCGCAGCGCAGGTTCTTCGAGATCTTCGAGCGGTGCATGGAGGGATTGCCGAAGAGCACCGCGCGCGTTTTCGCGATGCGTGAAGTGATGGGCATGGAGACCGTCGAAATTTGCGTGGCCCTGGGAATCAGCGCTTCGAACTGCGGCGTGCTGCTGTACCGCGCGCGGATGCGATTGCGTGACTGCCTGGGAAAGACGTGGTTTGTGCGGGGTGAGCGATGATCAGCTGCAAGGAAGCGAGCTGGCTCATGTCGGAGGGGCTCGACAAGCAGCTCGGCTTCGCTCAGCGCATCCAATTGCGCCTGCATATGATGATGTGCACGAGTTGCTCCCGCGTGCAGCGGCAATTCGCATTTCTTCGGCGTGCGGCGCAACGCTATCCCGGACCCGACGACGGCGACGAAGGCAAGGACCAATCCTGAGTCGAGCGAGCGGCTGACAGATGACCCGGGGGTGAAGCTTCGATCGAAGCTGCGCTCGGGGACGTGCCCGCGGGTTCCAAGCCGGCGCAAAGCGATCCGCCCCCTCGATCACCCTGCGTCAACCGTTCACGCGGCTCGCTTCGCGTATTCGACCGCCGTACGCCGATACTGTGCGGTCGCACCTGCCCCCCCTCGGGCGCCGCGCTGTCGAGCGCCGATATCGCGGCATCCGCCTAAGGTTTCCGCAACGTTTCAATGATCGGGCAAGACACCTTGCCTCGTCCCGCGTCGCAGCGTCCGATCAGCTCCGCAAGCACCGCGCGGATGCGCCCGAGGTCGGCCAGGCGGGCATCCACCAGGGCGAGCTTTTCGGCGGCAATCGAGCGCGCGGCGCCGCAGCTGCGCGCGCTCTGCAATTCGAGCAGCCGTCCGATCTCCGCGAGCGAGAAGCCGAGCTCCTGTGCGCGCTTGATGAAGCGGATGTGCATCACCGCATCCTCGACGTAGCGCCGAACCCCTCCTGGCGGTCGTAGAGGCTGCCGGAGCAGGTTCATACGCTCGTAATAGCGGATCGTTTCGACGTTCACGCCGGCCGCGCGCGCGACCCTGCCGATCGTAAGTTTCGGGTTCATGGTGCGACATACCCTCCACGCCGGGTAAGCAACGCCACGGCTTGACTCCGTAGCCGGGTACAGAGTTTAACCTTGGACCTTGACCGGCGGATCGAAGAGGAATCGCGATGGAAACGGACTTCGTCAAGGCTGCGCCGCGCATCGATCTTGACGGCCAGGCTGCGCCCGCAGACAGCGGCGCCAAGGCCGGCCTCGTGGGAATCGTCGCGGCCGGAATCGCGGGCTCGCTGTGCTGCCTCGGGCCCCTTGTACTCGTCAGCGTCGGCATCAGCGGGGCCTGGATCTCCAACCTTACGTTGCTCGAACCCTACCGCTGGATCTTCGTTCTCGCCGCGCTCGGATTCATGGCCTATGCGTGGAAGAGGATCTATCGGGCGCCGCCCGCCGCCGAGTGCGAGCCCGGCACGCTGTGCGCCTTGCCCCAGACCAATCGCACCTACCGCGTCATCTTCTGGATCGTGTCGGTGCTTGTCGTGCTGATGCTGGTGGCCCCGTATTTCGCCCCTCTTTTCTACTAGAAGGATCCGAGCATGAAGAAAGCAGCCTTGATTTCCGCCCTCGCCTTTGCAACCGCGTTTTCGCTTCCCGCGCTTGCCGCGCGGAAGACCGTGGTGCTCTCCGTGCCCACCATGAACTGCCCCGCCTGCCCCATTACCGTGCGCGCGGCGCTCGAGAAGGTGCCCGGCGTCGAGAAGGTCAAGGCGACGCTCGAGCCGCCCGAGGCGCTGGTGACCTTCGACGACGCGAAGACCGGTACCGCGCAACTGATGCGGGCCACGCGCGACGCGGGGTACCCCTCGAGCGTCAGGCAGGGCAAGTGAGATGGCGCAGATTTCGCTCGAAATCAGCGGCACGACTTGCGAGCACTGCGCACGCAGCGTCGAGGGCGCGCTGCGCAGCGTGCCGGGGGTGCTGGGTGCCAGGGTTTCCTATGCGCAGCGCAGCGCCGAGGCCGAAACAGCTAACGGCGTGGCCGCCGCGGTGCTCACCGCCGCGGTGGCGCGCGCCGGCTGTGGCGCCGAGGCGGACCGGCCGGCAGCCCGCGAGGGAGGCCGCAAGCTCGCGATCGCCGTCATCGGCAGTGGCGGCGCCGCGTTCGCCTCCGCGCTGCGCGCCGCGGACGAGGGCGCGTCGGTGACCATGATCGAAGCGGGCACCGTCGGCGGCACCTGCGTCAATATCGGCTGCGTACCGTCGAAGATCATGATCCGCGGCGCGCACATCGCGCACCTGCAGGCCACGCACCCTTTTGCCGGCATCGGGCGGCAGGTGCCCGTCATCGACCGCCGCGCGCTCGTGGCGCAGCAGCAGGCGCGGGTCGAAGAGCTGCGGCACGCCAAGTACGAATCCGTCCTCGAGAACCGCGCCGGGAGTATTCGGTTGCTGGGCGGCTTCGCCCGCTTCGAGGATGCGCGCACACTCGCTGCGACACTGCCGAACGGCGCGACGCAGACCGTGCACGCCGACCGGATCCTCATTGCCACGGGCGCTTCGCCCGCGATTCCCGACGTTCCGGGCCTGAAGGGCACGCCCTACTGGACTTCGACCGAGGCGCTGGTGGCCGAAGAATTGCCCGAGCATCTGATCGTCTACGGCGGGTCGGTGGTGGCGCTCGAGCTCGCACAGGCCTTTCTCCGGCTAGGCTCGGAGGTTACGCTGGTCGCGCGCTCGACGCTTCTGTCGCGCGAGGACCCGGCGCTCGGCGCCGAATTGGCGCGCACTCTGCAAGGGGAAGGCATGCGCATCCTCACGCACGCCACGCTCGAGGGCGTTCGCCATGAAAGCGGGCATTTCCTCGCCGACACCGGCACCGAGCGGCTGTACGGCGATCGGCTGCTCGTCGCCACGGGGCGCCGACCCAACACGGCCGAGCTCGGGCTCGAGCGCGCCGGCGTGCGCACCGAGCACAAGGGTGCCATCGTCGTCGACGAGTACATGCGGACCTCGGCCGAGGGGGTGTACGCCGCCGGCGACTGTACCGATCAGCCCGAATACGTTTACGTCGCGGCCGCCGGCGGCACGCGCGCGGCCATCAACATGACAGGGGGCGAGGCACGGCTCGACCTCTCCGTGGTGCCGGCGGTCACGTTCACCGACCCGCAGGTTGCGACCGTCGGCCTGAGCGAAGCGCAGGCGGCGAATCGCGGCATCGACGCGGAGAGCCGAACGCTCGCGCTGGAAAACGTTCCCCGCGCCCTGGCCAACTTCGACACCCGCGGCTTCGTCAAGCTGGTGGCCGAAAGGCGCACCGGTCGGCTCCTCGGGGCGCAGATACTGGCTGCGGAGGCGGGAGAAGTGATCCAGTCTGCGGCGCTCGCGCTGCGCGGCGGGCTGACGATTGAAGACCTCGCGGGACAGCTATTCCCCTACCTCACCATGGTCGAAGGGCTGAAGCTGTGCGCCCAGACCTTCACCAAGGACGTAAAGCAACTTTCGTGCTGCGCGGGATGACCGGATGAAGAACTCATGAAGCAACTGTCAGGAGTCGCGGGCGCCGCCGTGGCGGCCGCGTGCTGCCTGGGCGTCCCGGTCGTCCTCGCCGCGCTCGGCGCCGCCGGGCTCGGGTTCCTGATCAGGGACGCCTACCTGGTGCCGATCTTCGTCGCCTTCGTGGCATTGAGTCTCTGGCTGCTGTACCGCTCCGCGCGCAAGCACGCGAGCCTTGTTCCCTTCTGGATCGGCCTCGCGGGCGGCGTCTCGGGCGCTGCGGGATTGTGGCTGCTGGTAACGGGGTTTTACCCGAAGCCCTGGCCGGTGTACGCGGGGCTCGCAACGCTCGTCGCGGCAAGCGTGTGGGACGCGGTGGCTGGCGGCCGCCGGGCCGTGGCATGCGCACCCGCCTGCGGATACCGCAGGCCGGGCACCGCACGGACGACTCCCGGCGGCTTGCCGCCAGGACCGTTGCGGGGGCTGCCGCCGCTGCGGCGCTCTACCGCACCTACAAGTCGGTGAAAGTCTTCTCGCCCGGCGTGCAGGAAGGCGCCGCCGTCGAGCAGGAGAAGTGCTTCGGCATCGCCCTCGCGGGCCGCAACGACTGTGCGACGGCGAAGCACGGCTGCAACGGCCAGGCAACGTTCGACCATGACCCGACCGACTTCAAGTACGTACCCAAGGGTGCGTGCCTGAAACTTGGAGGCAAGCTCACCGCCGCCTAATCCGCGCGCGGTTTGAGCGCGGTGAACGATTATCGAGAGCGAGGCCAGAATGCTCAGACAATACGATCTCATAGCGATCGGCACGGGGACCGGCGCCTCCGTCGCGGCTTCCCGATGCCGCGCCGCCGGCTGGAAGGTCGCGGTGATCGACCAGCTGCCCTTCGGCGGCACCTGCGCGCTGCGCGGCTGCGATCCCAAAAAGGTGCTCGTGGGCGCGGCCGAGGCGATCGACCATGCGAAGAGGATGCGCGGCAAGGGGATCGCCGGAGGCGAGCCGGGCATCGCGTGGACCGAGCTGATCGGATTCAAGCGCAGCTTCACCGAGCCGGTGCCCGCGATGAAGGAGCGGAGCTTCGCGAAAAGCGGCATCGACGCCTACCACGGCCGCGCGCGGTTCCGCGGCCCGCGTACGGTCGAAGTCGGCGGCGAGCTGCTCGAGGGCCGCTTCGTCCTGATCGCGGTCGGCGCGGTCCCGATGCCCCTCGGCATCCCTGGAGAAGAGCATCTGATCACCAGCACCGGGTTCCTCGAGTTGGAGCGCCTACCGCAAAGAATCGTTCTGCTCGGCGGCGGGTTCGTTGCGGCGGAGTTCGCACACATCGCGGCGCGCGCTGGCGCGCAAGGCACCGTGATTGAGCAGGCCGAGCGCATGCTCACGCCATTCGATCCGGACCTGGTCGGCTGGCTGATGGACAAATTCCGCGAGATCGGGGTCGACGTCCGGCCCAAGACCCGCGTGACCGCCCTCGAGAAGCATGGCGGCAGCGTGTCAGTGCTCGCGTCCTCGAAGGGCAAGGACGAGGTGTTCGAGGCCGATCTCGTGGTGCATGCGGCCGGGCGCGTCCCCGACCTCGATCCGCTGGACCTCTCCGCGGCCGGCGTGGAGAGCGAAAAGGGCCGTCTCAGGCTGAACGAGTACCTGCAGAGCGTCTCCAACCCCGCGGTCTACGCCGTGGGCGACGCGGCGCTGAGCGGCCCGCCGCTCACGCCGGTCGCGAGCCACGACGCGAAGGTAGCCGCGGCCAACATGCTGAACGGCAATCGCGACAAGCCGAACTACCTCGGCGTGCCGAGCGTCGCATTCACGATCCCACCGATTGCGTCCGTCGGCTTGAGCGAGGCGCGGGCGCGCGAGGAGGGACTGAGGTTCCGCATGCATCACCAGAAAACATCCGGGTGGTACACCGCGCGGCGCCTTGCCGAGACGACCTCCGGCTTCAAGCTGCTGGTCGAAGAAGGCACCGAGCGCATCCTCGGCGCGCACCTCGTCGGGCCGCACGCCGACGAGGTGATCAACGTCTTCGCGCTCGCCATCCGCAAGGGCCTGACAGCGGGGGACCTGAAGGACACGATGTTCGCCTATCCGACGGGGGCCTCGGACGTTGGATACATGCTCATGAGGCGCGGTACGAACGGCGCGAATTCGACGCGGCCCGCTCCTTGAAGGGTTTCGCGCCGGCAAATGCTCCGGGCGCGTTGAGTGCAGCCCGACACGGTCATATTCCCTTCGAGGTCGTGCGAGTCCGCAGGCGCGACCGCCTGAGCCGCAGGCACCCGTGCGCATCGTCCAGCGTCGATTCTACGCGGTGACCGACTCCGTCACGCAGCGAGCACGCGTTCGCGCGTGAGGGCATTGACCGCGGTTCGTAGTCGAAGGTCCGACATTGACCCGAATTCGATGGAGCACCCAATGTTGACGATCGGCAAACTTGCCCACGGCGCTGGCGTGACGGCCGATGCGGTTCGCTACTACGAGCAAGAGCGCCTGCTCGCACCCGCGCAGAAGACGGCGGCGGGCTATCGCCTGTACGGCCAAGATGCGGCACGCCGGCTGCGCTTCATCAAGCATGCTCAGCAATGCGGCTTTTCGCTTGCCGAGATCCGCGAGTTGCTCGAGTTGCGCGCCACCGGCCGATCCTGCTGCAGGGATGTGCGCGCCGTAGCGATCGCCAAACGATCGCAACTCGAAGGCAAGATCAAGGCGCTGCGGGAGCTATTGCGAGCGCTGGGCAGATTGATCAACGTGTGCGTGGACGACGTCGCAGCGCTGGACGCGTGCCCCATTCTCGGAGCGCTGGAAAGGGCGCTCGAGGGCGGTTCCGGCCCGCGTTGCGACGGCACCCGGCGGAGCGAAGCGCAATCGAGCCCGTTCCGGAAGCGGGGCCCCGCCCGCGCCGAGAAAAGTCGGGTATCCAAGGCGCCTTGACTCTGGAGCCGCCTCCAGGGTTTAGGGTCGCCCTTACCCGGTTGCGCGGGTGACCCGCAACCCAGGAGGCAATTAGGATGGAAACAATCGTTTTCGAGATCGACGGCATGCACTGCGACGGCTGCGCCTCGGTCATTCGGGCGATGCTCGAGCCCGCCGCGGGCGTGCGCAAGGCGAGCACGTCGTTCCCCGACAAGCGGGCTCGTGTCGAGTACGACGCGCTCGCCGTGTCCGAAGCCCAGCTCGTGGCACTGATCGAGCAAGGCGGTTACCGCGTGGCGGGCCGCAGCCGTGCTTGAGACCGGCCTCATCGCGGGCGTCGCGCTCCCCGTGGGCCTCGGGCTGCTCGGCTTCGTGGAGCCCTGCTCGATCGGCACGACCTTGCTGTTCGTCAAGACGCTGGAAGGGCGCGAGGCCTCGGGAAAGCTCGCTCAAATCGGCGTATTCATGAGCATACGCGCGCTGCTGATGGGCGCTCTGGGGCTCTCGGCGGTGGCCGTGGGCGGCGCGTTCCTGGGGTTTCAGAAGGCGGCGTGGCTCGCCTTCGGCAGCGCCTACGCCTTGATCGGCGTGGCCTACCTCGCCGGCAAGTCCGCCTGGCTCGCGCGTGCGCTCGGACCTCGCCTCACGCGCCTTTCCAGCGTGAACGGGGCGGCGGCGCTGGGAACGTTGTTCGCCTTCAACATTCCGGCCTGCGCCGGGCCGCTGATCCTCGCGCTGCTCGGGATGGCGGCTGCGAGCGGCGCCAGCGGCGCCTCGCTCGGCCACGGTTTCTTCTCGCTCGCGCTGTTCGGGCTCGCGCTGTCGCTGCCGATCTTGCTGGTGGCCCTGTCGCGGCGCGCGCGCGGCGCCCTCGATCGCCTTGCCGCGCTGTCGCGGCGCATGCCGCTCTGGACGGGGTTGATCTTGATTGTGCTCGGACTGTGGTCGATCTGGTTCGGCCTGTTCGTTTCCATCGCGAACCCGGCGTGAGGATCACGGCCGGCGCTCAAAGGAGAGATCTTGACGTCTGCGACCGCCGAGACCGCCAAAACGCCCACGCGATTGCAGATCGCGATCGGCGGCATGCAGTGCTCGTTTTGCCGCCAAAGCGTCGAGCGCGCGCTGCGGCAAGTGCCGGGGGTCACCTCCGCCGCGGTGAACCTCGCCCACGAGGAAGCGCTGATCGGATACGACGGCGCCAAGGCGACTCCGGCACGTATCAGCAAAGTCTTGCGATCACTGGGCTACTCGATTCGCGACCGCGACAAGCTTCGCGCCTTTCTACAAGAGGAAGAGGAGCTCGAGGAGGAGCGCCGCCGGCTTCTCGTGGCGACGCTATTGAGCGGTGTCGGCCTGACGATGATGGCCAGTGAATGGCTCGACCTTCCCATCGCCGGGCCATGGCTGGGGGTCGCGATGGCGCTGGGCGCAGTGCTCATGCTTCTTCTGGGCCGGCGTTTTCTTTTGATGGCGTTCGCCGCCCTCAGGCGCGGCATCCTCAACCAGCACGTTCTGCTCAGCTTCAGCGCCCTGGGCGCCTTCGCTGCCGGCCTCATTGGCCTTTACGAGCCGTCCTTTCCGGCGACGGATTTCTTCGGCGCCGCCGTCTTGCTCATGACCTATCACACCCTGTCGAGCTACGTCGCGGGTCTGGTGCGCACCCGCGCCTCGCAAGCGGTGCGTAAGCTCCTGGAGCTGCAGCCCGCCACCGCGCGGGTCGTGCGCGGGGGAGAGGAGCTCGATATTCCGGTGGCCGAGATCGCGGTGGGTGAGCTCGTCCGTGTGCGCCCGGGCGAGCGCATTCCCCTCGACGGCGAGGTGACCGAAGGCGTCTCGGCGGTCGATGAGTCGATGGTGACCGGCGAGCCGCTTCCCGTGACCAAGGCGCCGGGCGCGGCGGTGATCGGCGGTTCGCTCGACACCGATGGCCTGCTTCTCATGCGGGTCACGAAACCCGCCGCGGAGAGCTTCGTCGCGCGCGTCGCGCGCGAAGTCGAGGCCGCCAAAGCGCTGAAGCCCGCGATCCTTGTCCTCGTCGAACGAATCCTGCTGGTTTACGTGCCCACCGTGCTGGGCATCGCGGCGGCGGCGCTCGTCGGCTGGATGATCGCCGGCGCCGTTTTAGGAGCAAATTACGAAGCGCGGGCGATTTTCGCCGCGCTGTCGGTCCTGGTGATGGGCTACCCGTGCGCCCTTGGCATGGCCACGCCGCTTGCGCTCATCCGCGGCGGCGGCGAAGCAGCACGCCGCGGAATCCTCGTTCGCAGCGCCGAGGCCTTCCAGACATTGAAGGACGTGCGCGCCGTGGTCTTCGACAAGACGGGCACGCTCACGCGCGGCAAACCCAAGGTCCTCGGCGCGGTGCCCGATGAGCTGCTCGCCGCCGCCGCGGCGCTCGAGCGCTATTCGCGCCATCCGCTCGCCAAGGCCATTGTCGAGGCCGCGCAAGCGAAGGGCCTCGCGCTTGCCGAGGGCAGCGAAGTCGAAGATTTTCGGGAGACTCCCGGGCGCGGCCTTTCCGGCACGCTGGGCGGCGCCCGCGTGCTCGTGGGAAGCCCCCGCTTCCTCGAGGAGCATGGCATCGCCCTGCCGGCCGAGACCGGCCCGCGCCTGCCCGAGGCGGCGACCCTTGTGGGTGTCGCTCGTGATGGCCACCTTCTGGGGCTCATTCCCCTGGGCGACGAAGCGCGGCCCGATGCCGAAGCCGTGATCCGAACTCTGGCCGAACGCGACGTCGAATCCATCATGGTGACTGGCGACAACCGCCATGTCGCCGAAGCGCTCGCCGCTCGTCTGGGCATCCGCCGCGTGCATGCGGAGGCATTGCCCGCCGACAAGGCGGCCTACATCCGCGATCTGCAAAGCACGGGACTGCGCGTCGCGATGGTCGGCGACGGCATCAACGACGCGCCCGCCCTGATGCAGGCTGACCTTGGCGTCGCCTTCGACGCCGGCACGGACATCGCAATCGAATCGGCCGACGCGGTGGTCATGAACCATGCGCTCACCGCGATTCCCGACCTACTCACTATCGGCGGCCGCAGCTATGCCAAGACCGTCCAGAATCTCACCATCGCCTTCGCTTTCAACGGCATCGGCATCCCGGTGGCCGCGACCGGCCTCTTGCATCCGGTCTGGGCGATGGCTGCGATGGTGATGAGCGTGAGCACCGTTCTCATCAATTCCTTCGGTGGAGAGTTGGTCAAAGGAGGTCGAACATGAAGGAGCGCGGATTTTCCCCCGCCCTAATCGCCGTCGCGTCGCTCGCGACATTTCTGTCCAACATGAGCGCCGGGATCGTGAACGTGCCGATCGCCGGGATGACCAGCGCGCTCGGAGGCGGAAATTACGCCCTGGTCGCGATCGTGCTCTCCTACCTGGTTCCGTATGCCGTGGTAATGCCGGTGATGGGCAAGCTCGGCGACCGCTACGGCCAGAAGCGGATCTTTCTCTGGGGCCTGGGCCTGTACACGCTGAGCTCGCTCGCGGCCGCCGCTTCTCCCGATGCGGCGATCCTCGTCGCGATGCGTACGCTCCAAGGCTTGGGTGGCGGCATCATCCTCGTTTCCATCGTTTTCATCAGCACGCAAATCCGCGAGCGCCAGGGCCTCGCCTTCGGCATCTGGCGCGCCGCGCTTCTCACCGGCACGGTCGCGGGGCCGGTGATCGGCGGTTACCTCAACGTTGCCTTGGGCTGGCGCTCCCTATTCTGGACGCCGGCGTCATTTGCGGCATTGTTGTGGCTCTGGGCAGCGCTCGTGCTCGACGAACTGCCGCGGCGCGAGGAGCGCTTCGACTGGGTGGGCTCGCTCGCCTTCCTCGTCGCCTTCGGCGCCTTGGTCGTTGCGCTCGCCGTCTCCGGCATGGACACGATGCAGGCGGGACTCTCCGCCGCGATCGGCAATACGATGAGCGCCATGGCCTGGATGCTCTACGGCGTATTCGCCGTCGCGATAATCGTCCTGTGGATCAATCAGAAGACCGAAAAGACGCCGTTGTTCGACCTAAGCCTGTATCGCATCCGGCTCTTCGTGCTCGGCAACCTCGGCACCTGGCTGGTGTGCATCGGCATGTTCTCGGCGATGATGTTCGTGCCACTCGAGCTGCAGTACGTGAGCGGCTACTCGGCGCTTCAGGCGACCAACGCGCTCCTGCCCCTCACCATCACCGCTATCGTGGTCGGCGTCTGGGGTGGGAGCATCACCGATCGCCTGGGAGCCGCGCTGCCCTGGGCGGCCGGGTTCCTCGTGATGACGGCAGGGTTCGTCGCGCTGGCCGTGCTCGGCACAACGATTGCCCCGGCGCTCCTCTTTGCGATCATGACCGCGACCGGCTTCGGCATGGCGTTGCCCCTGGCGCCCACCGCCGTGGTGGCGCTGACCACCGTTCCCGAGGAGGCGGCCGGCGAGGCCGCGGGGCTGTTCAACTTTGCTCATAACATGGGCCGCGCCATGGGCATTGGGCTGCTGGGCGACTTCCTCGTTCTTGACGAGGTGCGCAGCTATTCGGTGATTTTTTGGATCAGCGCGGTGATGATGGCGCTCGCGACCCTGCTCGCCGTCGGGCTTCCCGTGCGCTCGGCGCATCGCGCCTGACAGGAGACAAACCCGATGGACAAACCCGAGCCCTTTTCCAGGCGCACGTGGCTGAAACAATCCACCTTCGTCGCCGCCGCGGCGGCCCTGTACTGGCTCTTGGACCCGTCCCCCGCCGCCCCGAAGACGACCGGCAAAGCCACCAAGGCTTCGGTCCACTATCAGGACCGGCCGATCGACGGCAAGATGTGCGGCATGTGCCGATACTTTATTCCGCCCGGCGGGGAGGCCGGACACGGAATGATGGGTGGGACGATGGGCCCTGGAATGATGAGCGAGGCCGCGTGCCAGCTGGTGCAAGGTCCGATCAGCCCAATGGGCTATTGCGTGCTGTATACGCCGGTGTGATCGCCGGCAAAGAAGCGCGAGCGCCCGAGCAGCAAGTGTCCACGCTGCAGCGCGGATCGTCGTGACGCGTGACTGCACGCTCGTGCACGCTTTTCTGTTCGATGACGAAGCGGGGCGTGGGCCCGGGAGGCGAGTCGATACAGCAGGCTAGCGCGCTTTCCCGACATCGGCTCTATTGAACTTGCTGGCCGGCGGAGTGGGCACCGTCGCGCCGACTGCGCAAGCGCCCTTCAGGCGGCCGGCGCGGCCGCGTTTTCGCTGTCCTCGTTCCACGTCACGCCACGGTAATCGAAGTCGCCCTCCAGCGCGGGCTTCACGACCTGAAAGTACGGCGAAATGTCGAAATCCCTCGGCGCGAACAGGCTGTGATGCCGGATGTGGAAGATCTCGTCGTAGCAGGCGTCGCACCCCGGTTGCGGGGCCGCACGCCGCACAATGCGCGGCAGGATGGGATAGCGGACCGCCTGGAACGCCTGCGCGATCAGCGTGGAGCAGATGGCCCGCGTGGGGTCGCCGCTGCCGAACGCCAGCATGCGCCGGCGCCAGCGCACGGGCACCGGGGGCACCGGCAGCAGGTAGCGGGCGAGATCGATCAGGTTCTTCAAGTCGTAGCGCTGCCCCAGCCGCGCCACGGCAAACTCGATTACTTGTTCGACGTCCCGCGGCGCGAGACCCACCGGCCGGCAGATGCGGGTGTGGCAATCCGCGTACTTGCTCAGGGGGACTACGGACACGCCGTCCACCAGGTCCGCCTCGACCAGCGTCGGATCCTGGGGGTCTCCCGCGACACCCGCGCTCGGGCCCACGCACAGCGCGGCATGCGACCAGGTGGACTGGGTCAAATACTTGATCGCAGTCGAGACGCGCGTGTCGCCTTCCACCAGCAGCACGTCCCCGGGCCGGATGACTCGCGCGAGCTGACGAAAATCGCTCTGGGCGAGCGGCTGATACGTCCGGCTCGAGCGACTCAAATACCGCGCGAGTTTCCGACCTGTGCGCTGTAGCGCTGAATCCATCGCCATCTCGCGGCGCCACGACTACCTGGGAGCTCTCAGTTGCCGAGCCCGAACCAGGGGCGCAGCCGGATCCCGACCCAGTTTCCCGGCAGCGCCGCGGCGATCCAGAGCCAGCCGTGCAGGCTGGTGGAGGCCACGCCCGAGAAGAAGGCCCCGATGTTGCAGCCGTAGGCAATGCGCGCGCCGTAGCCCATGGCAAGACCGCCGAGCGCGGCCGCGACGAGCGCGCGCGCCCCCACGCGCAAGGACGGGCGGAAGCGGTTCGCTAGCGCAGCCGCGATCAATGCCCCGAGCAGGATGCCGATGTCCATGACCGAGGTCACATCCTCGAGGATGCTCGCGCCCAGCGCGTCGCGCTGAAACGCGCCCGTCCAGAACGGCGAGCTCTGCGGGTCCCAGCCGAGAGCCGCGGCCGCCTTGGCGCCCCACAGGGTGAACGCCCACGTGATGCTCCAGGGATGGCCCGCTGTGACAAGCGTGGCGAAGTTGAGCAGCGCGAGCATCACGGCGCCGGCCATCCAGGGCCACGGGCCGGTCACGAGCCGCCACGGCGCCGCGCTCTGCCGCGCCTCGGGGCGTGCGATGCGCCCGAGGAAGTACCACAGCGCGGCGAGCACCGCGAGCTGGATCGTCGCCGCCGCGGGCCAGCCCGCGAGCTGCGCGAGGCTGCGCGATTCCCATACCGGCAGGCGCTGCCACCAGCCGATTTGCAGGCTCGCAAGAAAACCTCCGGCGCAGAACGCGGCGAGCGCGGCGAGCATGCGCACGCTACCGCCGCCCACCGTGTAAAGGGTCCCGGAGCCGCAGCCGCTCGCGAGCTGCATGCCGATGCCGAAAAGGAACGCGCCGGCCGCTACCTGCCATCCGGCGGGCGCCACCGCCCCCACGACCTCGCGTGCCGCGATGCTCCCGGCCGCGAGGACCGGCGCGAAGAGCAGCGTGGCGAGCGCGAGCATGACCACCTGCGCGCGCACTGCCGACACCTCGCGCCGGGTGAGGAGCCGCCGGTACGCGGCGGTGAATCCGAACGAGGCGTGGTAGAGCGTCACACCAAGAAGGAGCCCGATCGCGAACGTGAGCCCGAGGCGCGGAGAGCGAACCGCGATCCCGAGCGCAAGCGCCGCCGCAAGCGCGAGCCCCGCGACGAGCACTCCATGCTGCGGGCGCACCGCATGCGGTACGGCGACATGCAATGAACTACTGCCTGCGAGCGGCATCATTCACGATCTTCTCGAATATCGGATCGAGCTCGCTGGCCATGGCGTCCAGCCTGGCGCTGCCGTAAGGAGCGAACACTGCGCTCGGGCGCCGGTAGGTGATGCTTGCCGTGCCGTCGGAATTCTCGGTGACGTACAGGCGCAGCGGCGCTTCGATCCCGGCCGGGACGCTCGCTGCCAACATGCGCACCGCGTAATCGTTGCGGAACACCATCAGCACCGCGTTGCCAGGAATCCTGACGCCGCGGGCGGCGGCGCCCTGGCTCGCGCTCGCCTGGGCCACCAATCCCATCTTGTTGTCGGCGATCGCCTTTTTCAGGCGCACCACCAGGGCGTCGAACGGGTAAGGCGTTCTCACCGTTTCCGTCCCCGGGTAGGGAGCCGGATGATCGGCCCGCGCCAGCGAGGATATGCCCATCGCGAGCGCAAGCAGCAATACCGCCGCGGAGCGGCGTCCGTTCTTGAAGATCATGTAGATTCCTCCTTCTTTGAATCCGGCGCTCGTCGCGCGCCCACCAGTTTTTGTCGCTTTTCCCGCCCATTTCTTGCACGAGCGACAGTGCGCTTCCGGTTCCCGGCCGCGTCGATCTGTACGCGGACCGCGGATTCGGCTCTGCCTAGGACCCCTTTGAGCGCCGCCACCTGCTTCTCGACCGAGATCGGAAGCCAGCCCGTCACTTCCAGCCGCCGGTCCTCGAACACGTCCGTCTCCGGATGCGCGCGACGCCACGCCTCCATCGCCCGATCGCGCTGCAGGAGCAATGCTTCCATGTGCGGGCGATAGAGCCGGAACAAGGCGCTCAGCCAGCGGTTGACCGGCCACGAGGGGTAGGCGTGATCGATCTCGAAACGGCAAAGCATGCGCGCTACGTTCGCCGCCGGATACCACGTGTCGCCGGTCACCCAGCGGTTCGTCGCGAACAGGGCAATCGGCTTGCCGTACGCGTCCATGGAGACGGCGATCAGGTGCGCGAGGGCCTCGTCACCCGAGGGCCACGGCTCGTCGCCTCGGTGCGCAACCGGGGCCACGCCCTCGGGCATGCCGGCCGCGCGCAGGAAAGTGTGGAAGTGGCCGTGCTCGCCCGGATAGCCGCGGTGCGCGTGGTAGTAATACTGGCTCGCGGTCTCGGCATCGAACACGTCCTCGGGCGGGTAGTGCTCGTGCTCGTAGAACGTGCCCTGGCCGCGCAGCACTTCGCCCACCACGTTGAGGCCGACTTTCTCGAGCACCCGATGGCAATCGAGGACTTCCTCGCCCGCCTGCAACATCGCCTCGAGGCGTCGCCTCGGAAGGGCCGCCACGTCGGGAATGCAAGGCGATTGCGGCCGATGACTGCCCCGCGCTCGCGCTTCTGCCCGCGTTGGTCGCGATTCCACCCTAGGGCTCCGTTCCGAGCCGCTTGCGCCGGGCAAACAGTGTGTACGCGGAGCGCAACGACTGCCTCAAGGCCCGACGGATCAACGGCGCCCCGGGGTCCGCATGGTCCCCGAGCAACGACCGGTAGAAGCCGGTGTAAAAATAATCCGGCTCGACGCGGACCCGATAGACAAGCCATGCCGCACGCGAACGCCGCGCCGCCCGATACGCGAGCCGCACCGTCTTGCCGGGTGCAAGCCGCGTGTCGGCGAGCTCCCGGCTCAGGTCGAGCGCCACCTCGCGGCCGATCGCAAGCGTCTTCTGCGTTCCCGGAAGCATCCGCCCGTCCGCCGCCTCCTGCTGGATGCTCACCACCACCCGCGGCGTTACGTAGGTGGGGAAAAAGTGACCGGCCCCGGTGTTAGTGACGCTGAGCCATGAGACCAGTTCGCCGCCTTGTGCCGTGATCGCCCCGGGGCGCACGGAGACCGCCCGCTTCGCCATGGCGGGGTCGTGAATGCCGCGCCACAGGTGCTGGCGGTCCGGCATATGGCACGATTGGCAGGTCACGCCCTGCTTCGCGTAGCGACTCGCGCGCCATTCCAGGTAAGTATTCTCGAGCGGCTTGCCGTTTAGCGCGTAGCCGTCGGGCCCGAACTGGTGGCATGCGGCGCAGAACCGCGAGTCCTCGAACGCCGGAGCGGCGATCCAGCCGCCGTGCGGCAGGCGGCTTCCCGGCCCGGGCGCCGAGCCGTCGCGGCGCGGCGGCCCGTAGCGAACGTACCGGCGCACGTGACACGCGGCGCAGACCACACCTTGGGCGTCGAGTCCGGTCGATAGGCCGGAGATGCTGCCACCCTCCACGCGCTCGCGCAGGCTCTGCGCCTGCTCCGCGAGCGGCGCGTGGCAGCCGAGGCACGCGCGGGTTTCTCCCGGGTCCGTCGGGTCCAACAGTTGCCCGAGCACGCCCGGACCCATGGCATGCGCGTGACGGCTCTCTTTCCATCCCCGGTATTGATCGGGATGGCAGACGCCGCAGTCCCGGGGCGCAAGGCCCGCCTCCAGCGCGCTGAAGCCCTTGGGCGGCGAGCCCTGCGGGGCAAGGGGACGTTGCCAATGGCGAGCGAGAAACGCGGCGATGTCGCCGCCGCGCGCCGTCGCCGCCAGCGGCACCCCGACCGAAAGCACAAGAACAAATAAACGGAACGGGAGGGAGCGCATCGAAAGACTCCTCTCCCGTATAAGCTCGATCGCTTGCCGGTTCGCTACTTCATTTTTGCACTGCAGGGATTCTTGGCCGCGCACGGATTGCCGCTGGTCTTCTTGGCCGCGCACGGATTCCTGGCGGCGCACGGATTGGCGGCCTTCTTGCCGGTCGTTTGGGCGGCACACGGATTCTTTGCCGCGCACGGATTCGCCGCAAACGCGGGCATCGCCATGCTGAGCGCTACCGCGCCCAGCACCATCTTCGCCTTACGCACATCGAGTTTCATGCTCTTCGCTCCTGGGGTTGATTGAGGGTTTAAAGGCTGGGGGTGCCATGCGGAGGACGATTCGCCCGCGAGGCGCCGGCTACAGGTGCGGCGGCACTTCGATCGCTCCCGACCAATTCACGAAGCACAGGTTCGAGTAGCCCGCATCCATGGTGTTCAGTCGCTTACCCAGCCGAATCCTTACACCCGGTCGGCCCGGTGGACAGATCCGACCTCCACGAAACCCCTTACCCGGGGCGGTTGCGCTTGTTCTCGAACTCACCCGTCGCAACCTTGGATTGCGGCCGACCCGAACGTCGCGACCAGGGCTTGCCTGAGTACACACCCTGCGAGTCCGACACAGGGATCCGCCCCCTCCGGGGACCGTCCAACTGTTCGGAAAATGAAAAGAGTGTTTTCCGCTTCGTCCCCGTCAGAACTGCGCCCCGCGCCCCTACTAACGAAGTGTATCGGGACGGCGCACGCAGCGGGCGCTGTGAGCGCCGGGATCCCGAGACGTTATAGAAAGGAACTACCATGAAGAAGTTACTTGCATCAGTGCTTGCCATTACGTTCGCGGGATCGGCTGCAGCGGCCGCCGTGAACCCGACTCAGGCCCAGACGCACCAAGTCATTTGGGTGTGGCTCTTTTTGAACGCTAAAAAAGCTGCGTCGCTCGATCATTTCACGCGCCGTAGGGCGGGCGGTGTGCGGCCTTTGACGGGCACTACGTTCCCATCGGCATAGCGGGCGACATGGTTGCGCTGGTACTCCTGCGCCACGTGGTAATCCCAGTAGGCGGTGAGGTCGCCACTGGATCGTAGCGCACGCAGCCGCAGCACCGCCTCCGCCCCCGTGAGGCTCCAGCGCGCGGCCCGGTCCATGCGGTCGCATACCAGATGTCGGCACGCACCCTCGATCACCCCAGTGCCAATGGGTAGCCCCGCCGCCAAGTACTCGTGATAGCGCATGTACTGCGTGTGGTTGAGCAGGTAACCCGCGGCCACATCGACGGGCTTTCGCTGTGCGCCCGACAGAGCACGCAGCGTGGCGCTGCGGCGCATGCCCGCGGCCACCTGCGCGGCCTTGCCCAGCAAGACATTGTGCAGCCGCTCGCCGACCCACTGCTCACGCTGCGGGCTCGCCTCATCGTGGAACGCCACCGACGCCGACCATAGGTACTCCGAGACGTGCATCAGGTCGAGCACGACGGTCAGTTTCACCTGGTGCTTGCGCGAGAGCTTCTTGAGCAGGTCCAGTTGGGTTTGATTCCCGTCGACCAGTCCCACCCAGTTCTTCTGCCCTTTGGGGTCGCGGCGCAGGGCCTCGCGGAAAGCCTCCTCCAGGACCGCCTCGGGATCCTTCTGCACACTCGCCCACACCCGCTTGTGCTCCACCGGCGGGCGCGGCGCGGCGGGTTCGCGCCAAGGAGCGAGACTGCGCACCACCTGCTCGGGGGTGCGTACGTACGGGGCCACCGTGTACACCGCCGCCACCGTGGCCATGCGCTTGCGGTTTCGCTTCTCGCCCTTGGACAGGCGCTTGGCGAGCTTGTTCGCTTTGCCTTGCGCGGCCCGGCGCGTGGGCTCGCGCAGGTCACGCGGCAGCATCACCACCCCTTTGCCGTCGGCGCTGAGCGCAAGGATCGAACCGCTCGCCTGCTGCGCCTCGGGCTCACGCTGCGCGTAGAAGCCATCGAAGTCCACCGCCGCGCGCTGCACCAGGTCCTCGACCTGGCGCTTGCCCATGGTCTTACCCGTGTGTCGCGCCACGGCCTCCACGGTAGCTTCGAAGGACACCTGGGCGGCCTGCTCGGCAGCCAGCCGCCGCACCCCCAGCGAGTACTCCCCCGCGGGCAGATTAAGCTGCGCATCCAGCGGATGCAGGCTGTCCACCCCCGCCGCCCCGTAGCCCAGCCGTTTGATCCGCACCTCGCCGAACACGGTGGACAGCCCGCGCTCATGCAGGCGCTGCTCGGTGCGCTCCACGCCGTCGGCTGCGCGCACCCGTTGCGCCGCCGGCCCCGGCCCGCGGCTGTCGACCTGCGCCTGAAACAGCACCCGCATCAACTCCCGGCACCGCTCGGTGAGCGTGGACTCCAGCTCCGTGTGGCTGAGCTCCCGGCCCTGCCGGCTGCGCAGGAACTCGATGATCTGCGCAAACTCATCTTGTGCCATGGCGAACTCGTCCTCCGTAACCGGCGCGCGTGCCGCTCTCACCCCCGGCCCCGCAGCCGCTGCACGGCGTTGGCCTGCAGCGGGTAGACCCACACCGCCTTGGGCGAGAGCCCCTCACGAGCGTGCTCCCGGTCCATGCGCCCGCGTCCGGTGGTCTCGCCCAAGCGCAGCCAGTTGGCCGCCCGATAACAGTGGCCACTGTAGCGACGCTCGTCGACCAGTGTCTCCACCAACAGCGGCTCCACTCCGTAGCGCTCCTGCCAGTCCTCGCGCAACCGCCGCAGCGCGCGCGCGAGCACCACACTGGCCAAGTTGGCGATACGAACCCAGGGCAGTATGAGGAACCGGCTCTGGTTGACCACCCGCTGCAGGTTGGCACGCCGTGCGCTCTCGTCCCAGCCAATCCAGCCCTCGCGCACCGCCATGCGCCAAGCCGGGCTGGAGAACTGCATGGCCCCCAGCACCCGGTCCCCAGAGTAAAAAAGATAGCGTAGATGCGCCCCGAACGGTACCGCATGCCCCAGGTAGTGGTACCGGCCCACCAACTCGCGGAACAGCAGCCGCTGCTCGGGACTTCGTACCGGCTCGAGCACAACGGGCTGGAACGCCCCGACCTTGCCCTCGAGCCGCGCCGCGGGCTCCCCACGCGCGCTCACCGGCACTCGCGTGGTGCTGCCCACGGGCTTGGTGGCGCGCTTGGCAGGCAAGCGCAGCACCCCTCTGGCATCGAGCACTTCGAGAAACTCGCGGCACTCCCGGGCCTTGAGCCCGCCACCAGGGCGCGCCCACTGCAGCAGCTCGCACACCGTGTGCGCGAGCTCCATGCGGCTCAAGCCCCCGCAACGCTCGACTACCCCGTGGATCAGATCCATCTCGGCGCCGCTGAATGACCTCCCACAAAACGCTGCCTGCGACGTTTCCATGCGCACGCTCCTGACCGTGGTTGCCCAAGCCAACGGTAGTGCAACACGCGGAAAATGTCCAGCAGAAAATGGCGCTCGGCTTTGAACGCCTCCACCGGCAGGTGGCTACGCGCGAAGCGCCCTCTACGTCGCACGCCGCACTGTATCTCTCGAAAAGCTCCGCGCCGCACGACCTGGGAAGCACGCTAAATGTATGACAGAGCAATCAAGACCGGGCGGCCAGAAAGAGCCACACCCAAGTCATTTCCGCGGCACGGGTTCAGGTTGCCATGAACCAACAAGACTCGCAGTTCTGCCGCAACAACACCGACCCGCGTTGCAATAACGCCGGCTAGTCGCGCGAGCCTGCTCGTCGCTTTGCATGCGCCGCGAGACCGATGTGATTCGGTATGTCGCGGCGCATGCCGAGCGGCGCGCCACAGATACGAAGAAGCCCGACCCGATCCCAATCGCCCTGCACGTTTCTCCTCTGCCGGGCGGCTCTTGCTCCCGCTGGGGCGCAAAATCCGGGGGAGTTTTTGGGCCGCACCGGCTTCGGCGCCGCGCAGCCGTCTCCCGCGCTACCGTTCGAGCAAGTCGGCGATGAAATCCACGAACACCCGCGTCGTTGCGCACAAGTGCCGGCTGTGCGGATAGACCACGGAGATAGGGATCGCGCGCGTCGACCAGTCCGCGAGCACCGGGCACAACCGCCCCGCCGCGATCAGTTCCCTCACCTCCATCTCCAGAACGTAGACGATGCCAATCCCCTTCAGGGCGGCGTCGATGAGCAGGTCGATCGAATTCACGCTCAGCGGCCCGTCGACCTGGTGCATCGCTTCGCGGCCGCTCCTCTCGAAGGCCCAAGGTACGGTCTGACGGCTGTTCACGCTGTAGTAGCCCAGGCAGAGGTGATCTTTCAGCTCGGCCGGGCTGTTCGGAACGCCACGTCGCTTCAGATATTCGGGCGCCGCCACCGCCACCGTCCGTGTCTCGTACACACGGCGTGCGACCAGGCTCGAGTCGGCAAGCGCGCCGAAACGCACCGCTGCGTCAATCCCGTCCTCGATCAGATTGACGATGCGGTCCTCCAGCACCGCGGTCAGCCTGATATCCGGATACAAGCTCTGAAAGCCGCGCTCTCCGGGGGCGCAGAACGCGCGACCGAGCGCGAGCGGCATGCTCACGCGCAACCTGCCCTGCGGCAGGCAGCAACTGGAGGCTAGCGCCGCTTCCGTTTCCTCGACCTCGGCGAGGATGCCGCGGCAGCGGTCCAAGTACACCCTGCCGTCGTCCGTGAGTGAAATTCCGCGCGTGTTGCGCGCGAGCAGACGCACCCCGAGGTGCTGTTCGAGCTGACGAACCACGGTACTGACTGTCCCGTTGCCGAGATTGAGCGCGTCCGCAGCGCGCGAGAAGCTTCCCATCTCCGCGACGCGGGAGAAAACCTTCATTGCGTGAAAACGATCCATCCCGATTCCGGTTTGACGGCGCCGCGGCAATACACTACCGCCACTTACTTAGTCGCGTGGCCCGCCGCATCCTTACGCGCAAGCGGCCGGGACGCGCGACCACGGCCGAGTGCGCGCCGATGATCTGGCCCTCCTCGAGTGGCGTTCCTTCCAAGGTTTACTGGCACGGTGGCCTTTGTCGTATCCGCGGTTTCGAGCCGGTTCACGAGGAATCGCAGAGTTCGTACTTCGTCCTCTTGGCTCAGCGAGGGGCCTGCACCGGTGCAGGTGCTGTAATCCTGAAGGGTCCTCTCCGAGTGAACGACCCTCGCCTGAAGGCGAGGGCTTCCTGTTACGGCTCAAGCCGGGTAGAAGTCGGCCTTCCGGCCGACGCCCGGTGCTCAGATTCATACCACTTTGAAGTTGTCATCCGGCGCCTCGGGCTTTTGATCTTCGATGTACTTCTTCCCTACTTCGTTGGCCACGTTCCCGCTGGGGACCACCCAATAGGGATCCACACGAGGTGATACTTACAATCCCAAACCGCATGCGCGCCACTTTTGTAAGCCTTCATCCCCCCAAATCGTACCTCCCGTCGCCTAAAGGCGAGGGGTTTGCGGATCCCCTATTGGGGACTCTAAATGCACAGCGGGGCCGCCACCCTACCGATAGGCAGCGGCCGAAATTGCGGTAAGAGGAGGAGGATCATGCTCCTGGCGCGTGCCCGCGGGCGACCTTATGATCCTGCAAGCCTTCAGCGCCGCTCGGGGAGCACGGTATCAACTCGTAAGCGATAGACTTCTCCAAGGAGCGCAAGCGATCGACGGATGATGGCAACACAGGTAGGAACGCGACGGGGACATCCTGATAGGGAAGACGGACTCCGAGTTCGAGGTTCAGATAAGGACTTCGTCAGCGAATTCCATCAGGGCCAGCAGGCTTAACCGCCTGCACCTGCAGGCCGGACATAAGACTGCGACCCGCTCCTGCAAACCATCGTGTCAAATCGCTTGCCCCCGGGGAGGCGTTCATATAAGACCTTCCCTCGCGCCCCTTCGCGAGCTTGAGCTCGCTATCGATGGAGGGTGACACGCGGCGGCTCCGCGAAACGCAAATCTGCCGGACCGCCCGTCAGTGGCCCCAGGCCTAGCATGGCCGTATGGAGAGGAAAGACCTCGCGATGCAAACGCCGGATCAACCTGTCCTCAGGGATATCGTGCTCGTGGGCGGTGGTCACAGCCATGTCGCCGTGCTCAGGCGCTTCGGCATGCATCCGGTGCCCGGCGTGCGGCTGACCCTGATCTGCCGCGATATCCATACGCCGTATTCGGGCATGCTGCCGGGCTATATCGCAGGGCATTACGGCTATGACGAGGTGCACATCGATTTGAGTCGGCTCGCGCGGTTTGCCGGCGCTCGTTTTCTGCGCGCTGAAGCGGTCGGCCTGGACCGCGGCGCGGGCACGGTGCTCTGCCGCGATCGCCCGCCGGTGCCGTACGACCGGCTCTCGATCAACATCGGCTCGACCCCTCAGATGGCCAATGTCGCCGGCGCGCTCGAACACGCCATTCCGGTAAAGCCCATTCGCGGCTTTGACGTGCGGTGGCGCTCGCTGCTCGATCGGGTGCGCAAGCACCCGGACGTCACGCGCATTGCCGTGGTCGGCGGAGGGGCCGGCGGGATCGAGCTCGCCCTGGCAATGCAATATCGCCTGCACAACGAGCTGCGGGCCCTCGGGCGCGACCCGAAGGAGCTCGATTTCCACCTGCTCACGCGCGAATCGGAAATCCTGCCGACGCACAATACCCTGGTACGCCGGGCGTTCGAGCGGGTACTCGCCGCGCGCGGCGTTGCTGTTCATCGCGATGCCGAAGTGATCCACGTATCGGCGGGCGGCGTGCGGACCGCCAGCGGGGAGGCGGTGCAAGCCGACGAGGTCGTCTGGGTCACGCGCGCCGGCGGCGCGCCGTGGCTGCGCGAGACCGGCCTCGCGCTCGACGCCGACGGCTTCATCCAGGTGGCTGACACACTGGCGACGGTGACCGACCCGAAAGTGTTTGCTGCGGGCGACGTCGCGAGCTTGTCGAGATACCCGCTCGAGAAGGCCGGCGTGTTTGCGGTCCGGCAGGGGCCGATCCTGGCCGAGAATCTGCGCCGCGCCGTGCAGGGCAGGACGCTCAAGCGCTACCGCCCGCAGCGCCGCTGGCTTGCGCTGGTGAGCACGGGCGATCGCTTCGCGGTGGCCTCGCGCGGCGCGATCGGATTCGAGGGCGCCTGGGTGTGGCGCTGGAAAGACTGGATCGACCGCCGCTTCATGGTCAAGTTCAACGAGGTTCCGGCCATGGCATCCGATGATCCGGCACCGCCCTCATCGGTGAAACTCGACAACGAAGAGGCCGCGCAGGCGATCTCCGCGATCGCCATGCGCTGCGGCGGCTGCGGCGCCAAAGTCGGCGCCACGGTACTCTCGCGCGCACTGGGCGCACTGCGTCCGCTCGATCGCGCCGACGTGCTGATCGGCCTTCATGCTCCGGACGATGCCGCGGTGGTGCGCGCCCCCCCCGGGAAAGCGATGGTGCATACCGTTGACTTCTTCCGTGCCTTCATCGACGACCCCTATCTCTTCGGCAAGGTCGCGGCGAACCATGCCTTGGGCGACATCTTCGCCATGGGGGCCGAGGCGCAGTCGGCCGCCGCGATCGCCACCGTGCCGCCGGGGCTCGAGGCCAAGGTGGAGGACGTCCTGTTCCAGATGATGTCCGGCGCGGTCGAAGTGTTGAACGAAGCCGGCTGTGCGCTGGTGGGCGGGCACACCGGCGAGGCAAGGGAGCTTGCGCTCGGCTTCGCGGTCAATGGCCTGGTGGATGCAGACATGACCTCGGTGATGCGCAAGAGCGGGATGCAGCCGGGCGACGTCCTCATCCTCACCAAACCGATCGGCACCGGCACGCTGTTTGCGGCCCACGACCGCCTGCAGGCGCGAGGGCGCTGGATCGATGGCGCGCTCGCTGCGATGTGCCAGTCGAACCGCTTGGGCGCGCAATGCCTGCGGGAGCACGGCGCGACCGCCTGCACCGACGTGACGGGCTTCGGCCTGCTTGGGCATCTGGTGGAGATGACGCGGCCTTCGGGGGTCGACGCGGAGCTGGACCTTTCGGCGCTACCGGTCCTGGAAGGCGCCGAGCAGACCAGCGCGGCCGGCATTCTCAGCTCGCTGCAGCCGGCCAACGTGCGCCTGCGCCGGGCGCTGCGCAACCAGCAGGAAGCCGTGGGCCATCCGCGCTACCAGCTGCTGTTCGATCCGCAGACCGCGGGCGGTCTGCTGGCGAGCGTCCCGGCGGCGCGCGCCGGGGCTTGCGCGGGCGCGCTGCGCGCGCTGGGCTACGCGCACACCTCGGCGATCGGCCGAGTGCTCGCCCGGGGCGAGGAGCTCGAGCCCGTCGTCCTCAGGCTGGCATGAGACCGGCCGCCCCAGAAAACGCGCGTGCGTTGCCATCGGTGACGTGCCGCCTTGCTGCCAACGCCCGCTCAACGCCGCACCGCTGCCGGCGCAACGGCACGGTCAGATTCGCGCGCTCGGTGTGTGACGCGCTACGCACCCACCAGGGGCGGGAGCGTCGCGGGCGCATGGGTCAACGGTGGGACCGCGTCAGACGCTCGCCGGGTAGCCCGCCTGGGCCAGGGCCCCGGTCAACTCGGCAAGCGGCCGCCGGCTCTCGACGTGTACCCGCTTGGTCGCAAGGTCCACATGGACCGTCGCCACCGGATCCACGGCCTTGAGCGCCTTCGTCACCGTGCTCACGCAGTGCTCACAGGTCATATCCTTGACTTTCAGCTCGACCATCGTCTTTCTCCTAGATAAAGGACCCAATACGAAGCTACCAGACGCACCGTACGCCTTCCCGTGATGGCAAAGTCAAGCACCTGCGGCCGATTGGCACCCCTTGACATTACTACTATTGGAAGGTTTATGGTTTGGGTGGGCTTTTTCGCTTCCCACACCTCCAATCCCACGTTTGAAGCACTCGGCTGAAGGGGAGACTGATCCTGGATGGCATGCAGATAAACATCGGCGGCGCCGCGCAAGTCTCAGGCGTGTCGGCGAAGATGATCCGTCACTACGAACAGATCGGCCTCATTCCCGCGGCGCGGCGGAGCGATTCCGGCTATCGGACGTACACGCGAAACGACGTGCATACGCTGCGCTTCATCCGGCAGGCGCGAAGCTTGGGCTTCTCGATCAAGCAGATCAAGGATCTGCTCAATCTATGGAGAGATCCACGCCGGCCGAGCAGCAAGGTGAAAGCGCTCGCCTTGGCGCACGTTGCGGAGCTCGAGGCGCGGATCAACGACGCTAAGGCCATGAAGCGCGTGCTCGCGCATTTGGCGGCACATTGCCATGGCGACGAGCGCCCGGAGTGCCCGATTCTCGACGGTTTGGCCTCGCAGACCCCAATCGCTCAGCCGCCCGCGGCGGCCCGCCGCCGAGATCTCGCGCTGTCGAAGGCCCGTCGCTGAAAGCGGGCGCCGTGCCGCTAGAGTAGCGGGAACGCAGCGCCCGGCATCGTGAGCCTTGCCACGATTCCAGGGCCGGCCTTTTCGTCGCATGTCAGCACCGCGCTGCGCACGCGCGGTCCCAAGCCGCTGGGGGACTTGACATTCCCATGATGGGAACCCTGAACATGACGGCGTGCCTGAATTTTAGGGAGGTCCACGATGCCCGCTTCGACCGCACTGCGTATCCCGGCCACCGCCTCTGAGCAGACAGGCGAAAACGTCCGCCTGCCGATCGCGGGCATGACCTGCGCCTCGTGCGTGGCGCGCTTGGAAAAGGCGCTCGCCGCGGTGCCGGGCGTGACCACTGCGTCGGTCAACCTCGCCACCGAGATCGCAGCCCTCAAGGTCGCGCCATCGGTCACGCTCGAAGCGCTCCGAAAGGCGGTGGAGCAGGCAGGCTATGAGGTCGCGCGCCGGGAGATCGATCTCGGGATCAAGGGCATGACCTGCGCGAGCTGCGTCGCGCGCGTCGAGAAGGCGCTCGCGAAGGTGCCCGGGGTGCTCTCGGCATCGGTCAACCTTGCGACCGAACGCGCGCACGTGGTGGCCGTCGCGGGCATCGACGCCGAAACTCTGCGAGAGGCGGTCGTTGCGGCGGGCTACGAGGCCGAGTCCGGCGATGCGCAGGCGGCCGCCGAGGGTGCAGCCAGGGGATTCACGCTGCCGCAGTGGTGGCCGGTGGCGGCCTCGGCCGCGCTCAGCGTTCCGCTGCTCGCTCCGATGGCTGGGCTCGCGTTCGGGGCGCACTGGATGCTGCCCGGCTGGCAGCAGCTCGTCCTCGCATCGCTGGTGCAGTTCTGGCTGGGCGCACGGTTCTACCGCGCAGGGTGGAAGGCGCTCAAGGTGTTTACCGGCAACATGGACCTTCTGGTTGCCTTGGGCACCAGCGCCGCGTACGGGCTGTCGGTGTTCGAGCTTCTGCGCGGCGCGGGCGGGCACCTCTACTTCGAGGCCTCGGCAACGCTGATCACCCTGATCCTGCTCGGCAAATGGCTCGAGGCGCGCGCCAAACGCCAGACCACCGAGGCGATCCGCGCGCTCAATGCGCTGCGCCCCGAGCGGGCGCTGGTGCGGCGCGACGGCAAGGACGTCGAAGTGCCGCTTGCGTCGGTCGCTTTGGGTGACCTCGTGGTGGTACGCCCCGGCGAACGCGTGCCGGTCGACGGCGAGGTGCGCGAGGGCCGCAGCCACGTCGACGAATCGCTCGTCACCGGCGAGAGCCTGCCGGTGGCCAAGGGCCCGGGCGAGCACGTCACCGGCGGGTCGGTCAATGCTGACGGGCTGCTGCTCGTCGAGACGCGCGCCGTTGGCGCCGAGACCACGCTCGCGCGGATCATCCGGCTGGTGGAGAACGCGCAGGCCGCGAAGGCGCCGATCCAGAGAATCGTCGACAAGGTGAGCGCGGTGTTCGTACCGGTGGTGCTCGCAATCGCGCTCGTCACGCTGCTCGGCTGGGGCTTCGCCACCGGCAACTGGACGATGGCCCTCCTCAACGCGGTTGCGGTGATGGTGATCGCTTGCCCATGTGCGCTGGGGCTCGCGACGCCCACCGCGATCATGGCGGGCACCGGGGTTGCGGCGCGCCGCGGCATTCTCATCAAGGACGCCGAAGCGCTCGAGATCGCACACGCCATCACGGTGGTGGCGTTCGACAAGACCGGCACGCTCACCGAAGGCCGCCCGGCCCTGGTGGCGATCGAGCCGTGGCAGGGGGTCAAGCACGAAGTGCTGCGCCTTGCGGCGGCGCTGCAGCAGGGCAGCACCCACCCACTCGCGCGCGCGGTCCTCGCCGAGGCCGAACGCGAAGGCGTGCCTTCGGTAACGGCGAGCGAGGTGAAGGCGTTGCCCGGGCGCGGCGTGCAGGCACGGCTCGAGGGCCGCACGCTTTATCTCGGCAGTTCGCGCCTGATGGGGGAACTGGGCGTCGACACGGCACCGCTGGCGGCACGCGAACGCGCCTACGCGGGCGAAGGGCGCACTGTGTCGTGGCTCGCGATCGAAGCCGGCGGCGCGCGCAGCCTCGCGGGGCTACTCGCGTTCGGCGACACCCTGAAGGCAGGCGCGCTGCAGGCGGTGGCGCGCCTGCAGCGCCAGGGCGTGAAGACGGTAATGTTGACCGGCGACAACCGGGGCAGCGCCGAGGCCGCGGGGCGTGCGCTGGGCATCGACGAGGTGCGCGCCGAGGTGCTGCCCGCCGACAAGGCGAAGGCCGTGGCCGAGCTCCGGCGCCCCGGCAGCGTGATCGCCATGGTGGGCGACGGCATCAACGATGCGCCGGCGCTCGCCGCCGCCGACGTCGGTATCGCGATGGCCACCGGCACCGACGTCGCCATGCACACTGCCGGCATCACGCTCATGCGCGGCGACCCGCTGCTGCTCGCGGACGCGATCGACATCTCGCGCCGCACCTACGCGAAGATCCGCCAGAACCTGTTCTGGGCGTTCTTCTACAACGCGATCGGCATTCCGCTCGCGGCCTTCGGCTTTCTCAACCCGGTCATCGCCGGCGCCGCCATGGCGTTCAGCAGCGTGAGCGTGGTCACCAATGCGTTGACGCTGCGGCGCTGGAAAGGCGCCCCGCCGAGCGGCGGCGGCGCGTCGCCCTCGGCTGGCATTCGGATTCGGGCAGTGGAGGTCAGGCCGCTCGAGACGTAACGAACAGCACGTCCCTTTGATTCAAGGTAGCGTCCCGCAGGCCCGGTTCACTGTCCGGCCCGCTTTGCTCATGTCACGGGTTCGGAATCAGTTTGTCGCTATCTCCTAGACCGTCATCCGCGCGCGAATGGCAAGAGCGGCGCGCTGGATGATCTCACCCGCTTCGCGGGCCCACGGCTTGCGGGCCGCGGAACCGGCCGCGCGGCGTCTTGATGCATACCCATGAAGCGTTCCCCGGCTATTGGCCGGTGAAGCGCGTGGCTCTCGACAGGTTCGGAACGATTCCCTAGGGGAGCAGCGATTCCGCAGGCGGGACCGCAAAAGCGGACAGGGCTCACGCCTCGCCGCGCGCGGGATAGTCTTTAGAAACCGCAAAGTCGATCGCCTGCGCGATTTCTCCGAAGTGCGGCCGCGCGAACGGCATGCTCGACACCGAGAGCCAGTACAGCGTCGCATCGGGCTTGATCAGGAACAATCCCGGCTCGGCGAACAGCGCTGGCTCCTCGACGCCTGCCGAGGTCTTCCCCCGGCCGCTCGAAATGTACAGTCCCCACCGCCGCGCGGTCTCGATCGGCACGCCGTACCCGATCGGAAGCTTGTCGAGCCCCCACTGCGTCTTCGCCTGCTCGGCCCGCTCCCTGGGATCGGTGGACGTGATCACCGTGGACACTCCGCGCTTGTCGAACCCCTCGAGCATGCCGTTCAGCTCGCTCGTGTAGCGGCGGCATACCGGGCAGTGCAGTCCCCGGTAGAACACGAGCATCGTGAAAGTCTGCGGATGCTGTTCGGCAAGACGCCAGCGGCTACCCCCCAGCAGGTCGAATTCGAGCGTCGGAACCGGTTGTCGTGGTTTGAGTGCCATGTGAGTGTCTCCTTACGTTGACTGCAGCGGCAGCCTTGCCGGAAAAAGCCATTGATCTGCCCCGTCATCCGAACGGGACGCGCATTTCCTCTTGGTCGCGGCTGCGCCCGATTTCTTACTCCTATACTCGCCCGCGCGCCCGACAGCGCCCGCTCGGGCGCCACACCATGTAAGGAACGCGCCGCACGAGCCGACTTATCACCATGACCTAATGACCCGAGATGGATGTGTTCAAGGGAAAGACCGGCCTCGTGACGGGTTCGACCAGCGGAATCGGGTTGCGTATTGCCGAGGCGCTAGCTGCTCGCGGAGCGAATGTGATCCTGAACGGGCTCGGCGTGGCGGCAGAAGTTGAATCCTTGTGCAACTGCATCGCCAGTCAATACGGGGTGCGGGCGCAATATGACGGAGCCGACATGCAGCAGCTGACGGCAATCGAGGCGATGATCGACCACGCGATCGCAGACTTCGGCGTGATCGATATTCTCGTCAACAATGCCGGAATCCAGCACGTTGCACCGATCGAGGAGTTTCCGGCAGACCAATGGGACGCGATTATCGCGATCAACCTGAGTGCTTCGTTTCACACTATCCGGCGCTCGCCCTCATGACGAATTTCGAGCGCACGAGTCCCCGCATGGTGTCGAGAAACGTGCCGATCGACCGCGCGCTCGAGCGCATGCGATTGCTGGGCGTGCGCTCCCTGTTCGTGCTCGACCACGACGGAAGAACCATCGGGCTCGTAACGTCTTATGACATTCAAGGCGAAAAACCCATGCAGGTGCTCCAGTCGCGCGACTGCCACCTGCACAGCTGCTCGCGAACCGACGTGGTGGTTGCCGACGTGATGGAGCCCCTGGAACAGTTATCCACGCTCGAGTTCGAGGATGTGCGCCGCGCGACCATCGCCGAGATCGCCGCGGCATTTCGCACCGAGGCCAAGACCCATTTGGTGGTGACGCAGCACCACGCGAACAGCGAGAGCGCGCTCATCATACGGGGACTCTTTTCGGCCGCCGATCTCGAGCGGCGGCTCGGGGTGAGATTGCAGATGTTACCCCTCGCTCGGACCTTCGCCGAAATCGAGCGTTCCATTCGCGGGGTGGGAACGTGACCCTCTGCTGCACCGGACACCGTTGGCAGGGGCATGGGCGAGATCGAATATCCTTTCCGCCGGAATAAATCCGCCGCCCGGTGCGTCCACCGTGCGGACCGGTGCATGCCGAACCGCGCCACGCGGCGACCGCGCGGCCGCGGACGCATCGCTGCGAAACGCTACGCAATCCTCGTCTTCCAATGGAGCACACGATGAAACCACGCATCCTGTACGCCGCGGCGCTGGCGGCGTCCCTGGTCGGTAGCGGGGCGGTCGGCGCCGCGCGCGCAGCCGAGGCTTCGCCCCCGCCCGCCGCCGACCACGCGCGCGCTGCGCCGGATGCCGCAGCGGTGTTCCGCGCCCTTGCGACCGCCGGCTACGTCGCCCAGGGCAGCGGCACGCGCATCCTGTACGTATTCGTGGATCCCAACTGCCCGTACTGCCGGCGCACGTACGAGGACCTGCAGCCGCTCATCGCACGCGAGCACCTGCAGGTGCGCTGGGTGGTACTGGGCATCCTCACCCCCAGCAGCCCGGGCAAGGCGGCCGCGATCCTCGGCGCCAAGGATCCGCTCGCGGCGCTGCGCTACAACGAACGGCACTTTCATTATCCCGGCGGAGGAGGCATCGAGGAGGACCTGCCCTCCGACGCGACAGCCCGGCGCCTGCACCACAACCAGGAGCTCATGGAGATGACCGGATCGAACAGCGTGCCCACGCTGATATTCCGGGCGCGCGGCGGGCGTCCCGCGATGGTGCAGGGCGCACCCGACGCGGGGGCATGGAAGGCGCTGCTCGGCGAGCTGCACTGACGATTAACGGAAGCGACATGAGATCGCTAAATGGAAGTGCGCACGCGACCGTTGGCGCTCCACGACAGCCCTGGTACGCGCGCCTGATCCTTGCGCTTCAACGCCGCAAGTACGGCACCGAGCTCGAGTCCGCCAGACTCTGGGCGCGCCTGCCGCGTGCGTTCCTGATGCTGACGCTGCTCTACCGCAGCCTGGACCGCCGCGGCTCGCCGCTCGAACCGGGACTTCGGGCCCTCGTCCAAGTGCGCGTCTCGCAGATCAACTGGTGCGCGTTCTGCGTCGATCTAAACGGCGCCGCGGCGCTCGAGCGCGCAGTGGCGCCGGACAAGCTCGCCGCTCTGCCCGATTACGCCCGCTCGGGACTGTACTCCGGCCGGGAGAAGGCCGCGCTGGCCTATGCCGAAGCGGTCACCGACTCGGCGCGCCGCGTCGACGAATCGCTGCGGCAAGCACTGCGCGGCTATTTCGGCGAGCAGGAAATTCTCGAGCTCACGGCGCTCATCGCGTTCCAGAACATGTCGAGCAAGTTCAACGCTGCGCTCGGGGTTCCATCGCAGGGCTTTTGCGCGTTGCCATCGCCGGCGTCGGATACCGAACGGCACTAGCGACATGGACCGCGACGCGATGCAGTCGGAGTTCGGGGGGCAGCGCTATTCCCGCGTGTAAGGTTTTCGCGGCCTGTCCGACCAACCGTTGAGCCGGTCACGCAACGGACGGCCTCGTGCGACTCCAACAGGGCTCAGGCATGACCTTGCCACTCCTTCACCGGCTCGACCGCGTCCGCTGGAACCGCGTCCATGCGGCGATCACCGCCGCACTGGGCATCGGCTGGCTGCTCGATGCGTTCGAAGTGACCATCGTCAACAACGTCATTTCGGTATTCAAGGAGCTTTGGCACCTCAGCAACCTGCAGGCCTCGTGGATCTTGAGCATCTGGTTCGTCGGCCTCATGCTCGGGGCGTATCTGTTCGGCTACCTGGCTGACCGATACGGGCGCAAGCGCCTGTTCCTCGCCACGCTGCTGGTCTATGGAACCTTCACTTTCCTGACGGCCTTCGCCTGGAACTACCCCTCGCTGATGGCGCTGCGCCTGCTGACCGCGATCGGCGTGGGCGCCGAATACGCTGCGATCAATGCCGCGATCAGCGAGTTCATTCCGGCGCGCCATCGCGGCAAGACCAACGCCACGGTGATGAACTTCTGGTCGTTGGGCGCGATCCTTGCCTCGCTGGTGTCGCTGTGTCTGCTCAATCGCCTTCCGCCCGACCTGGGCTGGCGCGTCGCGTTCGGCTTCGGGGCCCTGGTGGCCGTGTTCGCGGCAGTTGCCCGCCGCTTCATCCCCGAGTCGCCGCGCTGGCTGCTCGCGCATGGCGACGCCACAGGCGCCGCGGCGGTGATCACCGGAATCGAGAGCGGGCGACTGAGCGGTGCCCAGGCAGGGAGCGCGGTGAGTGCCCAGGGCGGCACCGCCGGCGGCATCGGCATCTGGCGGCAGACCCGGGAGCTGCTGCTGCGGTATCCCGGCCGCGTCGCGCTCGGCGCGATGCTCGATTTCTCCGAGGCGGCCGGTTACTACGGACTGTTCGCGTTCCTCGCGCTGTTCATCCTGCCCGCGATCCACGTCAGCGCCGGGTTCGTGCCGTGGTTCTACCTGATAGGCAACCTGGGCGCACTCGCCGGCGGCATCGCAGTGACGCTGCTGCTCGACAAGGCGGGACGCAAGATCACCGTTCCCGCGTTCTACGTGCTGGCTGCGCTCGGGGTGCTCGTGCTCGCCGCGGCCACGACGAGCCACGACTGGCGCTGGGTGCTTGCGGGCTTCACGCTGGCCAACCTGTTCGCAACCGGCGCCTGGATCTCGGCGTACCCGACCTTCTCGGAGATCTTCCCGACGCACCTGCGCTCGACCGGCATTGGCTTGTCGGTCGCTTTCGGGCGGATTGGCGCCTTCGGCGCGCCGCTCCTGCTCACGACGGTGGCCACGACGCACGGCATGCTCGCCGCGCTCGTGTTGCTGGCCGCTTTCTGGCTCCTGGGAGCCGGCGCAATGCTGCCGTGGTACTTCCTCGGCATCGAAGGCAGAGGAACCTCGCTCGAAGGGATGGCGGGCTGAGCATGCAAGGGCGCCAATCACCGGCCACGCGGCCCCGGCGTTTTGCTTTCGCCGCCGGAATCGAGCGGTCTTTTGCGCCGCGACCCGAGCAGCCGCCAGGCAAGCAGCGCCACCGCGCCGAGCAGCAACCAGCCCCAAAGGGGCATCGCGAGCACGTTCTGCCCCAGCACCGCCAGGACGATGGTCAGCGGCAGGATACCCAGGCCGGTGGCCCACAGAAACGTCCACCACGAGATTTCGGTGAGTGCGGCGGCGTAGTTGATCAGATTGAAGGCGATGACCGGGATCAGACGGCTCACCAGCAGCGCTCGGCCGCCCCGCTCATGCGACCAGTCCGTCACCCTCCGCTGATAGTCGCGCGGAAGCAAGCGCCGCAAGATGGGTCGCCCGAGCAGCCGCGCCAAGCCGAACGCGACGACCGCGCCCAGCATCGCGCCCGTCCACGTGATCAGCGCGCCCCAGAGCGGCCCGTACACCATCCCGTTGGCGAGCGCCACGATCTCGGCGGGGAACGGCAGGAAAGAATGCGCGACCATCAGCCCGATCGAGCCGAGCACGCCCCACGCGCCCCAGGAGCGGATCAACTGTTCGGTGCCGCGCACCGTGTTGTCGAAGCCGAACGCCTGTGCGTGCGGCCACAGCCACCACGCCAGAACGCCAACCGCGAGCACTCCGAAAACGGCGAGCGCGACCTCGATGCCGCTCGAGCGAGGCGCACCGGAGCCGCGGTCATCGAGCATGTGAAGTACCGGCTCGACTACCGAATCGACGCTCGAATGAGGCAACTCCGCCGCCAGCCCTGGACATGCAAGCCCTGAGTTTGTCGTTCCGACGATGCGAAGCTTACCCGGGATGCACGCGCCAAACGCGACCGGCGAGCGACGGGACCGTTGATCGCTGCGCACTGCGGCGCCCGTGCAGGGCGCGCGTCGAAGCTGTTGTGACCATGAGGACGATACGGAAGGTCCCGTGGGCGCCCACCTACAAATCGGTCTCCGTCGTTGGCCATCCGTGAATCGATTCGGCGCCTATTTCGCGACGCTGTCCGCAGGACCGGCCGCTCTGTGGTGCTATCTCATCTGGTATCTGACGATGGTAACGCTCTACTTCGATAGCGCCCCACGGCTGTGGCTCACCTCGCTCGGCGTGAGCGCGATCGTCGGCCTCGCGTTCATGCTGAGCGTGCACGCGCACGGCGCTCCCCGGCAGCATCGCTGGCAGATTTTCCGCTTGTTCCTCATTCCGTTCTGCGTCTCGAGCTTTTCGGCGCTGGTCAAGGGCCACGGCTTCATCCTCATCTTCTCGCCGAGCCTCGCGAAGGACGGGGTTGCGCTCGGGTTGTGTCTGGCGTTTCTATGCTTCGTCGCCACTATTCGGCGCCTGGCTGCAACGTAGCTTGCCTGCCCGAACCGTACCCACGATGCGAACTTCACAAACACACGCCCGAGGAGCATCCCGAATGACGACTCTGCCGCGCCAATACCCTGATCCGCTTCCGGCGATTCACCCCCTGCCCGAGTACCTCGCCGCAGGCGAGCGCAAGCGCTGGTACGAGGAAATGAAGCTCGCCCTACAGGTCCCGTGGATGGGCGTGGTCACCATGGCGTACTCCCATTACCCCACGTTCTTCGACGCGCTCTGGAACGGCGCCAAAGTGCTCGTGACGAGCGGCGCCTTCGTTCAGGAATTCCGGTCGCTGCGGGGAACCGTCGAAGCGGAGGTGGGAAGGCTCTCTCCACCTCCCATCGCGAAGCGCTTGCTCGAGGCGGGCTACGCCCAGCGCGAGCTCGAGCAAATTCGCAACATGATCGACGTGTTCTCTCACGGCAACTTCCCTTATCTGCTCATCGCCACCTTGGTGCGGCTCCTTCTGGAAGGCCAAGACATGCACGACGGCGCCGAAGCGGAAGGCTTCGCCGGACGGCACGCGCCGGAGGTTCAGGTGCCGTTCGTCCTTATGGAGGCGCATCATGCGGATGCGCCGACGCGCGCGGTATACGCCGATGTCATGGCCACGCTCAAACTGCCGTTCGTCAACACCGACTACCGCGCCCTCGCGCGCTGGCCAAGCTACTTCGCCCTTGCCTGGAGTGACCTGAAGCAGGTCGTGACCGGCCGCGGGCACGCCGCAATCTGCGAAACCGTGCACGAGCGGGCGGTGCACAGCGTTACGCACGTCCTGCCAAACCCCGGAGGTCTTGCCTCCGCGGCGCTTCGGGCAGCGGCGCGCAAGGATGCGCCCTTGGAAGAGGTGCTCCAGATGTCCCGGCTCTTTCAGTGGCTCCTGCCGGGGCTGGTTACCAACATTGCCTACTTTCGGGCGCAATTCGAGGCCTAGCAGCCTGTCGGACTTGAGTTGATGATGTGAGCCATGGTGGCGATGGGAATTGAGCAAGACAGAGAAGAAGGCGAATTGGGTGCGATGCGGTCTGGGAGGATCGCGCGCGCAGCTGTTTGTGCCCGTTTATCCTGCCATGACCGCCATCCTTTTGATGTTCCAGGCCATCGTGACCAACGACCACTCGCCTCGCACCGCTGCCAAGCCGCGCAGCAGGAACTGCCGGAAGCGCATCACCGACTTGATGATGCCGAACACCGGCTCCACCGTGTGCTTGCGCAAGCCATAGAGCTTGCGTCCGTGGAGTGTTTTAAGCCGGTGTTTCATCCGCTCCACAACGCTGGCAGGCTCGGTGAGTGGTGGCGGCTCGGTGAATCTGTCTTCCCAATTCGGGTGATGTTTATCGCGCCCCGCAGCCAGCAACGGTTCGATCTGCGCCTGCGCGCAAATCTCGACGTTCGCCGCGCTGAAGTAACCGTTGTCGGCCAACAGCTGCTCGACACGGCCCAATTGCGCGGGCAGACCGGCAAGCTCTTTGAGCATCGGCTCGATCTGCTGCTTATCGGTGGCCACCTGCGCCATGTTGATGGCCACGACCAGCATGCTCTCGGTATCGACCGCGGCCTGTGCGTTGTAGCTCTGATCGAACCCCTCGCCCTTGGCGGGCATGATGCGCGAATCCGCGTCGGTGAGGTTGATCTGATCGGTTGGGCGCACACCGGGACTGGGCGCGGCGGGCGGCTTGCCACCGGGCTTCTTTCCGGTACGCTGTGCCTTTTCCTCGCGCGCTTTCATCTTCGCTTCATACTCGGCCTGCTCGCGCGCATCGCGCTCCGCAGCGCGCGCCTCGATCTGCGCCTTGGCCTGCCGGATCGCAGCCAGGCGTTCTTCGCGCCGCGTCAATTCCTCCGGAACGCTCACACCCTCGGGCAGCGGCTCCTGATCGGCGGCCTCGGCGCGGGCGAGCAATTCCTTGACTTCGGCCTCCAGTTGCGCCTCGATCTTCTGCGCATGCCCGTACGAGAGCGCGCTGTGACGCGACGCATTGGCGTGAATCTTGGTGCCATCGAGCGCGATCGTGCCAAGCCGGAGCAACTTCATCTGCCGGGCGATGCACAGCACCTGCACGAACAGCGCCTCGATCTCTTTGAGAAAGCGCTTGCGGAAAGCGCACAGCGAGTCATGGTCGGGTTGCTCGTTTGCAGCGATATAGCGAAACGCGATCGACTCATAGCTCGCCGCCTCGATGCGCCGGCTCGAGTACACGCCCGTGGCGTAGCCGTAGACGAGCAAGCCCAGCATCACCGTCGGGTGATACGCCGCCGAGCCGGCGCCACGGTACTGCCGCGTGAGCCCCGACAGATCCAGTTGATCGACGATATCCACCACGAAGCGCGCCAGGTGATCCTTGGGCAGCCAGTCCTCCACCGAGGGCGGCAGCAAAAACGGCGTCGCGCGATCTATCGGACGGAAATTGGCCATATGAACAATCTCGGCATCATCAAACGGGACACACTTATGACAACCCCATCAACGTATCGTTTCGCTCACTCAGATTATTTCGGCCGCGTAAGTCCGACAGGCTGCTAGTACGTCAGACCGTAAATAACACAACATGCTTACAATGGCGATACTCATCCCTTCTGACGGAGGATATCGCCATGCGGCAGACCGAACTGCATTTATCGAGCAAAGATCGTCGGTTGGTGTCGGAGGTTCGCGCCAAGGGCCTGCGGCATGTTCGCGAGGTCAATCGGGCGCATATCCTGGCTGCCCTGGACCGACGGGTACCGGAAGCCCAGATCATGGAGGTGCTTGGGGTTGGGCGCACGGCTGTCTGGCGCACGCGCAAGGCATATTTGGAGGGCGGCCTGAAATATGCTTTGCACGACCAACAGCGTCCGGGCAAACCACGCCGGTACGACACCAACGTGGAGGCCGAGGTCAGCGCACTGGCTTGTTCGACGCCACCGGCCGGAGCCAAGCGCTGGACTTTGGATTTACTGACCCAAGCGACGCAGTTGCGGCCGGGAATGGAAGCGATCAGCCGCCAGACGATTCGTCGGATGCTAAAAAAAACTGCCTCAAGCCCTGGCGCCACGTGATGTGGTGCGTGGGTCTGTTGACCCAGGAATATCGTCGCCGCATGTACGAGTTGCTCGACTTGTACGTCAAACCGCGGCGCATTGACGAGCCGGTTGTCTGCGTGGACGAGAAAAGCACCCAACTGCTGCACCACAGTCGCGCGCCCTTGGCAATGCGCCCGGGCTCGCCCGTGCGCCAGGACTATGAGTATGTTCGCTCGGGCACCTGCAATCTTTTCGTTGCTGTCGAGTAACTGCTTAGATGGACGCCCCCGGTTTGTCAAACGATCCTTCGATGAGGACAAGCGGAGAAGACTTGCGGCCATAGATCCGGACTTTGCGTGAGGCCTGAGGCCTCGGTCCCTGATGGAATCGGC
>Ga0307372_10000986_pt1 | contig 49850 bp, 50 predicted proteins | sample OX1MG_FD_202533 | JGI IMG/M metagenome (GOLD analysis project Ga0307372, IMG submission 202533) | Soil microbial communities from Risofladan, Vaasa, Finland - OX-1 | ecosystem: Environmental > Terrestrial > Soil > Coastal area > Acid sulfate soil | place: Finland: Risofladan, Vaasa | collected...
AGCTGTTTTACCGCCTGTTAGAGGCTCTTTCCCTCGCGCAAATACGGTACCGCATCAGGAAAGATGACAAGCTGTACCAAAATCAGGCCTTTAGCTTTTGCTTGCACGCGACTTTGCGAAATCGCTGACCGGGCAACGGTGCGCGTTGACAAAAAAGCGAGGGTAACGTATTGTTATCGTTTGCCTTTTAAGCGAGAGGGTGTACAGAGCAGATGCGCACGTATATTCCGAGGGGCCGGGACGTCGAAGAACTGACGACGGGAAAAGATTGGTTTGTGGTGGATGCGACGAACCAGGCGCTGGGGCGGCTGGCGACGCGCGTCGCGCGGATTCTGATTGGCAAGGACAAGCCGCGGTACACGCCGCATCTGGATTGCGGCGACCACGTGGTGGTGGTCAATGCGGAGAAGATCCGTCTGACGGGGAATAAAATCGATCAGAAGATTTATCGCACGCACAGCGGCTATCCGGGCGGGTTGAAAGAAGTGCCGATCCGGCGGCTGATGCCGCAACGAGCGGACTTTGTGATTCGCGAAGCGGTGCTGGGGATGCTGCCGAAGAATAAATTGCGAGCACGCCGGGCGAAGAAGCTGCGCATTTATATCGGCGATAAGCAACTGGCGCGTCACGCCGGGCAGAAGCCGCAAGTAGTGGCGAAAGAACAGTGACGAGTGGCTAGTGGCGAGTGACTAGCTGAAAGACGAAAGACACCGCGCCCTTCCTTCGTCCCCACCTGCGTCAGGGCAAGCGGGTGAATCGCGCAGATAAGACGCGCGAAGGGTAGAGAGGCGCGGGACGGCATTTTTTGGAGTGCTGCGGAGCGTAGAAAGCCACAGACTGTTTTACGAGATAGGCGCAAGTTTGAGGAGGGGTTTTGGGAACATCGCCAAATTCGATCGAAGGTCCCTCGAAGCAATTCTTCGGGACGGGCCGCCGGCGGGAGTCGGTGGCGCGCGTGTACATACGGATGGGGTCTGGCAAGTTCACGGTGAACGGCCGGCCGGTGGAAGATTATTTCAAGAATGTGGCGTGGCTTACGACGGCGGTCGAGCCGCTGAAATTCACCGAGACCGTGCAGCAGATTGACGTGAAAGCGACGGCCAAAGGCGGCGGCGTGGGAGGCCAGGCTGGCGCGGTGCGCATGGGGCTTTCGCGCGCGCTGGCCGTATTCAATACCGAGCTGCGGCACGGACTGCGGAAAAACGGCTTTCTGACGCGCGATTCGCGCATGAAAGAACGGAAGAAGTACGGCCAGAAGGGCGCGCGACGCCGCTTCCAGTACAGCAAGCGATAATCTGGAAGTTGGAAGCTGGATGTTAGAGGCTGGAAAGAGCCGCGTCGGCCGGCGCTTGGAATCTACGGTTTGGCAGGAAATCGTGACTGTTTTTTGCAGCTAAATTCACGGCCGGGAAGGAACCGGCAAAAAAGGATGCTGTTCCGGCAGGCAAATTTTTGCGAGCCGGGATCGAAGCGTCCATCCAACGAGGAGGAACATTGGTTGAAATTACGATGAAGGAATTGCTGGAGGCTGGAGTGCATTTTGGCCACCAGACCCGCCGCTGGAACCCGAAAATGAAGGAATACATTTTCGGCGAACGCAATGGAATCCACATCATTGACCTGCAAAAAACCCTGAAGATGTTTCGCGAGGCGTCGCGGCAAGTGAGCGACCACGCCGCGCGGGGGCAATCCATCCTTTTTCTGGGCACGAAGCGCCAAGCGCAAGAGGCCATTGGCGAAGAAGCGAAGCGCTGCGGGATGTTTTACGTCAAGCACCGCTGGCTGGGCGGGACGCTGACGAATTGGGCGACGCTGCAAAAATCGATCAAGCGCCTGAAACTGCTGAAGGCGATGGTCGAGGACGGGCGCGTGACCACGTTGCCGAAAAAAGAAGCGGCGCGGCTGGATCGCGAGTTGAAGCACTTGAATCAGAATTTCGAAGGCGTCGAGAACATGACCACGTTGCCGGATCTGATGTTCGTGATCGATCCGAACGCGGAAGTGAACGCGGTGAAGGAAGCGCGGCGCATGGGCGTGCCCGTGGTGGCCATCGTAGATACGAATTGCGATCCGGATCTGGTGGACTGGGTGATTCCCGGAAACGACGACGCGCTGCGCGCGATACGCCTGTTCACGTCGAAGATCGCGGATGCGGTTCTTGCGGGGCGCCAGCAATACGAGCAAACGCAAATCGCCGAGCAGAAAGCGGCCGAAGGCGCGGAGGGCGGCGAAGCGGGCGTCGAGTACGTGGACACGAGCGCTTACGAGCAGTACGAAAAGCAGGAAGGCGATTTCGTGGAAGGTGAGCCGGTGGCGGAACTGCCGGCGGAAGCCGCGGAAGTCCCGGCTGAAGAAGCGGCCGCGGAGGAAGCGCCCGCTGTCAATGGCGGCGAAGGCACCGCGCCGCGATAAGCGCGAAAAGATTTTCCCGCGCGGGCTGAAACTCGCGAAGGGGAACGGGGAATTTCGGAATTCATTCGGAAGGATACGGATTCAAACATGGCGACACCGCAGAACTCAGGGAACGTACCGGCGCAACTGGTGAAGGAGCTGCGCGAGCGCACCGGCGCGGGCTTTGCCGCGTGCAAGGACGCGCTTGCCGAAGCCGGCGGCGACATCGAGAAGGCCATCAATATTCTTCGAAAGAAGGGGCAGGCGGCGGCGCAGAAGAAAGCGCAGCGGACTACGTCCGAAGGGCTGGTGGCGAGCTACATCCACGCGGGCGGGAAGATTGGCGTGCTGCTGGAGCTGAATTGCGAGAGCGATTTCGTGGCGCGTACGGAGGATTTTCAGAGGCTGTGCCATGACGTGGCCATGCACGTGGCCGCGCTCGACCCACGCTTCCTGAAACGCGAGGAAGTGACGCAGCAGGTGCTGGATCGCGAACGTGACATTTATAAAGAGCAGGCGCGCGCGACCGGGAAGCCGGATGCCGTGATCGAGAAAATTGTCGCCGGCAAGATGGAAAAATTCTACGAAGAGAATTGCCTCTACGAACAGCACTTCATTCGCGACGAAGGCCTGACGGTGAAGGAATTAATCGACCAGGCCATCGCCAAGCTGGGCGAGAATATCGCCGTGCGCCGATTCGCGCGGTTCAAAGTGGGCGAGTCGGATGGCGCGACTGCGGCTGGTCCGGCGGGCGGTCAAGATTCTGCCGCGCCGCAAGGCGCTTCGCCGGCATCCGGCGGCCCTGCGAGCGCGAGTTCGTCCCCTGCGGTTCCTGATTCCCACAGCTAGCGTTCCAGAGCACGCGTTGTAGGCGGCACAACGGTACGGAGACGTGTGCCTGCGGCGAAAATCTCTGTTAGAATGCGTGGGAACTGCGAACGCTATTCTTCAAGACACGATCGAAGACGGGAAGACCTAGAGATGCCCACGCCAAAAATTACCGCGAAGACTAACGCGAAAGCGGGAGATGGGAAAGCAGGGCCCGTCTATAAGCGAATCGTTTTGAAACTTTCCGGCGAATCGCTGCAAGGGCCGCTGAGCTCCGGCATCCACGCCGAAACGGTGGCGGGGATTGCTCAAGAATTAAAAGAAGTGAACGCGTTGGGCGTGCAGGTTGCGATCATGGTGGGTGGCGGAAATATTTTCCGCGGCGGGCGGCAGAAATCGTTCACCATTGACCGCGCGACGGGCGACTACATGGGAATGCTGGCGACAGTGATCAATGGCCTGGCGCTGCAGGATGCGCTCGAAAAGCTGGGGTGCCACACGCGATTGCTGAGCGCCATCGAGATGCATCAGGTGGCCGAACCGTTTATCCGCCGGCGGGCGACGCGGCACCTTGAGAAACAGCGCATCGTGATTTTCGCGGCGGGCACGGGGAACCCATATTTTTCGACGGACACAGCGGCGGCGTTGCGCGCGATGGAAATTAAGGCCCAGGTGATTATGAAAGCGACGCGCGTCGACGGCGTGTATGATGCGGACCCGGAAAAAGTGAAGGGTGCGCGGATGTTCGAGAAGATTTCGTATCTCGATGTGATTAAAAAAGGGCTTTCGGTGATGGATTCGACGGCGATCTCGTTGTGCATGGATAATAAAATGCCGATTCTGGTTTTCAATATGAATGTGCCGGGGAATTTGCAGAGAGTCGTGATGGGGGAGAAAGTCGGATCGATGGTGACGACGGGCGACTGAAAAACGAAAAGCGAAACCCGGAACTCGAAAAGCAGAAAGCGAAAGGATTCACCGCAGAGGCGCAGAGGACGCAGAGAGACAGCAAGAGACGAAACTCCAAACACGAAAACCGGAAAGATTCATCGCAGAGATGCAAGCGGTGACGAAATGAAAACGGCGAGGCGGAAGCGATGACGACGATTGCGAGTACAAAGGACGCGCTGGCGCAGGCGAAAACGCGCATGGAAAAAGCGGTCGAGGATTTTCGCAAGGATTTGGCGGGCGTGCGTACGGGACGCGCGAACACGTCGCTGCTCGATAGCATTCGCGTGGATTATCACGGGACGCCGATGCCGATCAACCAGCTCGGTACGCTTTCGGTGCCCGACCCGACGATCATTACGATTTCGCCGTGGGATCCCTCGGCCGTGCCGCTGATCGACAAAGCGATACGCACTTCGGAGCTGGGGCTGAATCCGACTTCGGACGGCAAAGTGCTGCGCGTGCCGATTCCGTCGCTGACGGAAGAGCGTCGAAAAGATTTGGTGAAGATGATTCACAAAGTTTTGGAGAATCATCGCACGGCGGTGCGGAATATCCGGCGCGACATCAAGGAAGCGGTCGAGAAGATCGAAAAAGAAAAGAAGATCAGCGAGGACGATAAGAAGCGCGCGCTCGACGAGCTGGAGAAACTGACGCACGCGGAAACGAAAAAAGTGGAGGATTTGTCGGCGGCGAAGGAAAGGGAAGTGATGGAGATTAAGTAGAATGCGAGCGAGTGCATTCTTCTGGTATCTCAATCCTCGGCTGGCTAACTGCTTCGCGCGGGTGAAGCGCGCGATAGGAATAGAAAACGCCGGAATTCCCTCTTGTCGCGGTTGAAACCGCGACCCACAAAGCGAGTCAAGTGGCGCGCGCTCGACGAGCTGGAGAAACTGACGCACGCGGAAACGAAAAAAGTGGAGGATTTGTCGGCGGCGAAGGAAAGGGAAGTGATGGAAATAAAGTAGTCTCCTCCGAGCTACACGGCCGGGCGACTTTCATCCGCGTTCGCAATAGGATTTGGTGGCGCGATTTACGATGTAGCATTTATATGATCCGCTTGGCATCCGCAAGTTTCCTGATTCACACATAACCGCAATCACGAAAACAGTCGGGGTCCGTCCGGCCCTTCCCGCTTGCGGGTGCTAGCGCTTGCGCGGCCCGCGGAGCTGTTTGAGGGAATTGAGGAGCGAGATGACGCGGCGGGCGTCGGCGGGATGCGAGCCGAAGCGTGCGGACTGATACATCTCGGTGAGGTCCGCGACAGGGCCGGCGAATTCGTGCGCGGGAATCGAGGCGGCGAATTCGAGCGGCGTTTGCGCCGGGGATTTGCGCCATCCGCGGCGTTCGAGGAGATGGAGCATCCGCGCGTATTCGAAGGCTGCGAGGTCGGAAGGCAATTGGCCCTGGCGATGAGCGCGAAGACTCCAGCGAATGGCGAAGAAGCCGCCCATCGCACGCCCGCGGAAATAAATCAGCAGCAGTATCAGAAAGACGAGCGCGCCGGGCAGCGAATAGGGCGAGTTCGCGAGCCGCGCTTGCCAGAGCTTCAAGCGGTCAATGGTTGCGCGGCGCTTTTGCTGGTAATACCGCGTGGCGCTTTCGGACCATGCACGCGATGACTGGTGGATGCCGCGAGCCAGCGAGAGCTGGTGCGAGAAATCGTAATTGATCACCCATTCATTCCACGTGTACTGAAACCAGTCCCAATACAGCCCCAATCTTGCAAACATGCCATTTTGGTCTGCGCCTCCCGGCGGCGTGGGATCAAACGTGATCCAGCCGTAGCCGGGAAAATAGACTTCGACCCAACTGTGCGCGTTGCTGGCGCGAACGATGTAATCGTGCGCGAGGTCGTTATATTCGCCGGGGAGGAATCCGGTGACATAGCGCGCGGGAACGCCGAGCGCGCGCAGCATGACGACCATGGCGGATGCGAAATATTCGCAGTGGCCGGCGCGCTTGACAAAGAGAAAATACGCGAGCGGATCGCGGTGATTCATGTCGCGCAAATCGAGCGTGTAGCCGAAGCGCGTGCGGAGATACAGTTCAATCCGGACGGCTTTGTCGTAAGGCGTGGCCGCGTGCGCGGTGATTTGCTCGGCGAGTTTTTTGATGCGCGGGTCGAGCTTGGGCAATTGCAAATACGTGGAAGTGATCCCGGCGGGATAGACGGCCGGGGCCTCGCGCAATTTTTGCGGCGGCACGAGGGGAATTTGCGAGACGGCGTGGTAGCGCATGGCCGCGGCGTTGTGCAGCGGGTTGAGCAGCGCCCCGGTACTGTTTAGGATCAAATAGTTTTGCGCGCTGGGCCGATTGAATCCCCCGGATTCCGTTCCAAAGCGCCCCCAGACGCTGGAGGGATTCGCAGCCAGAAAAATGGCGTCCGTGGCGATGGGCTCCATCAGCACGGTGTAACGCAACATATAGAAAGATCCCGCGGGAAGCGGAGGCGGGCGTAGCTGGTATGCGCCAGACGCATCCGGAGTGACGATGACGGAAGGGACCGTCGGAGTGAACCAACGCTTCCCGTCGAAATTGGTGAGCACCATGCCGCGCCAGTGAATGTCCTGCGCGAGCCTCGGATCGCCGTGGACGCGAATGCGCATTACGACGGCGTGGCTTTGTTTGATTTCGCCAATTTCCCCGAGCGCGACGTTGTCGGTGAAGCCGGTCATCAAAGTGGGCTGCAGGTTGAACGCGCTCAGGTAGCCGGCCGTGAAGCGCGGGATGAGGAAGAAAATCAATCCACCCAAGACGAGCGCGCTGGCGGCGACGAGCACAGACGTGACTCCCAGGGCGCGGTGCAGGCGGCGCGCCGCCGCGCTGCCCGGATCGAACGACGGGGAAATGGCGCCTTCCGAACTGCGGCGGATTTCGAGGCCCACGAAACTGGATACGGCGAGGAGCAAGAAAACGGCCAGGGCCACAAGGAACGTTGTATCGACCGTGAGGATGGCGGAGGCCAGCATCGCCGCGAAGGCGAGCAGCGCGAGGAAAATGCAGTCGCGCACGGTGTTGGACGAATACAGGCGAACAAGCGATGCGAAGATCAGCAAGTGAATTGCCGCGAGCAAGGCCGAGTACAGCATAGGATTCGACGAGCTGGCGGCCAGGTCGCGCGAGAAAATCCAGAGGTCGATCGGGAAGAAGAGAAAGTAAGCCAGAACGAGGGCCGTGGCCGAGCGATGCGTGAGTTCAGGCCCGCGTCCGCGCAAGATGCGAATGCCTTTATAAGCCAGCGCGACGGGAGCGGCAATAATGGTGACAAGATCAAGTTTGCCCGTGGCGATGAGCGCGAGAATTCCCGTCGCCACCATGAGGAAGAGCGAGACCTCGAAGTATCGCTGGATGACCGGCGGCGGCTCGGCTCTCAGTGCAGACGGGGCTGGAAGGGTGGTCGCCATCGAGCAATTTTAGCATTGGCGCGGAGGGGCAACTGGCCAGGGCTTTAGGCGCGCAGCGAAGGCGTTACTGGCCTAATGCAACCAGGGCGGCGCGGGCGATTTTTTGCGTGGCGCTGGAAATGGGAAGGCGCGCCAGTTTTGCGAGCGGCAGAGTGCGGCAGTTTGGGCGCTGCGGAAGATGCGCGACGCGGGCGAGAAATGGCGCGAGCGTGACCTTGCGAAACGTCACGGCGTGAGCCGCAAGAGGCAGCGCGGTCAGCGATTGCGTTGCGATTTTGAGAGAGCCGCGCAAGTGCTCGGCGAGTTCATTGGCCGGACTGTGCGCGGGATCGCCGTTCGCTGCGATAGCGATCGTGGTTGCGGGGAATTGCCAGAGGCGCGAAAAAAGAACGGAATCGTGCGCGCCGGGAATTTTCGTGAGTAAAGTGCGGCCGCGGGAGTCGAGGAGGACCGCGGCGGCGATGCGGACGCTGGCGGACGCGCGTTTTCGGCGCGCGGCTGGCAATTTATCCACAAGGCCAAGCGCGCGGGCTTTGCAGTGGCGCGCGATGGGGCAGGCGGCGCAATTGGGCGAGCGCGGCGTGCAGATGGTCTCGCCGAGTTCCATCATGGCCTGGTTCCAGTCGCCGGCGGCGTTCAGGGGCAGAAGCGTTTGCGCGGCGACTCCGAGTTTGCGCCACGTTTTTGGCGCGCGCAGATCGCCGCGCACGGCGAGAAGCCGCGCGAGAACTCGCGCGACGTTGCCGTCGAGCGCGGCGAGCGGAACGTCGTACGCGATGCTGAGAATTGCGGCGGCGGTGTAATGGCCGATGCCCGGCAGCGCGAGCGCTGCATTGGTGTCCGAGGGGAATTGCGCGGCGTGTTCGCGGACGATTTGTTTTGCGGCGCGATGCAAATTCCTGGCGCGGCTGTAATAGCCGAGGCCCGCCCAATATTTTAGGACTTCGGCTTCGCGGGCGCGCGCGAGAGCGCGGACGTTGGGGAATCGTTCGAGGAAGCGTTCGTAATACGGCAGCACGGCGGCGATGCGCGTTTGCTGAAGCATGATTTCTGCAAGCCAGATGCGATACGGATTGCGTCCGCGCCGCCAGGGAAAATCGCGCCGATTCGCGCCATACCAGGCGAGGAGTCTGCGGCGAAGAGATGCGAGTTGTCGCGGAGCGAGCGTCATGGATGCGATATTCTTGCACAAAAGTGAGTTTGCTGTTCAGCTATGGTACAAAATAATCGTCGGGAGGGATAATGCGAAGCGTATTGCGGATAACAATCGTGCTACTCACCTTCGCGGCAAGTGCTTCTGCACAGCAGAAGTCCAAAGCATCAGACAGTAAGCAAAAGGATCCTTGCGCCTCAGCGAGGACCCAATACGACATCAATCAATGCACTCTGAAGGAGTACCACAAGGCCGAAGCTCACCTCAACGCCATCTATGGAAAGCTTTTGGCATTGATGCGACAGGATTTTGCGAGGGACAATCGGCGGAACGACTCTGAACAAGAGGCGTTCGACAAGACGGCCCGTCAAAAATTAAAGGAGACGCAAGGGATCTGGCTACAGTATCGCGGTCACGAGTGCGATGCCGCCGAACAGCAAATTGATGGTGGCAGCATGAGTCCGGCGGTATGGGCTGAGTGCATGACAGAAGTTACCAATGATCGCATTAAGGACTTGAAAGACGATTATGAAACGCCGGACCGCACGCTTGAATAAAGCGAACCAATTTGTGCAGGTTGGGCCACAAGTTGTGGGCTAGAGCGAATCGAGGAAGATGAAATAGGAGGAGGCCCACAACGACGTCGGGATGCTGCCGTGGGGCTGATTGGTGATGACGATTTTGAAGCCTTCGGATTCCGTGGCCAATGACTCGAGAAATTCTGGACGGGCGCTGCCGCGATGCGGCTGGATGTAGGCGAGTTCGCGCAGAACGTCGTAGATGATGTCGCCCGCGGCGGTCATGGGCGTGGACATGCCCGGCGTGCAAAATTGCATGACGGCGCGCGCTTCGTAGAAATGCCACGCGATACAGGCGGCGAGCGAGACGGCGCGCTCGAAACGGTCGTCTTCACGTAATACTTCATGAGATGCTCCACGTGATGCGCTTGCCTCGCGCTGACGCGGATCAGGCTGGACCTTCGGAGACGGGCGCATTTCAGATTCGGTGGCGCCGACGAAGGAATCGAATGCCAGGATCAGGCGGCGCTCATCTTCGCGGGCGAATTCTCGGACTTTCAGCGCGCCGGATTTCGCGGACGCTTTCCAATCGACGAAGCGTGCGCTGTCGGTGGACAAATAATCGCGTATCGAATAGAGGTCGTGGCCGCGGCCGCGATGCAAGGTTTCGATCTCGCCGGTGAGCAGCGGCAAAATTTCGTAAAACTCATCCGTAGGCTCGACGTGCGGGTAGACGACAAGCTCCATTTCGGAATCCACGTGGCGCGTTTTTTCGAGGAAGCCAAACGGGAATTTCGTACGGATGCCAAAGGCGCTCTGGCGGTAAACGCCGCGGCACGGGAAGAGCAGCTCGACTTTCTGGCGCGCGAAATTGCTATGCGGGATGTATGGAAAATATACCGGACGCGAGAGAATTTCGGAGCCCGTTTTCTCGCCCGTGCCGACCACGCGCAAGGAAAACGAAGGCATTAAGTTTTTTTCGTTGCGGACTTCGACGGTTGCGAGGATGGGCTGGCCGGCGAAGACGTGTTCGGGCAGCTCGATATTCAATTCGAGGCCCGTGAGCACCACGCGCGAAATAATTCCAGAGATTAAAATTCCCGCGAGCAGGCACGCCAGAATCATGAACAGCAGGTTGTTGCCAGTATTGACCGCCGCGAGAACGATGACGAAAACCGCGCCGAGATAGATGATGCCTTCGCGCGTGAGCCGGTAATCGACCTGATAGAGAAGCCAGCGCAGGCTGGTGCGGCGCGCCATTTTGGGGACGATGGCGACGGCAACCCACCCGGCAATGGCCAGCGCGAGAACGGCCGATAATCCCGCGAAAATCGTGTGGCCGCCTTCGGCCATTGCCGCGGAATAGAGCGCGAGGAGCAGGGCGAGGCCGAGCGTCGCCAGCGCGGTGGCGAAATTGCGCCAGCCGGGCTTGTCGCGCTCGCGCCACCAATTCAGGATTCTTGACGCGGCCATGGAGTTTTACAGAGGGACGCGCGTGGTGTTGACGATTTCCGCGAGAATGGATTCGGCCTGCTCGGATTTTTTGCGTGTCGAGGTATAACGCGAGCTCACCACCACGCGATGCGCAAATACGGGCAGGATGAGATTCTTGAAATCGTCGGGGAGACAATAATCGCGGCCCTCGAGGAAGGCGCGGGCTTGCGCGCCTCGATGGAGCATCACCGCGCCGCGCGGGCTGACGCCGAGGCTCAACTGTTCGGACTGGCGCGTGCGCTCGACAATTTCGAGCGCGTAGTCGAGCAAGCTGTCGTCCACGCGCACGCGAATCACGGCGTCCTGCATCGCGGTGACTTCCGCCGCGTCCATCACCGGCGGGACCTCTTCGATGGCCGCCGAGCCATTATTGCGCAGAATTTGCTTTTCGCTCTCGCGCGCGGGATAGCCCATGCGGATGCGCATCAGAAAGCGATCGAGCTGCGATTCGGGCAGCGGATACGTGCCGTGATGCTCGATGGGATTCTGCGTGGCGATTACAAGAAAGGGTTGCGGCAAAGGATGCGTGTGATTGTCGACCGTAACTTGCGATTCATTCATCGCTTCGAGCAACGCGGATTGCGTTTTCGGCGTGGTGCGGTTGATTTCATCCGCCAGGACGATGTTGGCGAAGAGCGGGCCGGGCTTGAACTCGAATTCCTCGCGCTTGGGGTTGAAAACGCTGATGCCGATCACGTCGCTCGGCAGCATGTCCGAAGTGAACTGCACGCGCTGAAACGAGCAGCGAAAGGCGCGCGCGAGCGTGTGCGCCAGCGTGGTTTTCCCCGTGCCCGGAACGTCTTCGATCAGCAAGTGGCCACGCGCGAGGAGCGTGACGAGCGCCAGTTGGATGACTTCTTCTTTGCCCTTGATGACGCGGCCGATGGTTTGCTGGATCTGGGCAAGCTGCGAGTTTGCGGCGGTGACCATGGTGTGCAATTTGTCTGCCCTTCCGTGCGATAGTCCTGCCGTGCGATAATCTTTGCCGCGGGCGATTAGCTCAGTTGGTTAGAGCGCTCCCCTCACACGGGAGAGGTCCAAGGTTCAAGTCCTTGATCGCCCACCATCACAACCCCAAAATGCGTTTGAGATTGCGCCGTGGCGGGCGTATCATCGCGCGCGAAAGCGAAACTCCATTCTAGCGGAAAGAGCGATGACAGCAATCTGGCGATTTCTGAAGGTTTTCACGTTAGGCACGTGGGTGGGAGCGATGATTTTCTTCGGCTTCGTTGCGGGAGTGCTCTTCGCGCAGCTCAAGAGTCCCGACGAAGCGGGAAACATCGTGGGGATTCTGGTCTGGGGTCTGCACATACTCGGGATCGTCGCGGCGATTATTTACCTGGCCGTGGCGCTCATCGCGGCGCGTTCGTGGAAAGGGCTGGTGCAGCCTGCGTCGATTCTGGTGGGCCTGATGCTGATAGCGACCCTGGTGTCGCAGCTCTGGATTGTGCACACGATGGACACTCTGCGGCAGCAAATGGGTTCATACGCCAGCACGCCGGCGAGCAGTCCGCTGCGGCAGCAATTCGATCATTTGCACGTGCTATCGGTACGGGTGGAAACAGGCGTGCTGATTGCGGGCATCGTGGCGCTGTTTCTCACTGTGTGGCAGAGAATTTCGCCGCGAGCGCTTCCGAGCACTGCTGCCGTTTCGACTCCCACCAATAAATAATCTGCCCGTGAAATTCGTCAGTGCGCCGGTTTGGCCCTGGCCGAGCGCTTTCGAACTACCACGGTTTTCTTGGTAATTTTCCGCGCGTCTTTTCCCGCGAGTTGAACGGCTCGCCACATATACCACGCCGCAACGGTGCGATAGGGACGCCAGCGCTCGCCGAATTGTGCCAGCTCGCGCGGCTTCGGAATTTCCTTCTTGCCGTACGTCAGGGCGAATCCCTTTTGCACGCCGTAGTCGTGGATGGGCAGGACGTCGGGCCGGCCGAGGCGGAAAATCAAAAACATCTCGACGGTCCACGCGCCGACTCCGCGCACGGAGATCAGGCGGTCGACAAGCTCCTGATCCGACATTTTTTGTGCTTCTTCGAGCGTCGGTACAATTCCTTCGATGGCCTTCCGCGCCAGATCCTTCACGGCGGCAACTTTTGCTCCGGAAAGGCCCGCCTTGCGCAGCGCCGGTTTGCGCGCGCGAAGGATTTCCTCGGGCGTGGGGCAGCGGCCATTCGCGCCCAAGGCCTTGATACGCGCAAAAATCGTCGCGGCGGCTTTTCCGGAGATGCTTTGGTGCGTGATTGCTTCGAGAAGGGCTTCGTAAGGGCTTTGCGCGGCTTCGATCTCGAGGCGAAATTCGATGGATTTCTCGATCAGCCGAGCCAGGCGCCGGTCGGCGCTCGAAAGATGCGCAATTGCTTGCCGGTGATCGAAGGGCCACGCTGCTATTTCGCTCATGGTTGACGGGACAGGATACGCTACTCCATCACGAGTAGACAATGCCACGCAGTGCGAGGGAGCGCCACGCTCACTTCTTGGCACATCACGCAGCGCTGAATTTCGCTTTCTGATTTTTTCTCTGATTTGCGAACGTGCGAGGACAACGAAGGGACGTCAGGAATTCGCGGATGGCGGCCGCGGTTTTTCGCGCCGCTGTTTGACAAACTCCTTCAGCATGCGGCCCGCATTGTGGATATGGCGCTCGAGCAGATCCGACGCAGCCGCGACATCGCGTTTACGGCAAAGATCGAGAAGCATGCGATGTTCTTGCTTGGCACGCTCGAACGCTTGCGTGAGATAGAGTTGAAGCCGCGTGTAACGGTCCCCGTTGTTGTTGATGGTCCTAATGATGGACATGAAATGAGGGCGGTTGGCGCGCGCGTACAGCGTGGCGTGAAAGTGCGAGTTCAAGCGTCCCCAAGATCCAACCTCGCCCTTCGTCGAAAGCTCCTTTTCGTAGGCTTGCAGGATGGCTTCGGCTTTTTGGAAGTCGGCTTCCGTCAGATTCGGAATGGAAACCTTCAGCACGGCGCATTCGAGAAGGGCGCGGATGTCAAACAGTTCCTCGATTTCGTCCGCGGAGAGCGCGGAAACCACCGCGCCGCGATGGGCGACGATCTTGATAAGTCCCTCCGCTTCGAGCTGGCGCAAGGCTTCACGGACGGGAATGCGGCTGACGCGCAAATCGAGCGCGATAGCATCTTGGCGGAGCTGCTCACCTTCCTGAATTTCTCCCCGGATGATCATTTCGCGCAGCTTGTTGGCCACTGCAGACGCGAGCGACATGCGAGGAATGCTGTTGTCGATGGTGCTGTCTTTAGCTTCTGCTTCTGTATTCAGGGACATGAGATTCGACCAGCGAGCATGAAGTTACCAAGCGGAGAGGAGGATAACATATCCGCAGCCATTGCGGATTTACAAAGAGGGAAAGCTCTTGAATACTATATCCAAGAGCGTGTATATTGCAATGCCTCGGGCACTTACAGATGCCGCGCCCCTCTCGGATTTCGTTCTACCAGAAGAATTTATGAGAGATCATATCACTCGCGTACGAGTCATCGATTCCCACACAGGCGGAGAACCCACGCGGCTCGTCATCGCTGGAGGCCCACCGCTCGGCGGCGGCGACTTGTCCTCTCGCTTGGAACGCTTTCGAAATGAATTTGACTGGTTCCGTTCCGCGATTGTGAATGAACCGCGCGGATCGGACGCCGTGGTGGGTGGGCTATTGTGCGAGCCGCAAGATCAGTCCTGCGCGGCAGGCGTAATTTTTTTCAACAATGTGGGCTATCTGGGAATGTGCGGCCACGGGACGATTGGGCTGGTCGCGACGCTGGCCTATCTGGGCCGGCTCGAGCCTGGCGAATACAGCGTCGAAACTCCCGTTGGAAAAGTGCGCGCGCGGCTGCACGAATCAGGGGAAGTCACGGTCGAGAACGTGCCGAGCTATCGCGCGCTTGCGGGAATTCACGTAGAGGTTCCCGGATATGGCGACGTCGCGGGCGATGTGGCGTGGGGCGGCAATTGGTTTTTCCTGGTGGGCGAGCACAGCATGGAGATCTCGCTGCAAAATGCCGAGAAGCTGACGGAATTTGCGTGGCGCATCCGGCAGGAACTTGCGCGCGCGGGCGTCACCGGCCCTCCAGGAGAAGAAATCGATCACATCGAGCTATTTGCGCCTTCGCGGCTGCCGGGCGTGAACAGCAAAAATTTTGTGCTGTGTCCCGGCAAGAGCTATGACCGCTCACCCTGCGGCACGGGAACGTGCGCAAAAATGGCGTGTCTCCATGCGGGCGGCAAACTGCAGGAAGGCGAGATCTGGCGGCAAGAAAGCATCGTGGGCAGCGTGTTTGAAGGCAGCATTCAAGTGCGGGACGGGGTTGTGCACCCGAGTATCAAAGGCTCGGCGTACATTACCGCGGAGAGCGAATTGATTTTGGACGAGCGCGATCCTTTTCGCTGCGGGTTTACGAAGTGAAACCGCGCGCGTATGACGTAGCCATCATCGGCGCCGGAATTGTGGGCGCGGCGTGCGCCGAGGCTTGCGCCAGCGAAGGATTGCGCGTGGGCATCGTGGAGGCGGACATCATCGGGGGAGGCGCAACCGCCGCGGGAATGGGCCACTTGGTGGTGATGGACGATTCCGAAGCGCAATTCTCGCTGACGCGATACTCGCAAGTTTTGTGGCAGCGGCTTGCCGCGGAACTGCCGTCGGACGCCGAATACGAATCGTGCGGCACGATTTGGGTCGCGGCGGACGCAGGGGAAATGGATGCAGTGCGGAAGAAGAGGGAATTTTTCCAAGCACGCGGCGTCCCGGTGGGAGTTCTGGATGCGAAATCGCTGCGGGAGGCAGAGCCGAACTTGCGCGAGGGACTCGCCGGAGGATTGCTGGTCCCCGGCGACGCAGTAATCTATGCGCCGTGCGCGGCGCGATTCTTGATTAAGCGGGCGCAATCGCATGGAGCGCAGGTGCATCTCCCCTGCGTGGTCACGGAAATCACGGCCGATGGCCTGCGGTTGAATGACGGCAGTTTGATTGCCGCGCGTTGGATCGTCAATGCAGCGGGAACGTGGTCGCCCGAACTGACGCCAGGAATCGAAGTGAAAAAGCGCAAAGGGCATCTGGTGATTACGGACCGCTATCCTGGATTCGTGAAGCATCAACTGGTCGAGCTCGGCTATTTGAAAAGCGCGCACTCCATGACGGCGGAATCGGTGGCGTTTAATGTGCAGCCGCGCCGCACAGGGCAGCTTTTGATTGGCTCCTCGCGCCAATTCGAGGTTGGCAGCAAAGAGATCGACGCGAATATCATGAGCCGCATGCTGGTGCGGGCGGAAGAATTTTTGCCTGGCATGAGAAAACTTTCCACGATCCGGAGCTGGACGGGATTTCGCGCCGCAACGCCGGATAAATTACCGCTCATCGGCCCCTTGCCAGCGCGCGAGAATTTGTTGCTTGCGACCGGCCACGAGGGACTCGGCATCACGACATCCCTCGCGACGGCGAGGCTCGTCGCTGACCAATTGCTGCAACGCGCGTCGGAGATTCCGGCTGAGCCGTATCTGCCGGCGCGCATTCCGGAGAGGGTGCATGTCTAAAACGGTTTCCGTGGCCGTGAACGGCTCGCGCGTTACGGTTACGGAAGGCACCACGGCGCTCGCGGCAATTTTGATGAACGGCAGGACGTTTGTGCGGCGCTCCGTTATGGGAGAACCGCGCGGAGCTCTCTGCGGAATGGGCGTCTGTTTCGAGTGCCGGGCAACGATCAACGGCAAGCGTCACAGCCGGTCGTGCATGATTTTGTGCGGGCAGGAAATGGATATTCGCACCGATGAGTAACGGTGATCGCAGCTTCGATCTGATCGTTGTGGGCGCGGGTCCGGCGGGAATCGCCGCGGCGTGCAGCGCCGCGGAGAGCGGCATTCATGCGGCGATCGTCGACAATAGCCCGGGCCCCGGGGGGCAGATCTGGAGAGGCGAATCGCGGACGCAGAATAGTCGAGAGGCGGCAAGCTGGTATAAGAGGCTCATAACTTCCGGCGTGGATATTTTGACTGCTACGGAAGTTTTTGATCAGCGCGAGGCTGGCAAGATTTCCGCCGAGTCAGCGAACAATTTATGCCAGTTGAGCTACAAGAAACTGATTATTTGCACGGGCGCGCGGGAGCGCTTTTTGCCATTTCCCGGATGGACGCTGCCCAACGTGATCGGCGCGGGCGGCCTGCAGGCGCTGGTCAAGTCGGGCCTGGCGGTCTCGGGCCAGAAAATCGTAATCGCCGGGAGCGGACCGCTGCTGCTCGCCGTGGCCGCCTATTTGACGGAGCATGGAGCCGATGTTCGCGTGATCGGCGAGCAAGCGCCGTGGAGCCGGCTGGCTCGATTCAGTTTCTCGCTCGTGTTCCAAGGGCGAAAGGTTCTGCAAAGTTTTCAACTCCGGCGGCAACTTTCGGGAATTTCGTACCGAGCCGGCTGTTGGGTGGTTGAGGCCGAAGGGAACGGCAGAATCGAAAGTGTTACTTTGCGAAGCGGAGCTAAAACATGGAAGGAGCCATGCGATTACCTTGCGTGCGGTTTTCATCTCGTCCCGAATACGGAACTCGCCGCTCTTTTGGGTTGTGAGCGTCGCGCGGGATTCGTGCGCGTGAACAATTTTCAGGAGAGCTCCATTGCCGGGATTTATTGCGCCGGCGAGCCGGCCGGGATCGGCGGACTGGAGTTGTCGTTGGTGGAGGGCCAGATCGCCGGTTACGCGGCGGCGGGGCAGCGCGAAAAGGCCCAGAAATATTTTGGCGAGCGGAGACGGTTGCGGCGATTCGCGGACGCGCTCCAGCGCACCTTCGCGCTGCGGAATGAGTTGAGCACGCTGCCAGGCTCGGAAACAATCGTTTGCCGGTGCGAAGATGTAAGTTTCGGACGCCTGCGGGAGTATTCGTCGTGGCGCGCGGCGAAATTGCAGACGCGCTGCGGAATGGGGCCGTGCCAGGGAAGAATCTGCGGGCCGGCGGTGGAGTTTTTATTCGGGTGGAAAACCGAATTCGTGCGGCCGCCGATCTTTCCCGTCGCGGCCGAGATGCTAGCGGGAGGCACGGGCGCGGAGCGGAATTGAATGATTCTTACACGAGGAGCGCAGATGAACTGGACAGGCGTAATGCCGGCGATCACGACCTGCTTTGACCGCGAGTACAAGGTGGATCATGATTTTGTGGCGAAGCATTGCCGGTGGCTGGTGGAGCTTGGCTGCACGGGAATCGTGGCGCTGGGCTCGCTGGGGGAAGGCGCGACGCTCGAATATCCCGAGAAACTCGCGGTTGTTGAGACGTGCGTGCGCGCGGCTGGTGGGAAAGTCCCCGTGATAGCGGCAATTTCGTCGCTGCGGACGGCGGAGGCAGTCGAGCTTGCGAAAGCCGCGGCAGGCAAGGGATGCGAAGCGTTGATGATTCTGCCGCCTTACGTCTATCCCGGCGATTGGCGGGAGATGAAATCGCATGTTGTCGCCGTGCTGCGCGCCACGAAGCTGCCGTGCATGCTCTACAACAACCCGGTAGCCTATGGCACTGATTTTTTACCTGAGCAGATAGCGGAACTGGCGAAGGAATACGACAATTTGTCCGCAGTGAAGGAATCGAGCACGGACGTGCGCCGCGTGACGGCGATTCGCGCGTTGCTGGGAGAGCGCGTGGCGATATTTGTGGGAGTGGATGATGCGATCGTCGAGGGAATTCACGCTGGCGCCGTGGGTTGGGTCGCGGGACTGGCCAACGCGCTGCCAGAAGAGTCGGTGGAGTTGTTCCGCTTTGCCGCCGAAGGAGAATTCGACAAGGCCTTCGCAATCTACAAATGGTTTCTGCCGCTGCTGCGGATGGATGCGGTGCCGAAATTCGTACAGTTGATCAAACTGGTGCAGCAGGAGGCGGGAATGGGGAATGCGCGTGTGCGGCCTCCGCGGCTCGAGCTCGATGGCCAGGAACTGGATGAAGCAAAATCGGCGATTCGGCATGCGCTGGAAACGCGGCCGCAATGCCATGCGGGACAAAAGGCCACCCGCTAAACATTTACCGGTTGTGCGCGATTTCGGAAAAAGGAGTGTCGCGTGGGATTAACGGGCAGATCGATTCTCGGGTCGGAATTATCCGGAACCAGCGGAAAAGTTTTTCGTGCCACGAATCCAGCCACGGGCCAGGAGTTGGAGCCGAATTATTATTCGGCGGATGCACGGGATACGGACCGCGCCGCTCGTCTGGCAGCGACCGCGTTCTCCGAATACAGCCGCGTATCCGGAAAAGTAAAGGGCGGCCTGCTCCGAAAGATTGCGGAGGAAATTGAATCGCTGGGCGAAAGCTTGATCGCGCGCGCGGTGCAGGAGACGGCTTTGCCGGCCGCGAGGATCAAGGGCGAAACCGCGCGAACGTGCTTTCAGCTTCGTTTGTTTGCGGAGTTGGTGGAAGAAGGCTCATGGGTTGGAGCTCGAATTGATCGCGCCGATCCGCAGCGCGCTTCAGCGCCCAAGCCGGATATCCGCTCGCTTTGGAGGCCGCTGGGGCCCGTGGTGGTTTTCTGCGCCAGCAATTTTCCGCTGGCGTTTTCGGTAGCGGGGGGCGACACAGCCTCTGCCCTGGCGGCGGGGAATCCCGTGGTGGTGAAAGCGCACGCGGCGCATCCGGGCACAGCCGAAATGACCGCGCAGGCTGTTCGGCGCGCCGTCACAGCATGCGGCTTGCCAGAGGGGATCTTCTCTTTGCTGTTCGACGCCGGAATTGATGCGGGGCTGGCGCTTGTGAAGCATCCGAGCATCAAGGCAGTCGGTTTCACGGGCTCGCGGGATGGCGGACGCGCACTGATGGACGCCGCGGCCGCGCGGCCGGAGCCGATCCCGGTTTTCGCTGAAATGAGCAGCATCAATCCCATTTTTATTTTGCCGGGCGCGATGCGCGAGAGAGGGTCTGAGCTTGCGCAAGGCGTGCACGCATCGGTAACTCTTGGCGCGGGGCAATTCTGCACCAAGCCGGGAGTGATTATTGCCGCCGACGATTCGCACGCGCGGGAATTCGCATCGGCCCTCGGTGACTTGATGAACGCGAGCGGCGAGTTCACGCTGCTAACGTCGCGAATCCACAAGGCCTATCGTTCCGGCGTAGCAGGCAGAAGCGCGGAAGGCAGAGCGGCGCGCGTTTCCGGCTCGGACGAAAATGCCGCATCAACCGGTTTTCAAATCGGTTCGGCGCTTTTTGAAACGGACGCGCAGGCCTTTGTGCAGAATAGGAAATTGCACGATGAGATTTTCGGACCTTCGACGCTGCTGGTTCGCCATTCGTCACGGGCTGAGCTGCTGGCCATTGCGCGAAATCTGGAGGGCCATTTGACGGCGACCCTGCACGGGACCGAAGACGACCTTCGCGAGTTTGGCGATCTGGTGGCGATACTGGAGGGCAAGGTCGGACGATTGATTTTTAACGGGTATCCGACCGGAGTTGAAGTTTGCCACGCGATGGTGCATGGCGGCCCTTACCCGGCCACGTCCGATGGCCGCTCCACTTCGGTGGGAACGCAGGCGATCTATCGCTTCGTGCGGCCCGTCTGCTATCAAAATTTTCCCGATGCATCGCTCCCGGATGAACTGAAAGACGAAAACCCCCTGCAAATCTGGCGGCTTGTGGACGGACACATGACAAAAAGTTCGTTGGCGGACGCCGCATTCTCTGCCTCGCGATAGTGGAAGTCCGCAGCAATCGCAGTAAATCGATTTTATATAGCGATTAAGACTCTATTAAAACGTCGCAGGCCCGGTCGGTTGGCATATTTCAATACAAACGCATTCCTCGCCCCCGCCCAACAGCGGGTTCTATGGAAACCTGGGACGCGACGCGCTGATCGGCCCGGGTCTCGCGACATGGGATTTCTCCGTACTCAAGGAGACACAGATACGTGAGCGGTACCGTCTGCAATTTCGAGCGGAAATGTTCAACCTGTTGAACCGCGCCAATTTCAACACGCCCCATCCGATTGTCTTCACGCCCACGGGCGTCTCGCCGACGGCAGGCGTGATCACAAGTACGTCAACCACCTCGCGGCAAGTGCAATTCGGAATGAAGCTGCTCTGGTGAACCGTAGTCGCGTTCGCCGCGCGAACGAAAAATTCCCATTGCCTCGGCCCTAGGGGCTGTGCCATAAGAGCGTACGCATGGGTGGCCTTCGTCCGCGAAGAACTGGTCCTCAAGACGCTGCCTACGAGAATCCCCTGTGTATTGCTTTGCATTCCAGTCACAGCGAGACCGTCACGAAGTTGATGCATCTCTCCCGCGGGAACGCGCGGAGCCGTCCAGCAAATAACTGGAGGATGGCGCAGGCATGAAATTCACGCTGCTCGATTGGACCGCGATTATAGGGTACCTGGCGTTCACGCTGCTGCTGGGACTTTATTTCCGCCGCCGCTCGGGGAAGAGCACCGAGGATTATTTCGTCTCGGGACGAACGGTTTCGTGGTGGCTGGCGGGCACGTCGATGGTGGCCACGACTTTTTCCGCCGATACGCCGCTGCTCGTTGCGGGGCTGGTGTATACGCAAGGAATCGCGGGCAACTGGATCTGGTGGGCGCTGCTGCTCTCCGGAATGATGACCGTGTTTCTTTTCGCGAAACTTTGGCGGCGCTCGGGACTCATGACCGACGTGCAGTTCGCGGAGATGCGATATGCGGGCAAACCGGCGGCGTTTCTTCGCGGATTCCGCGCGATTTATCTCGGCCTGTTGATGAACTGCTTGATCCTTGGCTGGGTGACGAAAGCCATGATCAGCATTGTCGGCACAACCATGGGCCCGACGATGCAGGGCTGGCCGGCCTTCACCGGCTTTGTAAACTGGCTCAGCCAAATCTTTGGCGCGGCGTTTTCCGGGACGAATGGCCAGGCGCTGGCGGTCTGCGTCTTTTTCCTGATTCCTTTCACCGGGATATACGTTTCGCTGGGCGGATTGTGGGGAGTTCTCTGGACGGACCTGTTCCAGTTCATATTGAAGATGGGCATTGTGATCGTCGTGGCCTATTACGGCGTGATGGCGGCGGGAGGCATCGGTCCGATGACCGCGAAGATCGAGGCCATGCGCCGAATCAACGGGGGATCCAATCCGCTGTCGTTTTTCCCGGATTTCTCGCGCGGTTTTTCGAGCGAAGCGCTGTGGACGCTGCCGGTGATTACGTTCGTCGTGTATCTGGGAATTCAGTGGTGGGCGTTCTGGTATCCCGGAGCGGAGCCGGGCGGCGGCGGGTATATTGCGCAGCGCATATTCAGCGCGCGCAATGAGCGAGAGGGATTGTATTCCGTCTTGTGGTTTAACATCGCGCAGTATGCCGTGCGCCCTTGGCCGTGGATTTTCACGGCGCTGGCGGCGATTGTCCTGTACCCCGGGCTGACGCATCCCGAGACGAGCTACATGCTGATTGTCACGAACCAGGTGCCGCACGCGTTGCGCGGGATTGTTCTGGCGGGATTCCTGGCCGCATTCATGTCCACGGTGGCGACGCAATTGAACTGGGGCACGTCGTATCTGGTGGAAGATGGTTACCGGCGATTCATTCGACGGGACGCCAGCGAACGCCATTATGTATATGTTTCGCGCGTGGTCACGCTGGTTCTGGTGGCCGTTACCGGATATGTTTCGGCGCATTTGGCTTCGATTCTTTCCGGATGGCAGGACGTGCTGGAGCTGGGAGCGGGGACGGGAAGCGTGTATCTGTTGCGATGGTACTGGTGGCGAATCAATGCATGGAGCGAAATCTCGGCCATGGCGACGTCGCTCGTGGTCGTGCTGGGTCTGCGCTGGGACTCGCTGTGGCTCTTGCTGCTCCATCGGCCTGAGCTTTTCTCGGGCTCAGGTTCGGTGATTTTTGCGAAGACGGCGCTGACGGCGACGCTGGCCACTTCGTTTGTGTGGATCGTTGTGACGTTGATGACCCGGCCCGAGCCGGAAGAAAAGCTGCTGGCCTTCTACCATAAGGTGCGGCCTGAAATTACCGGCTGGCGGCCGGTGGCGGCGCGAGCTCCCGAAGTTCCTCAAACTCACAGCCTTGCGCGCAATCTGTGGTGCTGGATCCTGGGTTGCGTGATGACGTACGGCGCGCTCTTCAGCGTGGGCAAATTGCTGCTGCGTCAATGGTGGATGGGATCCCTTCTGACGATCGTGACCGTAATCGCCGCATGGCTGATATACCGCGAACTTAGCCGAAGCGTCTTGGAAGATCCGGCAAAAACCTCCTAGCAACGCCGCTAATGATTGAGGAAATAAACCTGAGGATGCGTGTCCGCGGATGCGGCCGAAACGGCGCAGATTTGCGTCGGCGACACCATGTAGAAGGCAAACTGCGCGGGCAGAATCGAAGGAGAACTAACCGACATAATGCCGCGTCCGTTCGTTCCAACGGTATAGGTGGCCTTGAGGGGCAAATTCGAGCTGGGAATGCCCGACGCTCCGGCCTCGTCCAATTTCCCGGAAACATTGACGACGCCATCGGCCAAAACGGAGCCGGCAAAATCATTCGACGCTTTATCCGACGTTCCCGGCGAACCGGCCGACGGCGGCCCAAAGCTGAAATAACTTGTAAAGGAAGCCGCGTTAAACGGACCACCGGTTTGCGGCTCCAGAACGCCCGACGACGCGGCTGGGTCCTGACCGATCACAAACCCGTGATTTGGACCGACGAGATACAGCACCGCCAGCTGACTCGCGAGGCCGCTGGTGGTGACTCGGCCATTCGCCGCGACAGAATAGGAGCCGCTGGTGGTGGTGTTCAACGCGACCGTTCCGCCATTGTTGACGTCCAAAGTCGAGCTGATACCGTTGGCGCCATTCGCGCTCAATAAACCCGCGAGCGCGCTGGCATTGCCGGACGCGCCGAGTCCACTGGCCGTGGCAACGCTTGATCCGTTCAGGGATGCCGCATTGAACGACGGCTGAGTCTGCAGCAGCGCTTCGCCGATGGTCATTGGATTCGCCGCGCTGATCGGATCAATGCCGACGAAGAGGACGTCCGAAGGCGTGATCATGTAGAACACAAAATTCAGCGTAGTGGTTGGCAAAGCAACGGTTGCGGTCCCGCGGCCGTTTTGCGAGGCCAAAAAAGTACCCGTGACACCGGTGAGGTTCGTTCCCAATATACCGGCGTCATTTGTGTCGACATTGCCGCTATTGAAAAGGCTGACGCCGTCGGCGTGAAAGACTCCGGCCAGCGTGTCACGCTTGCCGGACGAGTCGGTGCCCGCCAACTGGAAAGCATAGTTGCCGCTGAAGCTACCCGGCGTGAAATTCGAGACTTTTTGCTTTCGCAGTATCCCGGTTCCGTGGGTTCCCGTATCGTCCGCCTCGATGAATTGAGCGTCGCCGTTGCCATCGAGTACGAACTGGTATGTGGAAATGACAGATGCGGAGTCCAGCGTGAAACTGCCCCTCCCGTCCGATCCAATGGAATACGTTCCGAAGATCGTGGTGTCCTGGACCGGCCCCGGACCATTGTTTTGAGTCGAACCAGTGGGATTTTCATTGTTGCTGTCCTCGGAGCCAAAAATACTGCCTGTCCCATTGGCTCCGAACATGCCGCCAAGCACGACAGGGCCGGACGAATTGAATCCGCTGAAGATAAAGACGTAATTGCCGTTCAATAATGCGCTGTTGTTCGCGGAGGCGGCGATGGTGATCGAAAGGGTTGCGGAAGCTTTCTGTGGGGTCGCCTCCGAGTCGGTCACTTGTACCGTGAAACTATTGGTGGAAACAGCAGTCGCGACGCCGGAGATTATTCCGGTCGAGGCGTTTAGGCTCAGTCCGGACGGCAATATTCCACTCGTCAGATTCCACGTAAACGGGCTGACACCCCCACTCACGTGAAGCTGTTGATTATAGAGAGTTGCGGTGTTCGCCTGCGGAAGCGAAGTTGTGGTGATGGAAAGCGGATTCGGGACGCCGACTGTAAGACTCAGCGTCTGGGTAGCCGTCTGCGGCTGCTGATTTGGCGGCAGCAGCGCGGAGTCGGTCACTTTGACGGTAAAAGAAAACACGCCTTGAGTCGTCGGAGTGCCGGAGAGTTGCCCCGTCGACGTAGTCAACGAAATCCCCGGAGGTAAAGCTCCCGAGGTAATGGCCCAAGTTAACGGCGGCACGCCCCCGGACGCTGCCAACGGAAAACTGTAGGGGCTCCCTTGCGCCGCGTTCGGAAGTGACGTCGTAAGGATCGACAAGGGCGGCGCGGGCGCGATCGTGATCGTGTAGGATTGCGAGTCGGTGAGCGGAGGATGGCCCTGATCCGTCACCAGCAACGTGAAGGTGAATGTGCCTCCGTTGTCCGTTGACCGGCCGGAGATCAGCCCGTTGGTATTCAGGTGGAAGCCGTCGGGCAAGGCGCCGGAAGAAATCGTGAATACAAGCGGCGCAACGCCGCCGTTCGCGACAACTTGCTGGCTGTAATTTTGTCCGTTGATCGCCCCCGGCAAGGATGTGGTGGAGATTACCGGCGGCGGACTCACCGTAATATTCAACGTGGACGTGATTTTCGTATTTGCGACCGCCGTTGCGGTCAAGGTCACGTTCAGGAGAACGGCGACCGATTTCGGCGCGACGTACGTCACCGAACTCGAAGTGTTGTTCGTTAACGTCCCGCAGGCCGCGCCGGTGCAGTGCGACCCCGTCACACTCCAAGTGACTCCAGAATTTGACGTATCGTTCGCGACGAATGCCGTCAGCGCCACGGTCTGATTTTGATCCACGGACTGATTGGTGCCTGGAGTGAGAACAATCACCAGCGAACCGTTTCCGCCACCACCGCAACCGGCAAGCAAGCTGACCGCGAGCAGCGCGCAACCAAGTCCCTTGTTCACTAGGCGGACCATCCCCATCCCGCGTCTATCTTCACAGCCCCCCAAAAGCTTACCCCGGGGCGAAGCGACAATCTTCCGTCGGATCAGTGGCATACTCCTTTGCGGGAGGCCGGGTTGAGCTCAAGCGCGCCAATCCCGGCGTGCGGCAGGCTCGGCACTTCTCCGAGCACAAAGCAAACAGGTTGAATAACAAAATGGCACGGCAGTGTCAACGCGCATCTTGACGCGCACAGTCTAAGCCGCTTGTGTAAATTGCGATCCCCCGGACAACTGGCGTCACTTCGGGCCATCTGGTGGATGCGCTTTTCCGCGCTCTCGTTGCCCACCGTTCGAGCCGGCGAAGTCTTCGATTCGATGCGGCAACTCGTTTCGAGTAAACTGTGAACGTGAGCCACGAGCGCCGCCAGTTGCTGTTATTGATTCTCTTCCGTCTGGCGCGTAGTCTCGCAGCCGGAATCATTATCCTCGTTTTCCCCTACTATGTCTTGCAGTCCCTTCACTACGGCGCATTTATGCTTGGCCTGCTCTATACGGCCGCCACTCTGGCTACGGCTGGCTTCGCGCTGCTATTTGGGTTCCTGACCGATTTGTGGGGACGCAAAGGGACTTTGTTGCTTTCCGGCGCTCTGCTGCCGGCAGGGGCTTTGCTGGCGTTTAGCTCTGGCAGACTTCCGATTTTATTCCTGGCCACGATGCTTGGGGGCTTCTCCGCGACGGGGTCGCGCGCGGCGGGCAGCGTGGGCGGAGCCGCGCAGCCGATCCAGTCCACGGTCATTGCGGATCTGACGACGGTGGGGAACCGCACGTTCTATTTTTCACTGTTCACGTTTCTCAGCGGGCTGTTGGGGGCGGCGGGAATGCTGGCGGCGCGCCTGTTCGATCCTCGCGATGCGTTTCTCGTTGCCGCAGTGGCCAGCGGCGCGGGACTCGTGTTCTTGTTGCCCATGAAGTTCACTGAGAAGCCGCACGAGCGGAAACGAATGAGAAGTGGAAGAACCATTGGCAAATTTTCCCTCACTGCAGCGTTGAATGGGATTGGGCAGGGACTGATTATGCCGTTTTTGATCCCATTCTTCGTCATTGTGTACCACATGCCGAAGTCGCGCATGGCGGTCTACGGGTTCGTGAGCGAGTTAGTGGCCGCGTTTGCCATCCTACTTGCGCCGCGAATGGAGAGGCAATTCGGATTCGTGAAGGGCGTTGCGGTGACGCGCGGCTTGGGCGCGCTGCTGCTCTTGCTGCTGCCCCTCACTCGAATTCTCGCGCTGGCGCTGGTGATTTATATAATCACGCCGGCCTTGAGAGTGGTCGCGGTTCCGGCGCAACAGACCGCGCTCACGGCGATGGTGCGCGAAAGCGAGATGGGGCGCGCACTGGCCATGAATCAGGTGGCGCGACTGACTGCTTCGAGCGGAGCCGTTGCGTTCACGGGATATATGTTTGACCTATCCGATGTCGCACTGCCCTTCTACGCCTATGCGTTTGTGACCGGCATTGGCCTGGTGCTTTATTTTAAGTTCTTCGGAGCGCGGCCAGAGCTGCGCGTGGATTAGATTTTCCGCCTACGATCGCGCCGGCAAGGATGCCGGTAAATCGCCTTCCCATCTCGCCACGACCACCGTGGCGAGGCAATTCCCGACCACGTTCACGGTTGTCCTCACCATGTCCATCAGCGGGTCGACCGCCAGCAGCAGGTAGACGGATTCCATAGGCAGATGAAATGACGCAGCCGCGCCAAGAATAATCACAAATGCGGCGCGCGGCACACCGGCCAGCCCCTTGCTGCTCAGCATCAGAGTGAGCATCATCACGGATTCCTGGCCGACCGTCAGATGGATTCCCGAAGCCTGGGCCATGAAAATCAGCGCCAGCGACAAATAAAGGCTCGACCCGGTGAGATTAAAGCTGTAGCCGGTCGGCATCACGAAGGCCACAATCGCGCGCGGCACGCCGATCTCCTCCATGTGCTCCATGGCGATGGGCAGCGCCGCTTCCGAGCTGCTGGTACCGAAAGCGATGGTGGCCGGTTCGGCAATGGCGCGCAAAAATTGGCGCAGGGGAATGCGGACGAACAGCGCAATGGGCAGAAGAACGAAAAGAACAAATACAGCCAGCGCCACGTACAGCGTCGCCAGCAGTTTCAGCAAAGGCAGCATCACGCTGAATCCGAGATGCGCAATGGTGTACGCGATGGCTCCGAACACGCCCACCGGCGCGAAATACATCACCAGATTGGTGAACTTGAACATCGTCTCGGATAGGCTTTCGGCAAATGAGACCATCGGCCGGCGCTTGGATTCCTTCACCAGCGCCAGGGCGATTCCGAAAAGAATGCTAAAAATGACGACCTGCAGGATTTGATTGTCAGCGACGGATTTCGCGATGTTCGTCGGGAAAACGTTGAGAATGAACTGGCTCGCGGTTTGCTTGCTTGCAGGAGCCGATTGCGCGCTCACATCGCGCGGCAGATTCACTCCAACGCCGGCGCGGCTCACGTGGATGGCAATCAGGCCGATGATCAAGGCAATCGTCGAGAGAATTTCGAAAAAAATCAGCGCTTTCAGCGCCATGCGCCCCACTTTTTTCAATTCCGCGTGACTGGCAATGCCGATGACCAGCGTGCCGAAAAGCAATGGCGCGATGATGACCTCGATGAGCCGGAGAAAAATCGACCCGAGGATTTGAAATTTCACGGCTGTTGCGGGAGCGTCGTGGCCGAATTCCGCGCCGGCGAGCAATCCCACGAAGATCCACAGCGTCAGCGAACGCCGCGCCGTGGCATAACTGGCGAGCAGGATAATCGCAAGCCACCGAAGCGCAGCGAGCGCCATAGGCGTCACATGCACCTTCGCAGCATGGCTGATTAGCGCCAGCGCGGCGGCGATCGCGCACGCCACGAAAAACGCCGCGAGCAGGGGGTTTTTCACCGGCGATTCAGTCGGGTGGCTCATTCGCGGCGAAAGGTATGCCTCTCTCGCCCGCAAGTCAATCCCGGAAACGCCCGGTGCATAGTTACTTATCCGGTCGCATCCAGGAATTCAGGCAACCTTATGCCGCGGGATGGATTCTTTGCATGTGGTCTCTGCGGCGATGTCTGCCGGGAGCGGTCAGCGCAACGTGCGATGAATTCTTGACTCGTTCAACGGAAGTTTAGTAAGAAGGCTCGGCCCCGATCACAGCGGTCGCGCGCGGCTGAGCAAGTTCATGCTGATGACGCTGTACTCTACTCTGCAACCGGGGAGGCGCTGGATTGATTGAAGTTCAGGACTTGACGAAATCCTTCGGAACAAAAACCGCGGTCGACCACATTTCTTTTTCCGTAAACAAAGGCGAAATTCTTGGATTTTTAGGCCCCAACGGCGCGGGCAAAACCACGACCATGCGCGTGCTGACCGGCTACCTGCCCGCAACTACGGGCACGGCGAAAATCGCGGGCTTCGACGTGTTTGATGACTCGATGGAAGTGCGCCGCCGGATCGGCTATCTGCCGGAGACTCCGCCGCTCTATTTCGACATGACGGTGGGCGTGTACCTCGATTTCGTCGCGCGGATCAAGAATGTGCCCGCGGAAAAGCGCGCGTCGCGAGTGGAAGCGGCGCTCGACATGGCGAAAATCGCCGATAAGCGGAACGAGCTGATCAAACATCTTTCGCGCGGTTACAAACAGCGGGTCGGCCTGGCCCAGGCCATCGTTCATGATCCGGATGTGATTATTCTCGACGAACCAACAGCGGGGCTCGATCCGAAGCAGATCATCGAAGTGCGTAACCTGATCAAGGGACTGGCGGGAAGCCACACCATCATTCTCTCGACGCACATCCTGCCGGAAGTGAGCATGACGTGTGATCGCGTGATCATCATCAATCACGGCAAAATCGTCGCGGTTGATACGCCGGAGAATCTCACGCTGCAGCTCAAGGGCGGAGAACGAATTCGCGTGGAAGTGCAAGCTCCGGAAAAGCCGCTGCGCGACGCGCTGGCGCAAATTTCCGGCGTGCGAAACGTGCAAATCGATTCGCTGGGCTCTTCGGCGCGGCTCGTTGCCACCGTCGAGGCAAGCCAGGGACAAGATCTGCGCAGCCAGATCGCCGCGAAAGTCGTCAGCCAGGGCTGGGCGCTTTACGAACTGCGCGGCATGAGCCTGAGCCTGGAAGAAATCTTCCTGCAACTCACCACTGAAGAACCGGCGCACATGCCAGCCGAGAAAGCGGAGGATAAAAACTGAATCATGCGCGGCCTCTACGCCATTTATCGCAAAGAGATGGGGCACTACTTTGTTTCGCCGATTGCCTACGTCATTGTCCCGATCTTTCTTGTTTTGAGCGCCGTCTTTTTCAATTTCATTTTGGCGCAGGTGATTAAGGAGTCTTTTACGGCGGGCCTCCAGGGCATGCAAATGGGCAACCCGATCAACATCGACGTGCCCGGAATCGTGGTGCGCGCTTTCTTGAGCGTGACGGGAACGATTTTGCTGTTCATCACTCCCTTGCTGACCATGGGCGTCTACTCGGAAGAGCGCAAACGCGGCACCATGGAGCTGCTGCTCACGTCGCCGATCAGGGACTGGCAAATTGTCCTCGGGAAATTTTTCGCTTCGCTAAGCCTTTTCATCATCATGATTTTTCCTACGGTGCTCTATGTGATTTACATGTTCGCGCACAGCGACCCGGTGCCGCCGTGGCGGCTGATCGCCGGAGGCTATCTGGGCGTCCTGCTGCTGGGCGCAACGCTTCTGGCCATTGGCTCGTTTCTTTCGTCCCTCACCGAAAATCAGATCGTCGCCGGAGTGCTGGTCCTCGGAGTTTCTCTGATGCTTTGGCTCCTGGGCATATTTGCGGGGACGGGGAATGGGGCCGTGGCGCAATCGCTACAATACGCGGCCATCCTGGAGCATTACGATCCATTTATTCGCGGCGTGATTGATACCACCGGCCTGATTTTCTTTGGAAGCTGGATCTTCTTGGCCATATTTCTAACCATGCGAGCAGTGGATTCGATGCGCTGGCGGCGTGCGTAGTTCGGGGAAGGAGGAGGGTATGGCGCGATGAGATGGGATCGGAAGGAAGCGGCACGGCTCGCCGGAGCGCTGGGCCTGGCGTTGCTGATTGCTGGTTACGTTCGCTACACGGTTTTGGAAGAATTCCTGCTGACCAATAAAATTCTTCTGATTGCCGGCGGCGTGCTCGTCCTGGCGTGGATGGTTCTCGATTTCGGGGCGATCGTCGGATTTTTCTCCAAGCGTTCCTCGAAGCTGGGTACGAACACATCCGTTCTTATCATTGCGGTGCTGGCCATTTTGGTTTTTATCAATTATCTCGGAGTCCGTCATCACAAAACGTGGGATTTGACGAGCGAAAAGCTGTACACGCTTTCCGACCAGACGAAGAAAATCGTCAAACCGATTCGTTCGAACATCACCATTTTCTTGTTTGCCAAATCCTCCGATCCGGAGGCTCAGGAGCTGCGCGACCAGATGGCGGAGTACGAAAATCTTAATCCGCACATTCATTTTCGCGTGGTCGATCCGCAGGAGCGGCCGGATCTGACGAAGAAATACGACATCGCGCGCATGGATCAGGTGATCGTCGTGAACGGCGCGCGTGTCGAGCGTCTCGAGGACACCACGGAACAGGACATCACTTCGGCCATTCTGAAAGCGACTTCGAATACGGTAAAGACCGTTTGCTTCGTCGAGGGACACGGAGAAAAATCCATTACCGCGACGGATGGCAAAGGCTACAGCGCCGTGGCCGTCGAACTAGGGAAGGAAAATTACCAGGTGAAGTCCATAAACCTAGTCACGTCAAACGACGTTCCGGCGCATTGCAGCGCGCTGGTGGATGTGGGTCCGGCGAAGTCTTTCTTCCCGCAAGAGGCGCAGATGGTGGAGAAATATCTCGACGGCGGCGGGAAAGCGATGCTGCTTCTGGATCCGGGCACGGATCCAAAGCTCGACGCCGTGCTGCAACCATGGAACATTAAGCTTGGCGACAACTATGTGATCGACGTCAGCGGCGTGGGGAGGCTGCTCGGAGCGGGTCCGGGGATTCCGCTGGTTGTCGATTACGGCGCAAGCCCCATCGTGCGGAATTTCAAGGGGACTATGACGTTTTTCCCTCTCGCGCGCACCGTGTCCATCGCGGACACTTCCAAAACCGAGCCGGTATCGGTCCAGTTGCTGATGACCTCGGCGGCGAGTTTCACCGTGCCCAATCTCGGGAACGGGACGGTCAAGTATGATCCCGCGACGGATCAGCGCGGACCGCTCTCGCTGGGTGTCGCAGCGGAAAGGAAATTGGGCTCGACGGATGCGCGGCTGGTGGTCATCGGCAACTCTGAATTCGCGACGAATCAGTGGGTCGGGCAGCAGCGCAATGGCGACCTGTTTTTCAATGCCATCAATTGGCTCACCGAAGAAGAAAACCTGATTTCCATCCGGCCCAAGCAACCCACCAATCGCCGCGTGACGCTTACGGAAGCGCAGCAACGCGAGTTGTCATGGTTCAGCATGGTGTTTCTGCCGCTGTTTGTGATTCTTGGCGGGATTTACATCTGGGTGAGGCGCCGCTAGCCAGCCATGAAGAAGAGCACGCTAATTGTTGTACTGGTGGCGATTGCGCTTGGCGCATTCGTTTATTTCTACGATAGAAAACATAGCGCAACGCCACCTTCGAGCGAGGCTTCTTGGAAGCCGGCCTTTTTCGTCAAGGCGGACCAGATTACAGGCTTGACGCTTGACAGCAACAGCGGCAAGGCTGTACTCGAGAAGCAAAAGAATACGTGGTGGATCGCCCAGCCCGTCAGCACGCGCGCCGACCAAACCACCATCAGCCGCATCGTGAACGACCTGAGCGGAGCCAAAATCCATCGGTCGTTTGTTCCCACGGACAGTTTGTCAAACTACGGCCTGGCTCAACCCGCGGTGACGATAGAATTCCAGGCAACCAACGGCGCCAAGCATACGCTCCGGCTGGGAAATCAGGATTTTTCCGGCAGCGCAGTCTATGCCCTCGTCGACGCGTCAAAAAATGTCGCCTTGCTGCCCGTTTCCCTGTTGAACGAAACAAACCAGCCGGTCTCGCAATTGCGAGACCGCTCGCTCCTCGATCTGCAATCCGCCCAAATCACCGGGATCACGCTCGACGATCCGAGCGGGACGATAGCTCTCGCGAAACAAGCCTCCACGTGGAAAATTACCAAGCCCAGGCAAGCGCCCATTGATTCCGGCGCGGTGGATTCCCTAGTGACTGCGTTATCGAATGACAAATTCACGAACGTCGCCAGCGAGACTCCCGACGACCTTGCAAAATACGGGCTAAGCCGCCCTGCTGTGACCGTTGACGTCGCAACAGCGGCCGGCCGGCAGTTCCATCTGCTCATTGGCAAGAAAACCGGCGACGAATACTACGCCCGCGACACGGCACGTCCCATGGTTTTCGAGATCAGCTCCAGCGTCTATGATTCGTTCGACAAGAAATTCTTCGACTTGCGCGATAAATCAATTCTGCACTTCGATCCGGCAAACGTCGCCACAATCGAAATCCACAATGCGAACGGAGTGATCAAGTGCGCGCAGGGCATGAATGATAGTTGGAAAATCATCGCGCCAGCCGCCGACAAGGGGAAGACCGCTCAAAGCTGGAAGGTGCTTGATCCCATCCAGAACGCGCGCGCCAAGCAAATCTATGACACGCCGTCGGCGGCAATTCTGGCCCGTCTGGCCAAACCGGCCATCGAGGTCACTCTCACCGACAAGGCCGGAAAGAAAACGACCGTCAGCATCTCTGCCGCCGCAGGGAAGTCCGTCTACGCCCGCACTAGCGAAGGACCAAGCGTCTACGAACTGAATTCGCAGATCTTGAAAGACCTGGGATTCAAGGCCGCCGATATGCTGATGTAAGACGCTTTTGCGTGTGGATTTGTCAGCTACGCGACTTGAGCTGCCCGAATTATCTGCGCTTCTTCGTCCGGGACGCCATCCTTCGGCCAAGCGGCCAGCAGCAGGATGTTTCCAGTAATCGGCGAGATATGAATGTAGTAGACGTCGGAACCGCTTTCGACTTCATAGAAATCGGGCCGTTTCGGGTCGCATTCAACTCGCGCGCCTCCCGCCAGCAGCCGCCGCAGGTTTTCCACCCGCTCCTCGGAGTGATGCCGAGGATTCTCAATGTTCACTTCGTGGTCGAATCTCATTACCATGGTTCTGTCTCCATTTCCCCTTCCACTTGAAATACGCTCGAATCTCCTTAAAAGTTCCACTCTTTTTTCCTTTTCGTATTAGACGCAGGTGGTTGGAGAACGGCGCAAAAAGTTTGGCCGGATGTTCCATCATGGCCCCTGCGCAACGTGGGCATATATTCTTGTCCCCCACTGGGCGTTAATTAATTTGTGACTTGCGCTGCGCCTCCGAAGTTGCCATACTCCTGCGACACTAGAAGGCCTTATGAAGAAGAAAACCAAGACGAAAACGAAGAGCGATACATCTCGATTCCACCGTGATCGGCGGCGAAAACACCGCCACTGGCAGGTGACTGTCTACTATCACGACGGCGAAAAGTTCGCCCGCGTCTATATTGACAGGGAGCGGGCCACGCGATTTGCGGAGCGCCAGAAGAAGTCCCCGGTCGTCAAAGCAACCCGCATCCTCGAAGTCAATTAGCCAGACCTTCCAATAGCCGAATTTTCAACTTCGGAAATCGCATGCTTGTGAAGCCGCGTGTTTCGTGTGGGTCTTGTCCGGTTCGGTGCGGGCGTGCTATAAAAGATTTGGTCCAAGTCCTGGCAGTTTGAGCGGCCGTAGTATAGGGGTAGTACGACAGCTTGCCAAGCTGTAGGCGGGGGTTCGAGTCCCCTCGGCCGCTCCATTTTTTCCCCTGATTCGCGCACTTCGTCTGCCCTTTGCGATGCGCATCACAGCATGCTAGAGTCTGATTCGCCCGGACTCTTCATGCTCGCATATCTGTGCGGACCCATCGAATTCGCCGACGGCGGCGGCAAGCTCTGGCGCGAGAAGCTCGCGCCCTTTCTCCGCGACCATCTCGGCCATCAGGTTTACGATCCCGCGCAGGACGAAAAGAAGAGCCTGACGGACGAGGAAGCGGCGCACTTCCGGGAATGGAAGTTGACCGATCTCGATCATTTTCGCCACGTGGTCCGCAAAATTATCCACTTTGACCTCGACGTGATCGAAAATAGGGCTGACTACGTGATCTGCTTCTGGGGAGACGCAACAGCACAGAGCGGCGGCACTCCAGCGGAATTAACCGTCGCTTACCGGAAGGGCATTCCCGTGTACATGGTCACGCCTCTTCCTCATGACCAAATCAGCGGCTGGATGCTGGCGTGTTCGGATCAAGTCTTCGCCACCATCGAAGACCTAAAAATGTTTCTGAATAGCCGCTATTCTCGCGAAAGACAGGTTCAACTCTGGGAAGAATAACGCCCTTCACGATTCTCTCCGCGGATTGCCCGTGAGCAAAATCATCGTGGCAGTGGGAAGCACGCGCCGGCCGAAGCTGAATGCTGTCTGGGAGGCACTGGCGGTTTTCGGCCCGAGCCTCGAACCAAACGCCCAATTCGAAGTGGTGGGCGCGGAAGTGGAGAGTGGAGTGCGGCATACGCCGCTGTCTCGCGCCGAGTTGATGGCGGGCGCGCGCAATCGCGCCGAGGCGCTGGCGACGCGGGCAAAGGAAGCCCACTTGCCGTGGGAATATTGCGTTGGGCTGGAAGGCGGCGTTGATATTGTCAGCGACCGCAGCTCGCGCAGCGTGTTCCTTCAGAATTGGGCCTATGTTGCGGACAAAAGCGGCCGCGCGGCTTACGGTCAGTCCGGCAGCGTGCTTCTCCCCGATATTCTGGCGCGGCAGGTGGTGGACGAAGGCATCGAGCTCGGCGTTGCCATCGATGCATTTGCCGGCGGACACGGCATCCGCGATGCTCAGGGCGCATGGGGAGTGTTGACGCAAAATATGATCACGCGGCAGGACGCTTTCCGCACTGCCGTCATCAATGCGTTCGCTCCATTTTTCAATGCGCAGTTGTATCGAGCTCCGTAAGGCGCCGCACGGCGCGATTGAGACGCGCCATTCGGGCGTTCCGCCCGAGCGCGATCCCGTCGAAATTTACGCCGCGATTTGTGGTAGCCTACGCGCGCGGAAAGAGGAGACAGCGTGGACATCGTCAAGGGCAATATGGGCTGGATCGAAGTAATTGTCGGCCCCATGTTTTCGGGGAAGAGCGAAGAGCTGATTCGCCGGTTGCGCCGCGCGGAAATTGCGCGGCAGCGCGTGCAGATTTTCAAGCCGTTCATCGACCAGCGCTACTCGTCCAACGGCATTGTGTCGCATTCGGGCTTGGAGATTGCTTCCGCCCTGGTTTCCACCGGCGCGGACATCCTCGCGAAAGTGGAAGCGCGCACCGAAGTCGTGGGCATCGACGAGGCCCAATTTCTTGGCGAGAGCGTGCTGGAAAGTTGCACGCGGCTGGCGGATTCGGGCAAGCGCGTGATCGTGGCCGGACTGGACACGGATTTCATGGGGCGCCCGTTTGAACCGATGCCCCGGCTCCTGGTGGTTGCGGAAGAGATTACCAAGCTGCTCGCTATCTGTGTGCGCTGCGGGAATCCGGCGGTGAATACGCAGCGGCTGGTCGCTTCCGAGGATTTGATTGTGGTCGGCGCGGGCGGTATGTATGAAGCGCGCTGCCGCCGTTGCTTCGAGCCGCAACTTGCTGCTGAAAAGGTTTCGGAGAAACTCTCGGAGAAAATCGGCGGACAGCAGAAGATGGCTGCCGGGTCGACGGCTCCCGCAGGTTAGATTATTTCGCGCGCGCCGCGCCCACGTTCAAGCCCAACTTCGCGTCCTGCTTTGCGCGACCCTGCCACTTTTCTCTCCGCGTGCAACCGGCGTTGCGTCCCCTTCATCTGTTTTTTCACCGGCGCTTTTGACTCCGCAATGGGAGAATTTTGCGCAAAAAATGGTATGATTTCAGCTAAATCGGCGATCGGCTGCGGTTCTCCGGTTTTGCCTCGCTGAATTAGGATGAGCGGACGCCCATGAATCGGCTAACGAGCTTTGCAAGCGTGATTTTGCTGCTGGTCGTTTCCGACCTGCCACATGTCTATCCGCTTCGTCCGGAGCCCGTAACGCCCTTGCAAGTCACCTTGCCCGTGATGGCCGCGCCGTCCGATTTGCTCCTTGCCGTCGTTCATGCCTCCCCCGGCAAAAAAGCCCCTCCGCAGGCGCAGTCGCGGCTCGCCCTGATCCGCTACGTCGATGGCGAGTTCCCACGCGTCGTCCAGTCGATTCCGTCCTGGAAACGCGGTTTCCGCTACAAAGTAGGCCAGCCGATTGACGCGCAGCAACTGCGGATGGCGCTGATGCGCGGCGCGGCCGCGAATCCTGGCGACCACGTTCAAATTACGGGCATCGAGTTTCGAAAGAAAGAAATCGTCATCCTCCTGAACGGAGGCACAAAGAAACATTTCGATTGGCGGCAGCACATTCAGATCGGCATGGGCCCGATGGGTCCAATGGGATCGCCCGGTGCCATGCCGCCTCCGTCGGGTCCGGATCGAGTCGGAGCCATGCTCATTCTGGACTATGGACGCGCCGTCCCGGACTTGACCCCCGATCAATTGAAGCATGATCTCGCGCCATTCCTGAATTTTGCCAGCGAGCGGTCCTCCGCCGTGAACTGGATCGAAACGCTCCCTCCGCGTTTCCAGCAGGCCATTAAGGACCACACGGCACTCGTGGGAATGAATCACGACATGGTGCTGGCGGCGATGGGCCGGCCGGACAAGAAAGTTCGGGATTTTGATGAGAACGGCAAGGAGACCGAGGACTGGATCTACGGTCACCCCCCCTCGAAAACGGTTTTCGTCACGTTCGGCGGCGAGAAAGTGATTCGCATCAAAACCTACAGTTAGCCTTGCGTTGACTTTTTCCTTCTTGCGCCCTAGCATCGGCTTCCGTATGCCGCCGGCAATAGAATCGTCCGGGGCCAGACACAACATCACGCGCGGAGGATGAATGCCAGTTAAAGTCGCCATCAACGGTTTCGGCCGTATCGGAAGAAATATATTTCGCGTCGCGCTGGGCGATCCTTCCATCGAGGTCGTGGCGATCAACGACATCACCGACTCCGTCACCCTGGCCCACCTGCTGAAATACGACTCGATTCTCGGGAACCTGCCCAACCAGATCCGTGCCGCCGAAGACGCGATTCACGTGGACGGCCATGCCATCCGCGTTTTCAAGGTAAAAGATCCGGCTGCGGTGGATTGGCCTTCGGTCGGGGCGGAGATTGTCGTCGAAGCGTCCGGCGTATTCAGCAAGGGCCCGGAAGCGCGCAAGCATATTCGTGGCCAAGTCAAAAAGGTCCTGATCACCGCTCCGGCAACCGACCCCGACCACACCGTCGTGCTCGGCGTGAATGAAAAAACGTATGATGCGGCGAAGCATCACGTGATTTCGAATGCGTCGTGCACCACGAACTGTCTCGCTCCGGTCGCGAAGGTGCTCCTCGACACATTCGGCATCGTCGTTGGCGCGATGACTACGGTTCACTCGTATACGAACGATCAGCGCCTGCTGGATTTGCCGCACAAGGATTTGCGGCGTTCCCGCGCCGCGGCGCTGTCCATGATTCCCACATCAACCGGAGCCGCCAAGGCGCTTCATCTCGTCATCCCCGAACTCAAGGGCAAGCTGGATGGCTACGCCCTGCGCGTGCCCACGCCGGATGTGAGCGTGGTGGACCTGACCGTGATGACTGAAAAGCCGGCGACCGCCGATAGCGTCAATGCCGCATTTCGCCGCGCGGCCGCGGGCCCGCTCAAGGGCATCCTGGACATTACGGACGAGGAACTCGTCTCCATCGACTTCCTCGGCAATCCTCACTCGGCAATCGTCGATGCCGGCAACACGCGCGTTGTGGGTGCGAACTGCGTGAAAGTCGTCGCCTGGTATGACAACGAATGGGGCTATTCCTGCCGCTGCCTGGATCTGATTAAATTAATGGCCGCGCGGTTTTGAGTTCCGGCATCTTCCGTTATCCGGTCCGCCATTAGATAAGAACAATTGCTATGAACAAGCTGTCCATTCGAGATCTTGACCTGGCGAAAAAGCGCGTATTCATCCGTGCGGACTTCAATGTCCCGGTTTCCGGGGGCAAAGTTACGGACGACACGCGCATTCGCGCAACGCTTCCCACTTTGAAGCTGGCCATGGATCGTGGCGCGCGGCTCGTCATTGCATCGCATCTTGGCCGGCCGAAAGGGAAGCCCGAGCCGAAATACAGTCTGGCGCCGGTGGCGGAACGGCTGAAGGAGTTGATCGGCAAGCCCGTGATCTTCGCATCGGACTGCGTCGGCGAAGGGCCGGAATCGCGCAGCCGCGCGCTGAAGGACGGCAATGTTCTCCTCCTCGAAAATGTCCGCTTCCACTCCGAGGAGGAAAAAAACGACGAGACATTTTCGCGCCAATTGGCCGCGCTTTGCGATGGCATTTACGTCTGCGACGCGTTCGGCTCCGCGCATCGCGCTCACGCCTCGGTTGTCGGCATCACGAGATTTGTCCGCCAGGCCGCGGCCGGGCTTTTAATGGAGCAAGAGCTCGACTATCTCGGCAACGCGCTCACCAATCCGCAACGGCCATTTCTGGCGATCCTCGGGGGCGCGAAGGTCTCGGATAAAATCGAGGTGATCGAGAATCTGATCAAAATCGCCAACACGATCTTGATCGGCGGAGCGATGGCGTACACATTTTTCCGCGCCAAGGGTTTCACAACCGGCAAATCGCTCGTCGAGGAAGACAAAATCGATCTGGCTTTAATGCTCCTCGGCGAATCAGTCGAGCGGCATTGCCGCATCGTCCTGCCCGCCGACCACATTCTGGCGCGCGCCCCGGAAGAGGGCGCCCAGACGCAAATCACGGGCGTCGAGGGCACGCCGGCGGATTGGATGGGACTCGACATCGGGCCAAAAACCATCGAGCTTTTTCGCGCGGAAATCGCCAAGGCGCGAACCATCGTTTGGAACGGGCCGCTCGGAATGTTCGAAAAGCCTTCGTTCGCGCGCGGCACAGTGGACATCGCGCGTGCCGTAGCCGATGCGACCGCAAAAGGCGCGATCTCGATTGTTGGCGGCGGCGACAGTGTTGCGGCTGTCGAGCAGGCCGGCGTCGCAAAGCGCATTTCTCATATCTCGACGGGCGGCGGTGCGTCGCTCGAATTTCTCGCGGGACGCAAGCTTCCGGGCGTCGAAGCCCTCAGTTCGCGTTAGAGGTGTCCTTGCGGCGTCCGGTCATTGCTGGCAATTGGAAAATGAACAAGACGCAGGCGGAAACACGCGCGTTTTTTGCGGCGTTCATTCCGCTGGTTGCCGGCTCGAATCATTGCGACATCATCGTCGCGCCTCCTTTTACAGCGCTCGCCGCCGCAATTGAAGCGGTGAAAACTGCGCGGATTTCAATCGCTGCACAGGACGGATACTGGGAGCCCGAAGGCGCATTCACGGGCGAAATCTCCATGCCGATGCTGGCAGAGGCTGGCTGCCGGGGCGTAATCATCGGGCATTCCGAGCGCCGGCGGTATTTCGGGGAAACCGATGCCGCGGTAAATCGTAAGCTCCAGGCTGCGCTCTCGGCCGGCTTGCAGCCAATCGTTTGCGTTGGCGAAACCCTTGAAGAGCGCGACGCCGGCCACACGGACAAAGTGCTCGAGCGGCAATTTGAAGACGGTTTCGCGGCGTTGACCCGCCAGGATTTCTCACGTATCCTGATTGCTTACGAACCCGTGTGGGCCATCGGAACCGGCCGCACAGCCACTCCTGAGATTGCCGCGGACGCGCACCGTTCTTTGCGCAATCTTGCGGCGAAGCGTTTCGGCCAGGAAGCCGCGTCCGGCATCAGGATTCTTTACGGCGGCAGCGCTAAGCCGGACAACATCAGAGCTTTAATGGCGCGCGAGGAAATTGATGGCGCGCTGGTTGGCGGTGCAAGCTTGGATCCGCGGTCGTTTGCGGCCCTTGTGAACTTTTAACCGGCCTTTTCGGAATAGAGGAATGGCCAGGTGGAGCGGAAATGCCGAATGCGGTAAAGTGGGCAATCGCGCTGGCTGCGGCCTTGGTGCTGGTATGGTTCGGCTGGCATTATAATTTTGTGCTGGTGACGCTGCATATCCTTGTCTGCTTCATGCTGATTTTTGTGATCATGCTGCAGAGCGGCAACGCGGCGGATTTGGCCGGCGCGTTTGGCGGCGCGGGCAGCCAGACGGCATTCGGGCCGCGCGGCGCGGCGACGTTTCTGACGAAAGCGACCACGTGGTGCGCCATCGTTTTTATGATGAGCTCTCTCGCGCTTTCCTTGAAGCGCGCGCCGTCAACGGCTCAGGGCAGCTCGATCCTCGAGCAAACGATGCCCACGGCGCCGTCCCAGCCCGTGGTTCCGGCGCATCCTCCAGCGCCCAAGAAATAACCGGCGGCTTCTGCTAAAATCTCTTGTGCTTTTCCATGTGCGGTCGTGGCGGAACTGGCAGACGCATCAGCTTGAGGGGCTGACGGTAGCAATACCGTGGTGGTTCGAATCCACTCGACCGCACCAAAATTCCGCTGGCTGGCGCGAGATTCGCAGCCGGGAAATTCCAGAAAAATTCACGGATTCACTCTTGTAATTTTTTGTGTGTGCCATATATGATGGGCCGCTTGGTAGAGCATTCATCGTCAAGCGAGTCCGTTGAGCCTGGGGATCGGCGGCCAGAAGTTTGTTTGGTAGGCCGCAACCTTTCCGGAGCGGAGGAAATGGGTTCTCGAAAATCGTGCGCCGGTTCGGCAGCTCCTGCCGTTATGATGGCAATTGTCATTTTGGCCTTGGTCGGGTCGACGCTTTATTTTCACATTGCCAAGACCTGGTGGTTCCCTCCGGCCATCACCCCGGTGGGCCATCGGATTGACCATCAATTCTTGATCACCTTCATCGTCACCGGAATCGTATTTGTTTTAGCGCAACTGACGCTTGCCTGGATGGTCTTCAAGTACCGCGACCATGGCCAGAAAGTTCGCTTCGTTCGCGGCAGTCACATGCTCGAGGTCGTTTGGACCTCGGCGACGCTCGTGATCTTCGTCAGCCTCGGTGTCATGGCCGCTCACGCTTGGGGAGAAGTCCATTTTGGCGGGCCCGCGCCCGGAGCGTTGCAGGTGGAAGTCACCGGCGCGCAATTTGTATGGACCTTCCGCTATCCCGGGCCGGACCATAAATTCGGCCGCGTTATTCCCAAGGATATCGACGCATCGATTGGCAATCCGCTCGGGCTGGATCCCAATGATCCGGCTGGCAAGGACGACATCGTTGTTCCGGACATGTATCTGCCCGTCAATCGTACCATCGAGCTGATGATCCGCTCGCAGGACGTCATCCACAGTTTTTTTGTTCGCGAACTGCGCATCAAACAGGATGCGGTTCCCGGACTGGTGATCCCGATTCATTTCACGGTAACAAAGATCGGCGACTATGAGATCACCTGCAATCAGCTCTGCGGCCTGGGCCATTACCACATGCACGCCATGCTGCACGTGTTGTCCGACGCCGGCTTTCATCAGTGGGAGCAGAAACAGGAAGCACTGAACGCCCAATGAGAAAACTTACATTCAGCATTCCGAGCACGAGTACTCGCACCTGGGGAGAGAGCTGATGAGTTCGCACGCGAGTCCGGTTCACCATTCGGAAGCGCCCAAAGGGTGGCTCCGCCATTACATTTTCAGTCTCGATCACAAAATCATCGGGACGCAGTACATCCTGCTGGGTCTGTCCGCGGTGACGATTGGCGTGATCCTTTCGATCATGATGCGGATTCACCTGGCCTGGCCCAATGCGCACATCTGGGGATTTTCGAATGGCGTTGTTTCTCCGGAAGACTACCTTCGCGTCATCACCATGCACGGCACGCTGATGGTCTTCTTCGTGTTGACCACTGTCCCGCAGAGCGGTTTCGGCAACTATTTTCTTCCGCTTCAAATCGGAGCGCCGGACATGGCGTTCCCGCGCATCAATATGCTGTCGTTCTGGTTCACGTTTGTCGCCCTCATTGTGCTGCTATCGTCCGCGTTTGTTCGCGGCGGTGCGCCGATCAGCGGCTGGACGGCCTACGCTCCGCTCAGTGCCATCGGCCAGATCGCCGGGCCAGGCGAGGGGCTCGGTCAAACTCTCTGGGTGATCAGCATTGCGCTGTTTTGCGGCGCCTCGCTCATGTCGGCTATTAATTTCCTTGGCACAACGATTGATTTGCGCACGAAGGGCCTTTCGCTGATGCGCATGCCGCTCACCGTATGGGCCTGGTTCATAACTGCCTGCGTCGCGCTCATGGCCTTTGCGGTATTGCTCGCGGCCTGCATTTTGCTGCTGCTGGACCGTTTGGCGATGACCAGCTTTTTCATTCCCAGCGGCGAAATGGTCAGCGGCGTTTTGCTGAAGCATGCCGGCGGCTCTCCGTTGCTCTGGCAGCATCTCTTCTGGTTCTTCGGCCATCCCGAGGTCTATATCGCCATTTTGCCCGGCATGGGAATCATCTCCCACGTGCTGTCCACCTTCTCGCGCAAGCCGGTTTTCGGCTATAAGGCTATGGTTCTTTCGCTGAGCGTGATTGGCTTCATGAGCTTCATGGTCTGGGGCCATCACATGTTCGTCAGCGGCATGAGCCCCTATTCCGGACTGGCATTTTCGATTCTCACGCTCGTGATTGGCGTGCCCTCGGCGATTAAAACTTTCAACTGGCTCGGGACGCTCTGGGGCGCGCGCATCCAATTCACTGCGGCCATGCTGTTTGCGATTGGTTTCGTTTCCGTGTTTGTCACCGGCGGATTGTCCGGCATTTTCCTCGCGCAGCCGGCGCTGGACCTGTACCTCCACGACACGTATTACGTAATTGGCCATTTCCATTTGATCATGGGCGTGGCGGCGATTTTTGCGATGTTTGCGGCCACCTATTATTGGTTTCCCAAGATGTTCGGGCGCATGATGAGCGAGACGCTGGGCAAGATTCACTTCTGGATGACGTTCGTCGGCATTTACTGCATTTTCATGCCCATGCACTATCTTGGGTATGCCGGCGATCCGCGGCGTTACGCCAGCATCGAGTCCGTGCATTACTTGTTTCGCCTGCAACCGGTCTATGTGTTCATCAGCATCGCGGCGTTCATCACCGCCGCGGCGCAATTGTTCTTCTACTTCAATTTCTTCTGGAGCATCAAGCACGGCAAGCCTGCGGAGCAGAATCCCTGGCACGCGACCACGCTCGAATGGTCTGTTCCCACGCCCGTGCCGCACGACAATTTCGCGGGCCACTACCCGACCGTCTATCGCGGTCCGTACGAATACAGCGTGCCGGGCGTAGCCGACGACTTTGTGCCCCAGGATCTCGCGCCAGAACTCGTAGCCAAGGCCGGCTAACGCCAGACTACTGCCATGCCTCATACAGCAGCCACGGAAGAACTCGTAATCATCGAAGCGGGAGGCGGCGCGAGACCGCCCTTCCGTGACGGCGGAGACGGCGGTGATTCCTCGTCGCACAGCCGCTCCGGAATGCCCCAGCGCATGTACGTGACGGGAATCACCGTCGCGATGGCCGGCATTCTGATGTTCTTCATGGCATTTGTCAGCGCCTTCATCGTTCGCAAGGGCGTCGGCAGCGATTGGCATGCGTTTCCCCTGCCGAGAATTTTATGGCTCAACACGTTCATTTTGCTCGCCAGCAGCGCGACGATTGTTCGCGCGCGGCAATTTTTCGGACGCGGTGATCGCGAAGGATTCCGCCATTGGTGGATGGTGACGAGCATTCTGGGCCTTCTGTTTCTCGCCGGTCAGCTCATCGCGTGGCGGCAAATGGTCGCGTCTGGCTTTTATCTGGCCACCAACGCCAGCAGCAGTTTTTTTTATGTCCTGACCGCGGCTCACGGGCTTCATTTGCTCGGCGGCATCCTGGCGCTTCTCTATGTCGGCCGCGGTAAATTGACCCATCTCACGCTGGCGACCGCGACCGAGGTCGCGTCGCTTTACTGGCACTTCATGGACGGCTTATGGATTTTTCTCTTTCTACTTCTATGGCTCGGACGGTGAAACTTGGCTGAATTGGATATCGACGCTATTGCGGGGCAGGCGTGGGGCGGCGGCGTAGCTCCGTTTGCCACGAACACCAAAAAGCTGGGGATGTGGCTTTTCCTCCTGTCGGACTCGCTCACATTTTCCACGGCCATCCTCGCGTATGCGTACGTGCGTCTGGCAAGCTCGAACTGGCCGCGGCCCTTCGAGATCTCGCCCGCGATTCTCAATGCAACTTTCTTGACCTTCATCCTCCTTTCCAGCAGCTTGACCATGGTCATGGCTGTCGCCGCCGCGCATCGCAACGAAGTCCGCAAAGCAGTGATGTACATTCTTTTCACCGCCGTCGGCGGTATCGCTTTCGTCGTGCTTCACTTGATGGAATGGTTTCGCTTGTTCAACGAAGGCGTCACGCCGTGGGCGAACAAGTGGGGTGACCCTCTCTTCGGCGGCACCTTTTTCGGCCTGACGGGCCTGCACATGCTCCACGTCTCGATCGGCGTGATTTACTTGTGCATCATCGCGATTGGATTCGGCCGCGGAAAATTCAATTCCGATCACGTCGAGGTCAGCGGCCTCTACTGGCACTTCGTCGACTTGGTGTGGATGTTCATCTTCCCGATGGTCTATTTGATGTCTGTCAATCTGAAAGGCTGAGGAGCAAATCGAGCGATGAGCGCGCATGAAGCCACGGCAATAGAAACGCACCACGGTCCCACAAAAAAACTGTTTATGTGGGTATGGTTCTGGCTGCTTGTGTTGACGGGAGTCGAGGTTTTTCTCGCGTACCTCAGGCTCGAACCGCACCTCATGCTCACTCTTCTCGTCGGCCTTTCGCTGATCAAATCGGCCTTGATCGTGGCCTATTTCATGCATCTGCGATTCGAGAAGATCGGGCTATTTCTTATCGTTGTTCCCACATTGGTGTTTTGCCTAATCATGATTCTTATTTTCGTTTTTCCCGATAGTTTGCGGATTGCTCGTTTGCATCTGTGAGCGGGTTGACGCCATCCGTCCAATGGGCGGAAAATATGGCTGGCAAGAATTGAGGGAATCGCGTTGAAGTCCGGAGACATTCTGAAGGCATCGATAAGGCTCACGGCCGCAGTCGCTGTCGCGCTTGCCTGCGCTCCAACTATATTTGCGCAGGGTTGCGCCCTTTGTTACGCCGACGCCGCGGCCACCGGCCCGCATGCCGAGGCGGCGCTGCGTCAGGGCATTTTCGTCCTGATGATCCCCCCCCTGCTGATTTTTGCTGGGTTGTTTTCGGTCCTCTACCGCCGGCGCAATCTGCACCGCGAATGTGTTGAGGATGTTCCCGCCGCCGACCACGGCTCCACGGTCATTCTTAATCTTAGTTAAGCCGCTTTCGGATTCGTCGCGCGCCTCCAGCCGGAAATACGCCCGCGCATGTCTGGCGCAGCGTGGTTCCGTCACCTGGCAGGTGGTTCAAAACGCATTTAGAAAACGAGGGCGAAAGTTATGCAGAGGCTGAGAGAGCCTCAGCCCCTGCGAGCCTTGCATCGGAACGTCCTCCGCCACGGTGCTTCGTGACTGCGTTTCTTAATTAGGTTCCGTGCTTTTCGTGAAGGTCCGTGCAAATCGTTACGGCCGACGTGGGATCGATGGCGGTCGAATCGAAATCGATGTGCTTGATCACGCCTCTTTTGTCGATCACAAAGGTCGTCCGCCGCGCAAATTCCACTTTGTCTTTTCCCAGCGGGTAGGGTTTCACGATGCCGTATTGCTTCAGAACCGTGCGGTTCATGTCGCTCAGCAGCGGAAATGTGACGCCGATCTGTTTTGCGAATGCCGCGTTGGCCGGCGGGCTGTCGATGCTGACTCCGAAGATTACCGAATCGCTTGCTTTAATCTTGGCCAGATCAGACTGATAGGCCTTAAGTTCCTGCGTTCAACCGCTGGTGAATGCAAGAACGTAGAAGGCCACAATGACATTCTTCTTGCCGCGGAAACTGCTGAGCGACACCATCGTGTTGTGATCGCTCGGCAGCGTGAAATCCGGAGCAATATCGCCGGCCTTCAGGTTCGTCGTGGTGATTGCCGCCTGCTGGCCGTGGGCTGCGAAAGGCAGTACGGAAAGCGCCAGTAGCAGTGCGCTCGCCATCGTAACGATACGCTTCATGCGCCGTCTCCTTGGATGGAACTTACTGTGAACGATGCCGTATGATAGCAGAAATGGCCGGCGGACTTTTCCCGAATCGAGCATCTCGTCATTTCAGGCCTGATGTCACCCATGTCTTACCGGTAGTTCAAGACGTTGGACGCGGCAACCCGAAAAATAGATGCAGGAATTGTGCGTGGGCATCCCCGTTCGGAAACTTCGTTGTTTTTCCGTGGTGTGCTAGGAATCCTCGGTTTGCAGGAAACGGAACGGGTCGCCGATATTCTTGCGTATTTCGGCCCAGAATTCGTCCGGTTTGGAGAGGAACGCGGAGACCACGCGAGGATCGAACTGCGTTCCCGAGAATTTTTTGATCTCCTCTCGCGCGGCGCTGATCGGCAAGGCCTTGCGATAGGGCCGGTCCGAGCACATGGCATCCAATGTATCGGCCACCGCGAAAATTCTGGCGCCAAGCGGAATCTCTTCGCCCTTCATTCCTCGCGGATACCCGCTGCCGTTGTAGCATTCCTGGTGCGCCAGCACGATTTCCGCGGCGTCTTGTAGGAACGGGATCTTTTTCAGCACGCTGTAGCCGATGTCGCAGTGGCGCCGCATCACCTCGCGTTCCTCATCCGACAAGGGCCCCGGCTTCCGCAACACTTGATCCGGTATGCCCATTTTCCCGATGTCGTGTAGAAACGCGCCCCTGGCGATGTGCCGCAATTGCTCCCGGTCGACTTTCATGGTTTTTGCCATCAGAATGGTGATCGCCGTCACGCGCTGGCAATGACCTTCGGTTTCGGCGTCCTTCGCGTCGAGCGCGTTCCCGAGCGCCTCCAGAGTGTAATCATACGATTGTTCGAGGTCGTGCAACGTCAGGGAGAGCTGCTGCGTGCGTTGCGCCACCAGGTGCTCCAGATTTTGCTGGTAGGAACGGTTCTCGAGGACTAGATGCCGGTGTTCCAGGGCGCGCTCGACGCTGTGATACAGCTGGTCCTTTTCGAAAGGCTTCAGAATGTAATCGTAGGCGCCCGCGCGGATGGCTTCCAGGGCGATCGAAATATCATGCATCGCCGTGACCATGATGACCGGAATATCCTCATCCTGCGTGCGGGCTTGGCGCAGCAGCCGCATCCCGTCCATCTCCGGCATCACGATGTCGCTCAAGACGAGATCGTACGAACCCTTCTTGATTTCCTGTATGGCCTGGAAACCATCCGGAACCACGGTGCAGCGATAGTCCCGCGCTTCCAGAAGAGTCGAAATGACCTCTCGAATCGCCTCTTCGTCGTCACAAACCAGAATTTTGTCCCCGGCCAACGCGCTCTCCTAGCTCCACTATTATTATAGAGCCGCGTCTGGCGGCGATAATTCAGTATTGTCAGCGTGCGGACGTAGGAGTTACGTTTCGGCTTGATCTTTCGTAGAGGCGGGTCTTCAGACCCGCCTGTGCCGCAGGAACGGGACGCTATTGGGCGGGAAACCCGCCGCAAGTGGTCGCTTTCCCCCAGGGATCTCAACCCCTGAGGCGATGAAATTTGGTTCTTCAGCAACCCGTTCGCGAGTCCGCGCGGGTATTCAATCGCTGACGTTCATGCCGAGACGTGACGGCAGCGGCGCGGCTATCAGGGACATGCGAGTTTTCAGTTCGCCCGCAACTCCTGCGACCATCTCGGCCAGCCGCGCTAGCTCGTTCGGAGCGAAACTCCCAAACGCAATTCGCAACCCCACCATCCGGTAGAGCAGCCGGAATTGAACTCCTAGCCACATCCACTCCCATTCTTGAGTTTTCCGGACTTCCGGGGAAAGCGCGGCAATCAGCCGCGCCAAGCGCCCCAGCTGCCCAAAATCTTGCCCGAGCCCGTCGAGATATTGCCGGAGAATTCGGCGCCGCTCCGCGCGCCATTGCCGCTCGACATGGCGGGGAGCCCTCTTCGAAATGAATTGATGATCCTCTTCCCCTAATATTTGGACGATCTGCGCGAAATGGCGGCAATGCAGCGGCAGAAGCTTCTCAATCTCAAGTGCATCGATGGACGAAGCTGGTTCTGCCGCTGGCCGTCCGAAGAGAAGCCAGAAAAGAGCGAGAAGAATCGCGAGCGAAGCGAGCGTTGTTATAACGATAGTCATTTCCACATCTCCAGCAGCCGCGTGTTCAGTTCACGAAGCCTTACAGTCATTTGAGGTGCAAGACGGTCATATTCGCCGCGCGCAAGCAGAACCGGCGCGGGACGCAACGCAGGAAGAGGCTTCCACACAGCCACAAGCCAAAAAACCGTCGCAATGTTGAACGAAACAAGCCGCAACATTTCCCATATCGGAAAATTAGCCAACACGGTGTCCTGCAGAAACGAATTATTCGCCACCTGCACGGCCGAGTAAAAACCCAGTCCTAATGCAATCCATGCCACATGCCGTTGGATGCCTATGCGGTAGTAGCGGCAGAAGGCGAGCCCGAGTATCAGTATCCCGACGACAGTAAGTTCCAGCCCTCGTTCGGCGGTGAGAATTGTTGCGGCAAGCTGATGTACGCTAAAGCCGGTAGAAACCTCGGCCCCTGCGACGAGTATGACGGCGAGCGCAATCAAAAATGGCCGGCACAGTCTCCAGATGCCGGCGTAAAGAGAAAGGGACACTTGACAGAGTTCATAAACAACGGCGGCGCGCGCCAGAAGGAGAATCCCCTGCGTTGTCCAATACGTGCCGAATGAAATTGTCGAATTGATCCCGGTGAACTCGAACGCCAGCCAGCGCGCGACCTCGGATGTAACCAGCAGGCCGAGGTAAGCCGTGAAAAATGGAAGCTGCCGGAATACACGGCGGCGGAGAGCAAGGGCCAAGATCAGAACTTCGATCAGGAAGCTCGCCGCCCATTGGCTCGACTGGAAAAGTGACAGTCCCATGTGCGCCACGTTACCCGATGCACTATACCATTTCGATGTCGGTAACGTCTACTGCGAGGCACCCTTCCGCAGGGTGATTTTGTCCAGGTACGCAATTGCCACTAAATTTAGGCGGTTGTAGTTTCGTGTGAACTTTCTTCCTGCGTTCGTGTATCTTCATCCCGGCATGCATCCCGATCCGGTTGACTCTGTT
>Ga0307372_10000987_pt1 | contig 49841 bp, 53 predicted proteins | sample OX1MG_FD_202533 | JGI IMG/M metagenome (GOLD analysis project Ga0307372, IMG submission 202533) | Soil microbial communities from Risofladan, Vaasa, Finland - OX-1 | ecosystem: Environmental > Terrestrial > Soil > Coastal area > Acid sulfate soil | place: Finland: Risofladan, Vaasa | collected...
TCGAAAAGAACCCCCGTCGTGCTCGACGCGACGACGTAACGCCGCCAGGCGCCGGTGGGATCACTGGTCGCGGACACCGCAACGTAGACAGTGCTGTCGTGACTCACAGTGTCGAAGGCGAAACCAGTAATGAAGAAACGGCCGCTCGACGCATCGTAGATAATCCTCGGATCGCTGAACTGATGGCCACTGGGTATCGAAAAAAACGTCCTGAGGTCGGTCGCTGCAATCGCCGCGCCCACTTTCGACCAGACCGATAATGTGCCGTTCACTGCTTCCACCACGTCACTCGGTCCCGCCGCAACCTGAGTGTCCGGGGGCGAATAACCGGTGTACGAGGTAGCCGAAAATGCTTCGAGAGCACTTAATGAAGGGGTGAGAGCCGAACGTGGTGACATCTCGAGTGGTGACATCTCGAGTGGCGACGTCACTCGTGTGCCATTTTTTCGCAAAATAACGGCGTCGACCCTGGTCGACGACACCCTCAGCCGTCGAATCCCGCCCGACGACACGTAACGTCCTCTGCGCAGCGAGAAGGTGTGTCGCACGCGACGCGATGGCGCAGGGTCACGCACAACCACCGATGAAAGCCGGTGCGCGATACCGTAGCGCGAGGCCAACGAACGCGGTGACGTCGCAACCGCGGTCGTGCGCGTCAACGCGTCAGCTTGCGCCAAGAGTGGAATGCCCGCGAAAACCAACACTCCCGTCAAGAGAGAAAGGACAAGGCCCCGCTTCGCTGAAACCATTATTTAGGCACCCCCGGCAAGTCTCTCGTGCCACTTCCACCAAAACAACTGAAGAAAGCGACTATCCGTCCTGTCGTTTTTGCTGCGATTGTCGAAGAATAGGACTCTTCTAACTTCTCCGTGCGTCATCTTGATGATCCAATTGGAGTTGACGCTGCTAGCCCTCGCCTACTGCTACCAGAATATGAGAAAACGAATCGAGGGGCCGACGCGATTGGAATGGCACCTTGCACGGTGATCGAATTTGGGGAGTTTTCATAATTCTCGTCATCGATTGAATCTGGTCTGTACAGATCCAATCGGAACCAAAGTAGTCAAACTCTACGGACTCATGCATCGCAACGGTCGCGCTAACTGGGCAATGGGAGAGAGATTCGAAGATTTGGAAAAACATTGGTCAACGCGAAACCCGTCGTGATTCAACGTTCTGTGCGCCACGATCCGCAGCGATCTGGGGCACTCTTCCTACCAGTTACGGTGTTGACTAGAACGCATGAGAAGTGAGTGGACGAAGGAAACGTTCCGCTGGCGAACTCGCCTACGAAACCTGTTGCCCTTGCGACTCAGACGTGGCTCGCTGGCTACTTCTTGACAATCACCGCGCGCGCCGAGCACGTGCAGTATTTGACCGTCAGCCTGGCGTAGTCAACCATCGTGTCGTCTTGAACGCGAATGTCAAGATGTCGAATCGAATTGAGGGCCGCAAGAATGTTCTGGCTACCGAGCGGTAACGCTGCCAGATTCCAGGTAAAGAGCTTCGCTGGACCGTAGTCGTCCCAGAAGGAGGAGGGGGCAGTATTGAGGCTGATCGACTGAATGCTCTTCGACCATGACGCAGGGCCAATCTTGAGGGACACCGTGTCGTTGGCCGGGCCATTGTAGAGCGGCCTCATACTTATTTCGAGGATCGCGGAATTGATGCAATAGCCGGATGGCACCGTCAGAGTCAGTCGATCCGAAAAGGGCGTATCGGAATAGTTCTGATCAAAGTGGCTCTGTGGTGTGCCCGGAACAGGGTTCGTCGGTTCGGCAGTAGAGCCGTCACTGTGAGAAAAGTTATCCGGCTTTCCGTTCAGGAATGCATGCGTCGAACAGCACCGATTACCGAATGTCACGGTCGTTGTTTGCCCCGAGACTACGTGCGCCGTCTGTTGTCCCGAAGCCGGAGCCGTCGCGATCCAGCCAGTTTGCGGGACCTCAGTCACGGCGTACGAACCGGGGGCCAACTCCTCGCAGCGTTTTCGCCCCGACGTCAACGTCCCGCGATCAGCACCGCTACTGGCCACCCCGCGATCAGCACCGCTACTGGCCACTGCGACGGCGAACTGCCATCCGGAGAGAAATGGCTCGCCTTTCTGATTGCGGATGCCGTTACCGTTCGTGTCCTCGAACTTCACGACGCAAAGACGACCCAGCCGCTCATTACCGAACGTGAACATCACGGTGGCGCCCGCACCCACGGATTGAGTCAACGTGCCGGGCGGGCTACCAGTCGTCGCAGTCCAACCGGTTTGGGGTATCTCCGAGACGGTGTAGATACCGGGAGCGACGGAGGAAAGGCAATCGCGCTTTCCTCCTGAGGTGAGCTGTCCGAGGAGATGGCCATTCCCGTCCTTGACGGTGAACTGCCAATTCGCCAGCAACGGCTCTCCGGTATCTTGAACGCCATTCCCGTTCGTGTCCTGGAACTTGACGACGCAGACCTTGCTGGTCGGGATGGTTTCCCAGTTCTGGACTACCGACGTCGAATTGATTTGGGGTGCCCCAACTTTGGGGTTGGGGATGCTGGCCTCGATCGTGTCGCTACCGCCACCGTTGCTGTCCTGATACGTCCAGAGGGCATGTCCGAGTGAGTCGGTGGTCACTGGATTGACGCTCCCAACGACACCGAAGTTTTTGCTCCCGGCAAGAAAAAAGAAGGTCACCAATGAGCCCGGGACCGGATTCCCGTTGACATCCGTGACGACAGCGGTAATCGTGGCCGCCGTTCCGATCGGATCGGTGGCCGTCGCTGGTGTGAGATGTACTCCAGTTGCCGGCCCGACAGACCGGGGAAGTGCCCGAACCCCGGCTGACCCCGCGGCCACGGGCAACCCAATGGCACCTGAACCGAGCAACCCAACACCGACGATTAGCAGCCCGAGAAATAATCGCCGTCTTGCCAGATGAAGAAAACGCATCAGTGGCCTGTCTTCATCACGAGTACGAACATAACAGGGCTTGGTTTGAAGTTCCCAGATATCGACCGGCCGTTACTCCAAACCGAATCCGACATTCGAATAGAGGTTGACGGGGCAAATCAGGAGGAGGTTTTCCATGGTCCCGGATGACGCCTCGTTGGCGAGACGAAACTTCTTCACCTGCGGATAATGTTTCCGATGCCAGGAAAAGCATATCGACGAAGATAAACATGCTTCTAAGGAGTCCATTGCAAAACTCCTTAGAACTATGTAGTCTTGCAGGTATGAAATCGCTCCGCATGCCCGTGACAACGGCCTCAAGAAAAGGTGTTTCTAAGCTTGCCGCAGAGGCTGAGGAACACCGAGTTATTCTCACCAGCCACGGTCGCCCTGTTGCTGTCGTCGATTCGGCCGAGCGGCTGGATGAGGATTTGAGATTAGTTCGTGAGGCGAGTCGGTCAGTTGTCGAGGCTGCTGGCGATTTAGCACTTGGACGATCAAATCGTTTCACTCTTGACGAAGTGTGCGCCAAACTCAATATCGATCCAAGGCGAGTCCGTGCCAGTGCGGCAACGAAGCAAGGGTGAGACGCGGGAGTCGCTTCCCCAACGATCCAGCAGAAATTACCTTCTCTGACGTCATTATCGAACAGCTTGAAGCGCTGGGTGAAAATGAACGAATTGAAGTTTTGGCGGAGGTCGTCCGCCTCTGTGAAAATCCAAGCGGAAAACATCCGCTGCGAGCCCCGCTCGCTGGATGGAACACACTTGACGTGCTGGGCACGGAGTCGCGCGTTGTCTACAAGGCCACCGTTGAGCACGGCGTCGGGCGTCTAGAAGCGCTGTGCATGGGACTGCGTTCAGATTCGGAGGTCTACGACATGGCAATAGGTATCTCGGCCACAGGTCTTTTGAATGAGGATGAGGTGACGCAATTGTGGGAAGCCCTCGGTTTACTCGACGTCGTCACAGAGGATGTCGGTCTCGAAGGATGGGACTACCGACCAGTGCCTGCCCCGGATGGTATGCGTCGAGCGGCTGTGAGCTCGGGGCTACTCGATAGGGAAACCGCGGACCTCCTCGCCAAAGACGAACTGGAGGCAGCCATGACGTCCGGTTGGGGACCGGACGGGGTCGATCCGGAACGAGCGTTAATTGCGGCACTAGAACGTGCACGAGGAAGCGCAGACTTTTCTGTCCGTCAAATACTTGAAGCTCGACGAGTTGATCGCTGCAGCGTCTTGATGGTCAGGGCAAAGTCTCCGTGCGCACGCCGCGCCGGTCACCCCGGGCCGCATCGGTCGGCGTAAGGTTCGAGAAACACTTCAGTGAATGAGGGTCGGACACAGGGCTTCAAATTGATTCGTAATGATGGATTCGCGAGATGCAAAATGGGGTTTCAGCGCCGTGCGTTCACTCGTAAGTCAGACTTCGAAGCGTTGCACACACCCATTCAATTCACCGGATCCAACACCACAGAAAACACCACAAACCACAACTAAGGGGAACAACCAAACCGACCGAGACGGACGACGATTTCATACAAACAAAGGACTACAACGACCACACCGACGCATCAAAACAGGTGTCGCACTTCTCTTAATCAACAGGTTCCGGGTTCAAGTCCCGGCCGGCGCACCAAAGTAGCGCACCAAAGTAGTGCACCAAAGTAGTGCACCAAAGTAGTGAAACTTCACGGTCTCATGCATCCCAACGGTCGCACCGACTGGGCAACGGCATGAAGATTCTGAGTTCGGCAGCAAGATGACATGGGATGGGTATTAATCCGATGTAGTTAGAACCCGTTCGATAACTGAGGCATGGTATCTCAAGCACCCTGACACACATCGTGGCCGTTGGACCTTGACCTGTCGCCTCGGGCACTGAAGGGAGGCCTCACGAACTCGATGACGGGGTCTTGGCGGGTCAACTCCCCGTTCGGAAGGCTCCTCTGAACGTCATGTAGTTGGCGTTCTTCAACCCCATCGCGTTTCCGAGGAGCCGGTAGAAGGCGATGGAGGACATGGCCTCACGCCCCGTTCCAAGACCCGTGACTACCTGGCAACCAGTGGGGTTGACGTCGATGGCTTCGCCGCCCATGCCCTTTTCTCCTCGCACCGCAAAGACGAGGTGATACGAGACGGCGAACTCGGCAGGGCACGCTTGGGCACCCTTCGGCGCGTCGGGCAGCGCACAGGCGGAGGTAGCAACTGCTCGGGCGGCCGCGGCATTCGTCACCGTCACCACGGCGGGGAACATGAAGTGGAACTGATTGCCCGGTGCGTGACGGGCGACTATCAGACGGTCGACCCGTGGGATGACTTGGCAGAGGTAGGCGGAGTGCGGCCGCGCCTTGAGAGGGAGGTCAGAGATCTTCGACGATGGCGCTCCACACGCAGATAGAAGCAACGCGGCGCCAAGGGCCACCAGGATCGTTACACGGAACCTAGATCGCTTCATTGTACTTTCACCGTCATCTCGTATCTCCCTCGATAATGAGCACTCGAAAACGTTGAATTCCACTTACAGTCCCGATCGACGCGAAGTCTCGACCAAGTTCAGCCATGGACCATAATTTTCTTCGTTTTCGCGATGAAGCTGCCGCCAACGTTGTCGAAGTGGGTTGTGCAGATCGCCAGGCGCTGATTGAATCCGAAGTACTTAGTCGGCCATCCGCCGTACAGGCCGAGCACATCGACGCCGGTGGCGAAACTCGGCGCGCACCTCGCGCCGTGCGATTTTTCCAACCGAAGAAACTGTTTTGACGTGGTGGAGCCAATAGTGAGATCCGCGGCCGCGGTTTCTCCATGCTTGAGTACCACCTTGCCGTTGACGTAGACGGTTGGAGTGGCCGACCCCATTCCCACCGGCGAATGATTCGCGCCAGAAACCGGCTGAAACCCCACGTAGGTGATGGGGAGATAGCACGTCGGTCCGGTATTCGTGTAGATGATTTTTAATCTGAAGTTCTCTGTGGCGACGTAGCGGGCACTGTGCCCGGCAGCCCACTCGTTGATGTGTGACGCCATGCACTTCGAGACCGCCAGTTGGGCACCCGTGACCGTCGCCCCGGTAGTGCCACCAGCGACCGTCTTGGCCCCCGCGGACTTTCCCTGGACCACCGTAGGAGAATTACTCAGCAACGTCGCCGCGCCAGTGATCACGAGGGCAATCGCCACGGCCGCGGTGCCAACGAGTGTCGGAACCTGACGCCAGATCGGAATTGGCTTCACGTAACGGGGCTCAGGCTGCTCATCGGCGATACCGGCCGCAATCTTTACCATCAGTTGGTCGTGGGGTAACAGTTCGTCAAGCGTCGCGTCGGAAAGTCCGCGGGCCGGGTCGAGCGACTGCATCAGGGTCCGTAGCAATTCATCATTCATCGTTACATCTCCTCTAGAAGTAAGGGCATCGGAATCACCGACGCTGGCGTTTGGTTTAAGCGTTCACGCAGAGCGCGTCGAGCCCTCGACAACCGGACACCGGCGGCCTTTTCACTGCAGCCAATGACCACACCGATCTCGCGGTAAGAGAGCTTCTCCCAGTACGCGAGTTGGATGAGTTCACGCTCGTCGGACGAGAGCGAGCCCAGCGCGTCTAATAGTTCCTCGACATCCTCGGCCGAGTAGCGCGGGCTCTCTTGATCGAGTTCACGCTCCAGGGCCAAGCGAGACTCGAGACGCATCGAACGCTGGAGCGTGCGTCGGATATTAGACAGCACTCGCCCGGCGACGCCGTAGAGCCAGAAGAGTTCTTCATCTCGTGGGGGCATCTCGTCGAAGCGACGCCACACCACCACGAAGGTTTCAGCGACGAAGTCCTCTGCCCTAGAGCCGTCGTCGAGGCGACGCAGTCCGTAGCGCATGAGGGCAGAACGGTGCGTGACGACGACTCTCGCGAAGTCCTGTTCTCTGTCGGGCCTCGGCGCCCTCGTTTTACTCATCACTCTCTTAATGTCCGGCTAATGACATTCCCTTCACCCGAAGCGACTGTAAGCCGACAAGCAAATAATTGGTCAGTACCGATATGGCAAACGGACGCATAGAGCCCCAAGAGATCGAACGGCACGCTCGTAGCGGACCTGCGGCGTCGGAGACCCGAAGCGAACCCGTACGCCTCCGCCCTAATTTCCCTCCAAGATTTGCGGCAAGAAAATCCCACACACCAGCGCAGCTCAGATAAACCAGACCGACTCAAAACAACACGATTGCCTTGATTTTCAAGACCGAAGCAACCAGAACGACACTGCACGACGATAGGGGAGTCGCTCTTAATCAACAGGTTCCGGGTTCAAGTCCTGGCCGGCGCAGTTCGTACAACTACTGGTCAGAGCGTATTTCGATCCGAGTATCGCACTCTCTACGGCGAATCCACGACTTTCTCTTTGTCATCGCACACAACGCCGGATATACGAACGGATGCGCCCCCTCACCTTCATTCAGGCAGCACACACGTCCCAAGGAACCGAAGTAATTCGGTCGCGTCGTCATCCGAAAACAGGACGTCGAGAGCCTGATTGAACTCCAGCTTTCGAGCAACCGGAACGCTGACGACATCAAAGCCTGATGTCATCAGCTCGCCAGTCATTATCAATCGAGCGGTTCGTTTATTCCCGTCGAAGTAGAACTGGCGCCGAACAGCCGATGCGAAGTAAATCAGAGCTCGCTGACGTGGATCTTCGACCGTTTCGAGGTACAAGATGAGGTCGTCAAAGTACGCCCGCAGCGTTTCGCCGCCCACTCCGTGCGGTGTGCCATCCACCAGGCCGCCGCTCGCCAAGTGGACAGCGCCACCTCCAGTAACAGCGCCCTCGCCGCGAAAGGATCCCGATTCGATGGCCTCGTGTTTTGCCAGTAACCCGTGCAACTCGTCCGAGACTGACTTAGTGAGCGAAAATTCACCCGCGCCCACCATCTCATCGAGTCGGTTGTATGCGTCGCTTAACGCTCGCACCTGCTCTTCGTCATCGAGCTTCTTGCCGCCCACGGTGATGCCCTCAAGGAGCGTCTTCACTTCTGGCAACGTGAAGTTATTGCCCTCGAGAGCAGCCGTATTCCAGATCAACTCTGGCAATTGGGCTCGGAACCGGTGTCGGATACGTTCGACATCGCTGGGGCGTATCCGTTCGACGTCGAACGTAGACCACGTGATGCCAGTGTCCTTATATACGCGCAGCATCTCGTCTCTGCGCTGACTCAAATTCAATGCGGGCTCCAGGCGAGAATCGGGACCCGTGCGCGCCCGCTTCACGTACTGATTCGAGCCCCGAGCCCATTTCGGATTATTCACCATGTCATCGCCTCTTCTCGCGCATCGTTCGCCACGACTCCACCGAGCGACAGACAGTCGATAACGATCTGAATCGGGGCGGCGTAGTGGACGAGCCCTCTCGCAAATAATCCCTCGAACAGTTCCGCTTCGCCATGCACCACCGCAAGAGTGACGCGGTCAAAGCGGTCTGTAGTGCGGACGTCACTTGCGGCTAACAGTTGTGAAACCGTTCGCACGTCACTGCACCACAGCACGGTGATTGCCGGGGTGAACTCTCCAAGTTCTGGGAGGTAGAGTCCGGCTGCACCTGAGAGCGCCCACTGTCCGCCTGCAGCGTCTCCCGCTGACGCGACAGAACCAACTGTCATTGTTCCGGTGTACCAGCCGGCACCATCACGAAGCAGCGGGGCCGACGCACGAGCTGCGGCGCTCACGAGTTCGATGGGATCATCCCCCTCCGCTAGCCGAATCAGTCGGGTCTGCCATTCGTCGATCTCACCCTCTGGCGCGACGTACCCCTCTTCGAGCATCGACCGAGCCGCTGCCGCTGCTCGCCAATCACTGATCGTCCGCGATGATATTGAGAGGTCCACTCCACAGCCGATGGCAATCTCGCGCAATGTTCCCACTGAAGGGTCGACTTGGTCGGTGAGAATCCGGTGGAGGGTCGAAGCCGATACGCCAGCGCGTCGGGCCGCAGTCGCCGCGTTCAGGCCTGACTCAAGGAGCCATTCACGCACGGTGTCGCCAATTGATATTTCCATATGCGGAATTATAGCAGATTCATTCCGTATATGGAAGATAATTGGGCTTATTGCTTATATGGAATTAATCCAGTTCATGATGCTGTTTCTTCCTGGAAGTAGGTTCGCGATAACGAACGAGCATCCCTCATTACGTCCCTCATTTTTCCAAAACATTGCAAGACGTTATCGACGTTTGCGCCACCAACTTCCTTGAAAACACAGGGGTTTCCTGTTCCTTACGAATCTTCAAAACACGTCTCCTAGACCCCTTAATCAACCGGTTCCGGGTTCAAATCTCGGTCGGCGCACCAAAGTAGTCAAGCTCTGCGGTCTCATGCATCCCAACGGTCGTGCCGACTGGGCAACGACATGAAGATTCGAAGATTCGAAAATTCGAAGATTCGAAACAACATTGGTCAAAGCGAAACCCGTCACGATTCACTACGTCGCTAGAGTCTCGATTCGATGGAAGTCACCGCCGCCCTGCATCAAGTCCGTGGCCTATTTCCCGTTCCCGCTCGAGCCCTTGACCAGCGGTGTCACAAAAAGGTGGCCACAGTAGATGCCAAAGCCTCGGATGACACCAACACCGCCCTCGTAGAACGACCGCGCTGTCAGGGTTTCCGGCGAACCGGGCAGTGTGATCTGGATCGCGTTCGTCGACGGGCGGGGCCCGTTGCATCCGGCACTCTGGATCGTAAATGACACGACGCGCGAACGAGACGTGATCGAGAGCCGAGGGAGCGGCGCGCCGGTCGCCCATCCTCCGAGGTAGCCGAGTCGCATCTCACTGGCCATCACGGTTGAGTGACTGGTGAGTTCTTCACCGACGATCGGGTAGCCGCTCATTGTGCACGCCGAGGAAGAAGTCACCGAGGCACGCACGAGCAGGCCGGCATGCCCCAAACCTCCGGGGATAGCCAACACGCGGAGTAACTTCACGCGTGCGCTGGGACACGTGAGTGCCTTCGCGGACGCATCCGGGCGGCCGCTACTCGTCCTTCTTGGCGAGGAGGTGTAGTGAACGATCCCAACGGCAATCAGGCAGGCCGCAGCAAGCAGGGTGAACAGCGACGTCCAGCGCAAGCGGCGTCGACGGGCCTTCTCGCGAGCCTCTTTGATGAGAAGCTCAGCGGGGTCTGGCATTACGACCTGCTCGGACTGCTCGGTTGGGGTCATAGTCACCGAATCTCCTAACTCGCGATGCTGACAATGATACTATTAGGAATAGTTCTATGCAAATACCGAAAGTCAACAGAGACGAGCCGACCCCTCTCCACGAACAAGTGGTCGCGGAAATTCGACGAGCCATCGCCGAGGGCGAGGCCGCCCAGGGCGAACGCCTTCCCCCGGCTGTCGACCTGGCCGCGGTGCTTGGGGTGAACAAGAATACGGTGATTCGTGCTCTGCACATCCTTCGAGACGAACGGCTACTCGACTTCACGCGAGGTCGTGGCGTGCGGGTAGTTGGCACACCCCAACGGGGCGCGGTGATGGCTCGCATCGACGAACTCCTCGATTACGCGAGGACTCAGGGATACCGCCGTGATGAAGTTGTCGCCCTGATCCAAACACACGGATGAAGATTTTCCGAATTCAGCCAACTTGTCGCTCCCGCTGCGTATTGAGTTGGCTAATTGGGGCGTACCTATTTGGCCCAGCGAGGACCACTTGGAGATTGCTGGTGTCGGAGAGCCGACGTCAACAATCCGACCGGCGAATAGGAGCATAGAACGGACATCGTGTCCGTTCGTCACCTAACGAGTCTGGAAACTTTGAATCGATTGCAGGAATGCGAGCGACGGGCTTGCTATCGCCAGCCCACTTGAGTGGAATTCAGGCCGCATGCTACGTCGATGCTCAGCCCGTAGATATAGATCGGGTCGTTCGAATGTGGGAATTTGACACTCACGGTGTACGTGTTCTTGGCAATCACTTTCTCAATTGCCGTACGGCTGCCACTATTCAGGGCGTCGCAAAGGGCCGAAGTGGTCAGGACCATCTCGGCGCTCATTCTCGGTGCCACGATCGTGGAAGATATTCCGAAGGGCGAATCCTTCATATGCCCAACCGCGAGAGAGTACTCGCGAGTGTTTCGATAGCCCTGAATCGTGGGATAGCCAGTGAGTCGGCACGTGTTGTGACCTTCATTGATGAATGCGATGTCAAAGATGGAGGTTCCCCCTGCGCCGTTCACTCCAACCCAACCGCCCACGAAATTGTTACCACCGCATAGAGGAATTGTTGAAGCAGAGGCCAGGTTCGCACTGATTCCTAGACCCAGCGACGGAATACCCACAACAAGCCAGAGTGCGGATGCGGCGAAGACTGCCGACAATCTCACTTTTGGAAATCTCACGACACTCCTTTGTTTCAGATGACATCGATAGGGGCATGGTATCTGCCTTGAACGCCATGCACTACGTGACCGGACCGACGCATACCCGCACGCGAAACGCAACAATCAGAACTTAAAAATCATCAGTAAGACTGCGAACTTCTAGGTCCGAACAGGCCTCATTGTAGGCCTCATATTTCTCCAACACCACGCGACGAGACCGGCATGAGACAACGCGATTCCTTGAAAACAAACGACCAGCACGACCAGACCGACAACCAGCAACACTTCGCAAGTTCCTCTTAATCAACAGGTTCCGGGTTCAAGTCCCGGCCGGCGCACCAAAGCAGCGCACCAAAGCAGCGCACCAAAGCAGTCAAACTTCACGGACTCATGCATCCCAACAGTCTCACCGACGGGGTTGTTACCAGACACTGGCGACTATTGGTCGGAGCTGAACTCGTGGCATCGTCGATCGCGCCAATTTTCGACGAAGAAATTTCCCCTCCCGGCGTAATTCCAAGATGCTCGACGACAAGATTCAGGTACAGGACGTGTCAAGCGAATCGAAGGGATACTCATGCGAAAGTCTCTTTCAGCCATCGCGACCATTAGTTTCATGGCGGCACTTTTCACTGCTTCGAGTGTTGGGGGCGCATCCAGTTATCCCGAAACTAGGGGTCTAAGTATCAAATCCTTCATTCCATTGCCAAAGAGAGCATTGGCGGGTGGGTCGATTAGTTTCACTCCTCTTTCGAGTGCGGCCTTGCACGCGACTCTGCTGTCGCCTCAAATGGCATTGAATGATTTGAAGAACCAATTCACCATGCCAACGGGCTCGTGGGTGTATTCGGTCTCACTCGGCGGCTACGTCAACAAGTTGGACATCGTTCATGATTGGATCGGAAGGAAGTCCAAGTCGCCAAAGCGAGTGGCCATGTACATGGTCACGGTTCGCGGGCTCATGATTCCGTCTTCGGGTCCGAGCCACGGAAGCGCTGTCAACCACGAAGAAATCTTCATTGTCAACGCGACGACCGGGAAGGTCAGGAGTTCGTTCTCCTATAGGTAGCGAACAAGCTTCCATTGGCGAGCTGTAGCAAAAGCAACCAAACGGTTCACTGGTGTCGCAGAGCGCTAATCAACAATCGTCGAGTCGAAGGTGAGACCGCGGGAAGGACCACGGATGCCCCCGCCCGAGCCGCCGGTTGAACCGTACTGACCAGACACTCTCCGAGCTCGAGGTGGGTCACCACTGCGACGGGATGGTCAGGCAGACTGAAGTCCGTGACTGTTCGAATGCACCAAGATGAAGTCGAAGTGGACGACGAGCTCGTGGGTTCCCTTCTCGCCTCCCAGATGCCTTCCCTCGCTCACTTACCATTGGTAAAGGTGGAGCCTTGGGGCACGGATAACGCCATCTGGCGACTCGGCTCCGATCTTGTCGTCCGCCTCCCTCGCATTCACTGGGCAGCGGGACAGGTTGAGTTTGAGGCGCTGTGGTTGCCGAGACTCGCTCCGTACCTCCCGGTCGCCATTCCCGAGCCCGTCGCTATCGGAAATCCGACCAACGACTACCCATTTCGATGGGCCGTCCACCGATGGATACCGGGCGCAAGCGCCACACTCGAGCGAATCGATAATCCAGTGGCGTTCGCACTTGAACTGGCGGACGTTTTGAAAAGACTTCAATCGGTGCCATCAACAGATGCTCCACCGGCGACGAATCGCGCCCGACCATTGGCGCAGTATGACAAAGCGGCGCGACAGATGATCGAGAGTGCCAACAACTTGATTGATGCCCGCGCTGCGCTCAAGGTCTGGGAAGAGGCACTGGCCGCGCCGCCCCACCTCGGCCCACCGGTCTGGGTTCAAGGCGACTTGGAGGGCAACTGTCTCCTCCAAGACGGAAGATTGTGTGGCATCGTCGACTGGGGATCGGCGTGTGCTGGTGATCCCGCCGTCGACGTACAGGTCGTTTGGTCCCCGCTCTTCACCAACGAATCTCGCCACGCATTCCTCGACGCACTAGGTGTCGATGACGCGACTCTCGCTCGCAGTCGAGGCGCAGCCATCCAGCAAGCCTGCGCCGCGTTGCCCTACTACTTACGTTCCTATCCTCAAATCGTCGAGCGATCCTGGCACAAGTTGGCGACGCTCGGAGTACAACCGCTCGCGGCTGAATGACCGACTCATTGCGCCCAGGGTGCGTTCTTCGTAGCACGGCACCCACCCACTGCCACTGGAGGGTGCAATCATTAGGACCTAGCGATCAAAAGCAGTTGAGCGCGACTCAGATCGTTGGAATCGGAGACCCGAAGCGAATCTGCACGACGACAGAGAACTCGCTCTTAATCAACAGGTTCCGGGTTCAAGTCTTGGCCGGCGCACCAACGTATTCAAACTCTGCGGACTCATGCTTCCCGACTGTCGCGCGGAACGAGCAACGGCCTGAAGATTCGATGGTTTGCAAGAGCATCGGTCAACGCAAAAACCGTCGCGATTCACCAGGCCGCCACGGACCCGACCACCATGGCATCAAGAAAGTGATCGTTGACGTCACGCACTGTTTGGGCGCGAAGAAATAAGTTCTCGCCGCTTTCTGAATCGCGCCATGCGCATCTAACTTCGTCACGGAATCGACCAACGTCGCATCGGAGACCAACGAGTTCGTCAAGCGAGCGCGGCGAACTAACTGACCGATTCGATGAAACTCTCAACAATGTTCGCGCAGAGTTCTGGCCCTTGCATGGGCCACCAGTGGCCCAGTCCGTCGATCATCTGATGACGAGCGCCGAGCACGCTCGCGACGTCGCGGGACATCGATTTATTACCAAAGGGATCCTCGGAGGGACACAGCACCATTCCCGGTGCCAAGGTGGGTTTGAACGAACTTCCCCAGTGCGCGAATGCATTTGGCGTCGCCGAACGGTAGAGGTCGAGAATGCACTCGTCCATCACTTCGTCGCTCGCCTTGGCCATCGCTTCCGCCTCCTCTGGGGGTACACCGAGCATCTCGAAGCGAGCCCCTCGTTCTCGAGGTGAAAGTTTCCGTTGAGCCACAAAGAATGCTTCGCCGTCGACGGGGGTCTGCCAGATCCGCGCAAAATCGTGCCAAACATAATCCTGATGCATGATGTTGGCGATATCCGCCGTCCACGATCGCAGTCGATCTCCATAGGCGGTGGCGACGCGGTACGTAAGACCGGCTCCCCAGTCATGGCCAACCAGATCAACCGGTTCGTCAATCCTCTCTAATTCGCCAACGAGCCAGTCGACGTACTCGTCCTTCGTGGCACCGAATCCAGGTGGGCGCGGGCATCCAAAGCCCGGCATCGACAACGCGACTGAAGGTGCGTTCAAGTTCGCACGTAAATTGTCCCAAATCGCTTGGGTTTCAGGGACTCCGTGCACGAAGACGATCATCACGCAACCATATCGTCGACAAGGTAATGTCACCCCTTGAGCCAGGGAGTATCCATGTCGAAGGCGATCGTCGTCGGAGGAGGCCCCACGGGGCTCGCCACCGCGATGTTGTTGGCGAAGCGAGGCGTCGAAGTCCTCGTACTAGACCGGGAAGCACCGGCGCCGAGCGACGTCGATGACCTGTGGGAAGTGTGGGAACGTCGCAGCGTCGCCCAGTTCCATCAAGTCCACTTCCTACAACCTGCGGCGCACGCACAACTTGGCGAACACCTTCCCGAAGTCCTTGAAGAAATGGCCCTCGCCGGCGTCGAAGAGTTCAACGTGCCCGAACTTCAAGCTCGCCACAACCCCACGAGCGGGAAGGATGTCGACCTCTCTCAATTCACCACGCGAACGAGCTGTCGGCGTCCTTTCATGGAGTTTGGCTTCGTCGCTGCGGCGCGCGCCTGTCCGGGTGTCGAGATCCGATACTCCAGCCCCGTCACAGAATTAATCACTGGTCCTGAAGTGATTGGTGGCATCCCTCACGTGATTGGGGTAAAGACCGGGTCCGGCGAGACCTACTACGCCAACGTGGTCCTGGATGCCAGCGGACGTCGCAGCGCCTTTCCGTCACTTATCGAAGCCGCCGGTGGCGTCGCACCAACGGAACACGTGTCGGACTTCGGATTCGTCTACAACACGCGTTTCTACCGGGGCGACTCGCTACCGGAATTCCTGGGCGACAATCTTGCGGCAGTGGGATCGATCAGCTTGCTCACGATGCCTGGTGATCACGGGCACTGGTCGGCGACCATTTATCACTCCCCCCAAGACAAGGCGATGAGAAAGGTCCGTGACCCGCAAGTCTTCGAGCGAGTCATTCACTCGATGCCCCTTCACGCGCACTGGGTAGACGGTGAGCCCGCAAGCGACGTCTATTCAATGGCCGCCTCGGCGAACACGGTGCGCGAGTTTTTTGTGGACGGACGCCCCTCAGCAACTGGCCTGCTACCAATCGGCGACGCCTGGGGGTTCACGAACCCTTCGTTAGGTCGAGGGATCTGTCTAGGACTGAAACACGCCGTGAGTTTGGTCGATCCCATTGCCGAGCACCTCGATCAGCCCGTCGCAATGGCCGAGGCCTGGGAACAGGAAACAAAACGTGGCGCCCAGAACTGGCACGAGGCGACCGTGAGTCTCGAGAAGTCGCGTGCGGCGGAGGTCGACGCACTTCGTCAGGGTCAACCTGATCCCTTTGATCCCTCGGACGCCGCAGCGGCGTTCGCTCGAGCATTCGCATCGGCGAGTCACTACGACAGCGAAGTGAAGGCCTGGTATAACGAACTGGGCAGCTGCTACTCCCTGCCGATGGAGGTCGTCTCGCGTCCTGGTGTGATGGAGAAAGTCTTAGCGGTGGCCGGCGCCAATCCCATTTACCAGACGCCTGGACCGACCCGCGAACAGTTGGAGAGTCTGCTCACGTGAGGGTCCTCGCTAAATACCTTTAGAAGGTTTCATCACACTCGTATTGATTTAAGACGCTCGGCGTCGACGCGCGTAACCGTGCCGTTGGCGAACGGAGCAGGGCACACGCATAGCTTTCGAGCGGGTTCTCACTTCGTTTGAAATTGGGTATTTGTCCTCTGTGTGATCTCTCGCAACTGAGTGAAGAATGAATACAGAGCCCCAGAAACAGAGGCCGGAAAGTAGGAAGTTCGATGGAAAAAATCCTCAACCTAATCGGAAACCCTTCAAAGATCGAAACACCGAGCGCGCTGCACTGGCTCCAGCGATCCAAAGCGTCGGCACTCGTATGGACCGCCATGCGCGTATGGCTTGGCGTGATGTGGATTCAGGCGGGCGTGGCAAAACTGTGGGGTGTCGAAAACCCAGCGTTCATGCATAACGGAGGAGCTGGCGTCGTTGGCTTTGCGACGCACGGCACCGCGGCCTATAGCTGGTGGGGCAGTTTCCTTCACACCTTCGTCGTCCCGAACGCGGGCTGGATCGGCGTCTCTGTCTCAGTTGGAGAGTTCGTGATTGGCATCTGCCTGGCGATCGGGTTCCTCACGCCGCTCGCCGCGCTGGCGAGCCTGGCGCTGCTGTTCACCTACGTGATGTCGGGCACCGCCAGCGTCTGCGCGTTTTACGCGCTCATCGCCATCGTGATTCTCGCGACGTGGCGCACCTCGAGCTGGATTGGCGTCGATGGTCTCATCTCTGGCTATCGTCAGCGTCGCGCCGGCGCGAGCATCAAGAGCCACGCGGGTGACGACCATGAAGTCGTCGAAGCTCTAAAGAAGTTAGAGGCCACGAAATCGCTCGACGACGTGTTGCCCGAGATGGCGGGACACGAGACCGACACGAAGAAGATCTCGTCGTAGGAAATTGTCGATAAGAATCTGTCGAACATCGGCGGCCAGCTTCACCGGGCCGCCGATGTTCTTCTGCGTAAAAGTCGTCGAACGCCGAAGCGGAGACTCTGACTATCCAAACACGCTCTTGAAGGTCACGGTCGCAGAACTCTTGGGTATCTTGACCGTGAAGTCCTTATTCCAATTCGAATACGTCGTCACTCCGTGGCCCGTCAAGGTGGAGATCGTCTGAGAGACGGGCAGGCTCTTCTTGCCTGAGGAGATCAGCATGACGTTGTTGGACGTTGTCGCCGTTGCCGTTGACGACGTGGTCCACGCTAAGCGGTAGTCCTTGGCTTTATCGCTCGACGTGCTTAACTTCGTACCCTTCGCGACAGGCAGCATTTGTTCCAGCGCCACCGTCGTCAAGTTCTTGACCAGATTGGTGTACGGCGTGGTGCCCGAAGACATCTCGACCCACTTCTGGCCCACCTTGCCCTGTTCAGCACTGGTCAGTCCCATCACCTTCGTCAATCCGGCAGCGTTGCCACTCAAATAGGCGGCCTTTGGCGTCACGAGGACGCCGACTTTCATAGCGCCCGAAACCAAGAACTCCTGGCCCTTGGTCAGTCCGAGGTCCACCGAAACGGTCGACTTACTCTTCGTCGATACCGAGACCACCGAAATATGAACCGACTTTTCCTTAAGCAGTTGAGCTTTCGTCGCGCTGATCAGCGTCGCCGCGGTCGGAGCGCTAGACGCTCCCGCGAAGGTGGGAGTGACCAGTGCGACACCACTGAAGGCCACCACGGCGAAGACTCGAGAGAACGGGCGCAAAATATTCATTGATGAAGCCTAGGCCCTGTCGGCCCCTCGCCACGGTCGCCCCGGGCCATCCGCTACGGTGCTCGGGTGCAGGTTCGACGCGCCACCACCGATGACGTCGGCACCATCAGTCAACTTATTCGAGACCTCGCCGCCTACGAGCGGGCGAGCCACGAAGCGACCGCCACCGATGATCAACTGCGTCGCGCTCTCTTTGACGATGATCACCATGTGTTCTGCCACGTCGTCGAGGTCGCGGGCGTGGTCGTAGGGTTCGCACTTTGGTTCCACTCGTATTCGACGTGGACGGGCGAGTCAGGTCTCTACCTCGAGGACCTCTACGTACGACCAGAGTTTCGTGGGCGCGGCGCCGGACGGGCGCTGATGCGGGCGTTGGCGAAGACGTGCGTTGAACGCAATCTCGTTCGTTTTGAGTGGTCGGTACTCGACTGGAACGCGCCCTCCATCGCCTTCTATCACTCCATTGGCGCCCTTTCACTCGATGAGTGGACGCGCTATCGCCTCAGCGGTCAAGCCCTCCTTGACTTTTCCGAAGCGCTTCCCAGCCAAGGCGACGGGGACTAATCCAAGTCACGTGGGCACTTCATTGAAATGAAAGAGACGCGTTACAGGCAGTCGGCAAGTTCAAAGAGAAGCTGCTGAATCGCGTGCACTTGATCAACGAGCGTCGCGTCCGCCGCCTCGAGTCGAGCGTCATCGAGCAGTCCGAAGGTCAACGCCGTGGCTCGCAGGGCGACCTGAAGCGTACTCAGCCACGCCCACGCTTCAGCATCGTTCAAGAACGACTCATCGAGAGTGACGAGTGCCAACTCCGCGTTGGTGGCGATCTGTTGTTGACGTTGCAGTGAATTCAAAGGATCGTCCTCGTCACGGCTCGGGTCCATGGGCGGCAAGAGACCGCCGCGCCACTGGTGCTCAGGGTCACGTTCCGCGGCGACGACTTCACGAAAGAGGGCCCGCACGAAGTCGCGCCCTTCACCGGTGAGTCGAACCTCGACGCGCCCATCGCGGCGGCGCACGAAGAGTTTTCCCGCCATCTACGAGTCCAGTTCCACGGTGCACTGAAGCCCCGCCACCTGCAACTTCACGCAGTACGACTCGGCGCGCTCGCGCTGGCCCGACCAGACAACGGCGCGACCTTCGTGATGAACAGTCAACATGAGTTGGGTGCACTTGTTATTGGAATAGCCAAAGATCTTCTTGAAAATGACGACGACGACCTTCATGGGCGTGACCGGGTCGTTCCAGACCACGACGTTCCAGGGGCGCTGCGTGAGAACGAACGTTTCACTCGCGACGTCGCTCTCAGTCGAAGAGCGGCGGAGGGGTTTCACGGAAGCCATCACACCAGTGTTCCAGAGTCGCGGTCGCCGCGAAAGACCCCGTCCCTAGAGTGAAGGTACGAAAGGAACGCGGTGAAAGCACCCCTACGACACCAGGTCGCCACGGCACTGCGGGCCCGTGCGAACAACGCCATCCGATCGAGCGTCGGCCTCAACCGCGAACCGCCTTCCGTCTGTAACGATCCCGGCGTCGCTTACACGCCGGTCGGCGGCGTTTCGCGCTTAGTCCACGGCGACCTCGCCTCAATGTTGATCGGCGGTCTCGCCTCGCTCTTCTTTCAAATGCTCCACCCGCTCGCGATGGCCGGCGTTGCCGAGCACTCGCGCTACCAGCACGACCCCCTGGGGCGCATGCTCCAAACGGCGAACTTCATCAGCGCCACGACCTATGGCTCGAAGCAAGACGCGTACGCCGCGATTGAACGCGTCCGCGCGGTGCACGAATCAGTGCGCGGGACGGCCCCCGACGGCCGTTCCTACAACGCGAACGATCCGCACCTCTTGAGGTGGATCCATTGCGCTGAGATTTCTATGTTCCTCGCTGGCTATCAGCGATATGGTCGCGAACGCATTTCGCCGAGCGAAGCCGACGCCTACGTCGCCGAGACGGCGCAACTCGCGCGCGACCTCGGCGTCGAATCGCCGCCCAGGTCGGTGCGCGAACTCAATGACGCGATCGAGGCCTTTCGCCCCGAGATGCGCCTGACCCGAGAGGGGGAATCGGCACGCGATTTCATCTCGCGTGGCGTCGTAAAGGGCGTCTTTCAGCGTGGCGCGTACTGGCTGATCGTGCGGTCGAGTTACGCGCTGATGGAGCCCTGGGCGCGCGAGATGTTGAACGTGTCGAACGTCGCCACCCTGGAGGGTCGCGTGCTGCGCCCGGTGGCGACGCTCTTGTGCCGCGCCGTGCGGCTGGCGGTTCCTCCCGCCACCAGGGTCAGTTGAGCGACAGGCCCCCGTCGACCACGAGCACTTGGCCGGTCACGTACGGCGAGGCGGCGAGAGAATAGATAGCGTCGGCGACGTCGTCGGGCCGTCCACTTCGACGAAGGGGCGCGGTCTTCTCGACTCCCTCACGAATGGCGTCCCAGTCCTTGGTCCACGGCGTGTCGATCAATCCCGGGGCCACCGCGTTGACGCGGACCTCGGGGCCGACCGCGCGAGCCAGGAGTTGGGTCAGATGATTGAGCGCCGCCTTGGAGACCGCGTAAGGGATGGAAGATCCGAGGGGCCGCACGCCGGCCACGGACGTGACGTTCACGATGACGCCGTGGCTCTCGCGCAGCGCCGCCATCGCCGCAACGCTCAACTGCCAGGTGCCAAAGACATTGACCTCGAAGATCTCGCGCCACACGTCGACACTGGCGGCCTCTAAGTCTCGATGGGGAATCACCCGGGTCGTCCCGGCGTTGTTCACCAAGACGTCGAGGCGACCCGAGCGCGCGAGCACGCTTCGAATGAGTCGCTCACAGTCTTCCGCGTTCTTCACGTCGCCCTGGAGGTAGTAGGCGTCGGGGATCGCCGCGGCCAAGCGCTCGCCCGCCTCCATGCTTCGCGCCGAGTTAAAGACCACCACGTCACCGCCGTGCGCGAAGCGCTTCGCCGTAGCTTCGCCGATCCCGCTGGTGGAGCCGGTGACGAGGACGACGCGGGGCACTACGCGCTCCGCCGCAGCCGCCACGAGCCCGCCCAATGTTGACCAGGCTCGAGCACCACGATGTCCTTGCCGCTTCGAAGCGCGTCAGGTGGGCAGGTCATCGGTTCAACCGCGATCGACGTACGTCGCCGTCCCCTTTCGAGCGTGTCGCCCGTGAAGACCTGGAGATAGGGGAAATTCCGGTCGACGCTGAGTTCCACGACCCCGCCATTGGCGTCTTGGACGACCGCCGTCACGAGGCCCGAGTCGTCACGCACGAGTTCGGTGTAGGTCACGTCAAGTTCGTGACCGCTTACCGACTTGCGCTTCGAGAAGTCGATCAGGTTGCCGGCCAGTGGAAGTATCTCGCCCGTGGGCAGTTGTCGGTCGTTGACCGCCACGTAGGCGCGTGCGGGGATTTCCAATTCGACGCCTTCGATCGTGGGCGTCGTCACGGCCAAGTAGGGGTGAAAGCCAACACCAAAGGGAATCGGAACCTCGTCTCGATTGGTCACGGTCGACGTAACCGTCAGGCCGAGCGTTCCGAGGTGGTACGCGACGCTCAACTCGCTCAGAAACGGATAGTCCGGTGTCGGGTGCAGCAAGAGCGACAGGACGCATCGATTCTGATTCACGGCCTCCACCCGAAAAGGTCGCCAACGCACCAGGCCGTGGATGGCCGTCGCGTTGGTCACGTCGTTGATGGTGGGCCTCGCGGTTCGCCCCGAGAACGTCCACTCACCCTCGCCCACCCGATTCGGCCACGGATACAGCACCTGGCCCCGAGCGCCGGTGGGCACTTCTTCGCCGGCGAAACCCTCCACGACCGGCACCCCACTTTGCACGTACGTGCGCAGGGTCGCGCCCACTTCGGTCACGACGACGCGTTGGTCACCGTGGGCAATGGCGATCTGTTCTCCCGAGGGCAGCATTAGAGCGTTCGTCGTTTCATCACTGCCACGTAACTTACGACAGTTAGGGTTCTTCGTATGCGACTTTTGCTTACCAACGACGATGGTGTCCTCGCTCCGGGCCTGGCCGTCCTGGCGCGCCACGTGGCGCGCTGGGTGGATGAGGCGCCCGCCGGGGAGGTGCGAGAGGCGCTCGTCGTCGCGCCCGACACCAACTATTCGGGCATGTCTTCGGCCGTAGGAGACGTCTTTAGTCGACCGAGCGTCTCGTATAAACGTCACGTCATCCAGGGGGCGGAGAGCATTCGCGCCTACGGCCTCGACGCACCGCCGGCGCTGTGCACACTGCTCGGAGCGCTCGGCAGCTTTGACTACGAGCCCGACCTCGTCGTCTCAGGAATCAACGCCGGAGCCAACGTGGGCCGCTCGATTCTTCATTCGGGAACGATCGGAGCGATTCTCACCGGCGCGCAACTCGGTCTCTCCGGACTCGCCATTTCCGTGCAGTGGGGAGACGACGTCCACTACGACACCGCCGCGTCGGTGGCGGTGGAGGTCCTCAATGAACTGCTCGAGGCACCGTCGCGAACGTTGTTAAACCTCAACGTGCCCAACCTCGTCGCCAGTGAATTAAAGGGCATTCGCCGCGGTCGAGTCTCCACTGCGGGTCTCGTCAATGCCGCCGGGCCCCGCGCCGGCGGCGAGCCCCTCGGTGAGGAGGGCGAGCTTCCACTGCGAGTGGGATCGGCCAGTCCCGAAGTCGGCGACGTGAGCGACGAAGAGCCCGACGACGACGGCGCATTGATCCGGGCGGGCTACGCGTCGTTGACGCCGCTTCGCGGACCCCACGAGGATGCCGACACGGGCCTTGACGACGTGATGCACCGAGCGCTCGCCACGATCAGTCGTCACTTGCTCGCTCAGCGTTAAAGGTCGCTCGTGTCTCGTCGCTGAACCTTTAGGCGCCCGCGAGCCTTCTTGTCTTCAATACGGCGTTGCTTCGAGCCTCTGGTGGGCTTGGTCGCCCTTCGCGGCGTGGGTCGCTCTAACGCGGTCGCCAGCCGGACCGCCATCTGCGTGAGGGCGGCGTCGCGATTTTGACGTTGCGAGCGAAGACGGCTCGCGCTGGCTCGAACCACGGGTCCCATCCGCTCCAAGAGCCACGCCTTGTCCGCTGGGGAGAGCGCTTCGGAGCGATCCACGTGAAAGACGGCGACTACCTTCGTGAGCGAGCGATTCGCGTGCTGACCCCCGGGGCCACTCGACGTCGTGACGCGAATCTCGATTTCGTCGGCCGGAATCGTGAGTCGCCTCGTGATCGAGAGCGATCCGTCATCGTTTACTCCCGCGGTCACGATGAGTCTCGCACAGGGAATCGCACCATCGCCAACTGCGAGGAAGACGCGACGAGTTGGTCTCGTTCGTCGAAGAGCTCGAGGCGTTCGTCCACGAGGTCACCGGCAACCACGACGCACCACTGGCGCGCGCGCAGCCACTCCCCCACCGGGACACGGCGAACGTACGAACTCAACTGCAGGGTCGGCACCCAACCCGTCGATCCCAGCGGAAAGGTCGCCGGCGGCATCGCGTCGGCGGCGAAGTGAAGATTCCAGGCGTCCCAGGTCCCCTCCCCGTCGTCGAGGCGTAACCAGGCCCGGGTCTCGCCACGCTCGCTCACCGCGCCATCGCGCCAGGTCGCCGTCGCCGGGTCAAGACGTTGCTCCAAGACGCTCGCGATGCTCAACTCCTCGCCTCCCTTCGAGGCGCCACAGTCGTCACGAGCGGGAAGCATTGGCGGCTCCGCGTCCTGGTATCGGGGTTGATCGCTTTCGTTCAACGTCGCGAGCACGACGAGCGACTCGACGACCAGTCGTTCGTTTTGGCGCATCGTCACGTGCGCGAAGGAGGCGCCTCGCCCGACCCGTCGTACCTCGACGCCCAGGCTCACGACTCCCGGTTCGCTGGCTCCTACGTAATTGGTCGTCACGGCGCTCGCGTGCAGGTGCGGCGCCCCCTCGGCACTCGCCGCGGCGAGCGCCGCACTGGCGACGACCGTCTGTAGGTAGCCCCCGTGGGGATGTCCGGCGACCGTATAGATTTCGGAGAGTCGGGCCCGGTACTGACCCCGGTCGACCTCCTCCACCGCCCCCGCGACGCGAAGAATTTCGCTGTCCTCGAGGTCGTCCACGGAGCCACGATAATCGTCGACGACTGGCCAAACGTTAGATTGGGAAGCCGAAAGAGGTCATCCGTGAAAAGTATTCCCCATTTCGTCAACGGCCACTCGCTGGAGGCACCCGGCGAACTGCCGGTGTACAATCCGGCGACGGGTGAGCAGATTGCCCAAGTACCCATCGCGTCGAGCGAATTCGTGGACCAGGTCGTCGCGAACGCGCGCGACGCCTGGGCGAATTGGGGTAACTCGTCGCTGTCACGTCGCACGCAGGTCCTCTTCGCGTTTCGCCAATTGCTCGTCGACCACGAAACCGAGTTAGCCGCCATCGTTACCCGCGAACACGGCAAAACGCTGGCCGACGCGAAGGGCGAGCTGGCGCGCGGAATTGAGAACGTCGAGTACGCCTGTGGGCTCGTCGAGCTCTTAAAAGGTGGCTTCTCCGATCAGGTCGCCAACGGCGTCGACGTGCACAGCGTGCGCGAATCCGTCGGCGTCGTCGTCGCCATAACACCCTTCAACTTCCCAATCATGGTGCCGTTGTGGATGTGTGCCAATGCCTTGGCCAGCGGCAATGCCGTCATCTTGAAGCCCTCCGAAAAGGACCCGTCGGCCTCGGTTCGTTTGGCGGAGTTGTTACGCGACGCGGGCCTGCCCGATGGCGTCTTACAGGTCGTGCACGGCAACGCCACCACCGTCGAGGCGCTCCTCGATCACCCCGGTGTGGACGCGGTGAGCTTCGTGGGTTCAACGCCAATCGCCCAAAAAGTCCACGCGCGAGCGTCGGCCGCTAACAAGCGCGTTCAGGCTCTGGGCGGCGCCAAGAATCACATGGTCGTCCTTCCCGATGCCGATCTCGACGTCGCGGCCGACGCGGCGATCAACGCTGGCTTTGGCTCAGCCGGCGAACGCTGCATGGCGGTGAGCGTCGTGGTCGTGGTCGGCGACGTCGCCGACGAATTGATCGCCAAGATCGCGGAGCGCTCGGACCGGCTGCGCGTGGGTCCCGGCGACGATCCCTCGAGCGACTTCGGGCCGCTCATTAGCGCCGAACATCGAGAACGAGTTCGCGGCTACGTCACGGGTGCCACCGACGAGGGAATAACCGTGGTGCGTGACGGAGCCCTCGCTGAGCTCGATCGAGGCTACTTTCTCGGTCCGTGTCTGCTCGATCACGTGCGTCCAGGCACTCGGGTCTATGACGACGAGATCTTTGGGCCCGTTCTCTCGATCGTTCGCGTCAAGGACTTCGAGGAAGCGCTCTCCTTGGTCAACGCCAATCGCTACGGCAATGGGGTGGCGATCTTCACCCGCGACGGTCACGCGGCGCGCGTTTTCGCCCGACTCGCCACGGTGGGCATGATCGGCGTCAACGTTCCTATTCCCGTCCCGGTGGCGGCCTACTCCTTCGGCGGCTGGAAGGATTCGCTTTTTGGCCACTCCCACATCTACGGGCCCGAGGGATTCGCGTTCTACACGCGCGCCAAAGTCATCACGACGCGTTGGCCGCAGCCCTCGGATTCACAGATCGACCTTGGCTTTCCTCGGACGCGATAGCCGGTGACTCATCAGCACACCTCCGTGCGCGCGTACGGCATTTTGGTGCACGACCAGCGCGTCGTGCTGGTGCGCGCGAGCAATCCGGTCGGCAACGCGCCCGTCTGGTGGCTGCCCGGAGGAGGACTCATCTTCGCCGAATCTCCCGAGGAGGCCCTGACTCGTGAGTTCGAAGAAGAGACGGGGCTCTTGATAGCCGAACCCGAACTGGTGAAGGTTTTGAGCGACGTTCGACGACGGCCCAACGGTGACAAGGTCCACTCGGTCCGGGTGATCTATCGCGTCCAGCTTGTCGGCGGGCAACTGCGCGATGAGCAAGAAGGATCGACCGACATGGCCCGGTGGTTCGACCTGGACACCCTCGACGAGGTCAACCTCGCCGAGTACACGCGTCACGCGCTGTCTGAGGAGCTCGCGAAGTAGCGTTTCGGCATTTCGCGTTTCAAGAACTTCCCGGCGGGATTTCGCGGCAGCGACTCTCGAGTGAAGGCGATATGGACCGGCACCTTAAACGGCGCCAGGCACTCAAGAAGGTGCGTCTGGAGCTCAAGTTCCGTGAGGTCCATGCCGTCGCGAAGCATCACGACGCAGGCCACCTCTTCGCCGAGTCGTTCATGCGGCAGACCAAAAACTGCCGCCTCGTAGACCGCGGGGTGCTCGTAGATCGCCGACTCCACTTCGGCCGAGTAGATGTTCTCGCCACCTCGCAGGATCATGTCCTTGACCCGGTCCTCCACGTAGAGAAACCCCTCGTCGTCGATGCGTCCGAGGTCGCCGGTACGAAGCCAACCGTGAACAATCGTCTCGGCCGTCGCGTCGGGTCGCCGCCAGTAGCCACGAATGAGCGCCGGTGACTTCAACCAGATCTCCCCGCTTTCGCCGCGCGCTAGAGGGCGCAGCTCCTCGTCACGTATTTCCACGTCCATAACGATCGTCGGCACCCGACCCGTTGAGCTCGGGTTCGCCAAATAGTCCGGACCGTAGTTGCGCGGTCCGTACGCGTTCGTCTCCGTCATGCCGTAACCCAAAGTGGGTGAACCATGTTTAAAGGAGTTCCCGACCCGCGCGACCAATGTCGCGGGCGCGGGCGCTCCTCCGCCTCCGACGCCCACCAGTGAGGACGTGTCGTACTTCGAGAAGCTCGGCGATTCCATGAGGTCCCACGACTGGGTCGGCACGCCGACAAAGTGCGTGACCCGGTGCCGCTCGATCAACTCAAGAGCGCGCTCAGAGTCCCAGCGATACATCATCACGAGTTTCAAATGCCCCGCGAAACACGCGAGCATGACCGGAACGCAGCCCGTCACGTGAAAGAGCGGGACGATCAGAATAAAACACGGCGCGAGTCCATTGCCCTCTTCGCCGGGTTCGCGCCGGGCGTTTTGAATCGCGCCCTCCGAGGCGTAGGCCATGATGGCCTGGCTGATGGCCCCGTGCGTCGACACCGCCCCCTTGGGGAAACCCGTCGTGCCCGACGTGTAGAGAATTGTCGCGTCGTCGTCAGCGCCGATCTCGACGTCCGGCATCGAATTACCTCGAACGACGACGTCACGCCAACGTTCAATTTCGCGGGGGTATTCCACGCCGTCGTGCAGGCGAGCTCCGAGCACCCTGACGTTGGCCCGGGCGCAGGGCTCGCTCGCGCGCAGCACACGTTCATGATCGGCGAGCAGGACTTTTAGTTCTGAGTCGTTCACGGCGTAGTCGATTTCGGTCTCAGTCCACCACGCGTTCAGCGAGACTGAAATCGCACCGATCGAAATAATCGCGGCGAAGGACACGATCCACTCTGGGTAATTTCGCATCGCGATCCCCACGCGATCGCCCTTTTGCACTCCGAAGTGGTGCACCAGCGCGTACGCCAGCGCGTCCACTTCTTGCATCACCATGTCAAAGGTCCACTCTTCGTCTTCGTAGACGAGAAACGTCTGATCGAGGCCACGAGCAGAATCGAAGAACTGGCGCAGGTTCGTCGGCGCGTTCTTGAAGTGACGGGTCGTGGCTCCGTCTTTGACCACGTCGACGACCTCGAAGGGCTGACCCGGCGCGGAGACCTCCGCGATTGCCACGTCCAGTCTTCGCACCGCCGCCCCCACTTTCGTCGCAGTCGTCCATAGCAACCTAGCGAAAAATGCTCGTATCGCCCGTGCAACGCGACCGTACACTCGTGTGGAAGCAAGGAGTAACTATGTTCAACAACAACTATCCGATGTTTGACATCTTCGCCTCGACGCTGTACCTGGTGATCATGGTGCTCTGGGTGGTCCTGGTCTTCCAGATTCTCACCGACATCTTTCGCAGCCACGATCTTTCGGGAGCGGCAAAGGCGGCCTGGGTGGCTTTGATCGTGATCTTGCCCCTCGTCGGTTGCCTGATCTATCTGGTTCTTCGCGGTGGCTCGATGCACGAACGTCACGCCCACGCTCTCCAGGCCCAGCAACAGGCGTTTGAAGATTACATCCGCAAAGTGGCCAACTCCAAGGAGTAGCTGCCCTAGGCGACGGGCGTCGCGCGAGCGCCCGCGGTCTTGTCGGCCATGCGCTCCACCGTCTTCGTGACCGCGCTCACGGCCGCGAGGAGGTCCAGGCGCGCACCTTCGGCCTCCTTGGAGAGACCAGAGAGGTGGTCGACATCCCACAGACTGAGCACGGGTGTCAAGACGTCCTTGACGTACTGAGCAAGCCCGTAGATACCTTCGCGCGCGATGCGTACCGCGTGACGCGTAAAGGCCGGGATGCCCGTGCCGGGCATCGCGAACGTGCTCACTTGTTTGGCCACCGCGATCGTCATCGCCGAAGGGTCAATCGCGAAGGCGGCCAACGTGAGGTCCCGGTAAAAGAGGTAGTGCTTCGTCTCGTCGCCCGCGATGAGTCCGAGTACGTTGCGGCCCATCTTGTCTTCCTTGGGCAGTTTGGCTCCGGTGTTTCGGTGCGCGATCTGGGTGGCCCGTTCTTGAAACGAAACGTAGGCGATCATCTCGGCGAAATCCGGCATGCGCGGCACCTCCGCGCGAGTCATCTGCACCCGACGTCCGTCTTCGAGCAGGGTGGGGTTAATGCACCGACTGACGTGCACCCAGTCGCGCATGATCATCGAGTGTCGATTTTCCTCCATCGTCCACTGATAACTCCAATCACGAATCGGATGATGGTCCGGCGCGTGCGAAAGAATCGTGTCCGTGTAGTACGGCAGATTGTCCTCAGTCAACAAGTTGACGTAAATCGAACTTCGCACTCCTTCGCCGATGGGATAGTCCTCGGGCGACCAGGGGCGAGATTCAAAACTTTCACCCTGGCCCCAATCGATCTGCTCGTGGGGGTACCAGTCCCGGGGCGACTCCAGGTGGCGGTTATAAAGTCGCTCGACGTCAGGGGCAAGCTCTGACAGCAAATCGACGCGGCTTAAAGGAAGTCGCTTGGTCACGTAGTGGTGGGCCTCTCAATTGGTCCGACAGGTCCTCTTAACCCTAATCTTTGGGACTCTTTGGCATTCGGTGGCTTTGTGTATTTTTGCACAAGTCGCGAAGTACCCTGGTCAACCCGTGAAACTCTTCGATCAACTCATTCCGGGCGACTTTCGAAGCGCCTGAAGAGGTCGCTGCGCCGTTTTTACACCGACACGTTCGTTACCGGCGTCGGCATCGGATTGAATCCGTCGCTCTTCGTGGCGCACCGGCACAATGTCCGAAGATTCTGCGAACGCCTCTTCACCTTCTTGCTGGCCCTTGGCGCGGTCGTCGGCCTAGCGATGCCGAGCACTGGAGGGACCGCCGTCACGCACGCAACCCGGAAACGATCTCGTCGCGGTATCGATCCTCGAGGTGGTAGGGGACGTAAAGCCCACAGCGCGTGACCACGTCGGCGAAGCGCGCGAGAAAGCGTGGGGCGATCGAGGCCACGTCACCGACGACGGCGAAGGCATCAAGGACGTCGTCGTCGATCAACGTGCCCATCTCCACCCAGGCGCCGTGGCGCGAGAGCTCGTTCAACGTCCCTTGCAACTCACTCCATCCGTGGCGTTCGAGTACACCTCGATAGGCCGGGGTCGAAGCGTAAAAGGCAATCTGGCGACGCACCGCGGCGGCGGCCGCGGCCTGCTCAGACGCGTCGCCCCCGGTCGCGATGAGCCCCGACAGCGAGATCTGAAAGCCCTCCGGTCTCGCTTCGCGTTTGGCGAATCCGCGTTCGAGCGCCGGCAAGGTGACTTCGCGCAAGTAGCGCTCCGTCGTAAAGGGGTGCACCAACAGACCGTCGGCGACCTCGCCGGCCACTTCGGTCATCAATTCACCCACGGCCGCGAGAAAGATCGTCGGCGGACCATACGGATTCGGACCGGGATTGAAGAAGGGCGTCATCAACGTGTGGCGATAGAACTCACCACGAAAAGCGAGGGGGGCGTCGTCGTTCCAACAGGCCCAGATCGCGCGCAGGGCCAACACGTACTCGCGCATTCGCGCGGCCGGTTTTGACCAGGGCATCGAGTAACGCTTTTCGATGTGGGGCTTGATCTGGGACCCCAGACCCAGCAAAAGTCGTCCCCGCGAGAGCAGCTGGACGTCGTTGGCCATAGTGGCAGTGATCATCGGGCTTCGTCCGAAGGCGACGAGGATGCCCGTGCCGAGGTCCACGCGCGACGTCGTCGTGGCGGCGTTGGCCAGGGTCACCAGCGGGTCGTGTCCCGTCTCGGCGGCCCACGCCCCGTCGTAACCCGCTGCCTCGAGTGCCGTCGCGTCGGCGCCGACGTGGGAGGAAAACGAAATATCAGCGTCAACCTTCACGGCACTCCTTCGTCGCCTCGACCCTATCGCTGAAGGCCTCGAGTGACCTACTCCTTCGCGGCGATCAAGACGCGAAAGCGATTCTCGATTCGAACTTCACCGTCATCGTTCGTAAAGGGCGTCAAGGAGTCGCGCAACGCCGTGTCGACCACTTCATCGCCGAGAATTTCGAGCACCCGCCGTACGGGACCCGCCGAGCGCAAAGCTCGCAGTGCCACCGTCACGTCCGGGTAGTCCCAGGGACACGACACCGATTCGTCGTGACGAATCGTGAGCCCGGCGGCCTGCATGAAGTGAGGCATTCGCTGATCAGCCGCGAGCGGAGCGGGTGACCCCGCCGGGGCGGGCGGCAAAAGCGCGCGTAGCGCACGAAAGTGAACCACGGCCTCGCACTCTTCTTCGCGACCCCACACCACCAGCGCGAAACGTGCACCGCTCTTGCCCACTCGGCGCGCCTGGCGTAGGGCCCCCACCGGATCGAGTGCGTACGGGAAGGAGTTGAACCCGGTGACGACGTCAAAGATCTCGTCTGGATACGGCAAAGCCATCATGTCGGCCACGTGGAATGACGCCGACGGCACCCGTTGCCTGGCGATCTCAATCAGTGCGGGCGCGACGTCGATACCGTCGATGACGGCACCCGATTTGGAGGCCTCCAACATTGCCCCGCCGGCTCCGCAGCCGACGTCGAGCACGCGATCTCCGCGTCGAAACTCGACCAGTTCCAGGGCGCGGCGAACGGCTGGCAGCACCGTGCCCTCTTGGAGGTTCGCCCAATCGTTCGCCGCTTGACCCCAAAGTTCGCCTTGGCGACGTGCCCCGTTGGACATCGACGGCTCCACCAACCGGGGCCTCTCCTTCAATCCTCGCGACTGACTACTCATCGCGCAACAACACTCAGTCTAGGTCCGCGCTGTCGACATCTCGACTTGACCTGGCATACTCAATCGCGGGGGTAGGAGATGGCAGAACTACTTAAGGACTACGCGTCCGAAAGAGCATCCGACGTCGCGATCACCGACGACTACTCATCGCAGACCTGGAGTGAGTTCAACGACCGCGTGAACCAACTGATCCACTTTCTACGTCGAGTCAATATCGCGCCGGGCGACACCATTGCCCTCATGTCCACCAATCGACGCGAATATCTCGAAGTCGCGACAGCGTGCGTGCACACCTCGTTGGTCTTCGTTCCAGTGAACTGGCACTGGGTGAGTCGCGAGCTGGCCTACGTGCTGGCCGACGCGGACGTCAAGGCGCTCTTCGTCGAAGACAGGTTCGCTGAAGTCGCCCGCGAAGCGCTCGACGACCCTTCGACGAAGGACTGCGTCATTCGAGTCGCCTTCGGTGAGCGTACGCAGGGTTTTGACGACTACGAAGAAGTTCTCAGCCTTGAGTCGACCGACGAGCCCGCTGAACAAGCCAGCGGCGGTCCGATGTTCTATACCTCGGGCACGACCGGCTTTCCTAAGGGCGTACGAGGAACGCTCAATCAAACGGGTCGCCCCGTTGAACAGCTTCGCGCTCTGGGGAAGGCGGTGTCGAGGATCTTGCGGATTCCCGAACACGGCGTCACGCTGCTCGACGGCCCCGCCTATCATTCCGCGCAACTCGCGCTCTCCCTCTATCCACTCTTAAGCATCGGCAGTGCGTGCGTGACGCGCTCGCACTCGGAGCCAGCGAGCATGCTCGATCTCATCGACGAGCATGGCGTCACCAACGTTCACCTGGTGCCCACTCAATTCGTGCGTCTGCTCAAGCTCGACGCGACCCGACGTGCTCGCTTTAACGGCTCGTCACTCGTTTCCGTGATTCACGGCGCGGCTCCTTGCCCTGTTCCCATCAAAAGATCCATGCTCGAATGGTGGGGTCCAGTCCTCATCGAGTACTACGGCGGCACCGAAAGCGGCTTTCTCACCGTGGTCGACGGCGCGACCTGGCTCGAACGGCCCGGAACCCTCGGACGGGTTCTCGCGACGTCGCAACTTATGGTGCTCAATGACCAACGTGAGCCGTGTCAACCCGGAGAAGTAGGTCAGATCTACTTCAAGAGCCTGAACGGTGGGGACTTCGTCTATCACAAGGCTCCCGAAAAGACGGAGTCGGCCCACCTCGCTCCCGGCGTGGGCACCCTCGGCGACGTGGGCTATCTCGACGACGAGGGCTACCTCTTTCTCAACGACCGCAAGATCGACATGATCATCAGCGGCGGCGTCAATATTTACCCCGCTGAGATCGAAGGTGTACTGGTCAATCACCCGGCCGTCGCCGACGCCGCCGTCTTTGGCGTTCCCGACGAGGAGATGGGCGAACAGGTGAAGGCCGCCGTTGAACTGCTCGACCATTCGCTCGCCAGTGACACCCTCGCCGAGGAGCTGATCGCCCACGTTCGTCAAAATCTGGCGAGTTACAAGTCGCCGCGTTCGATTGACTTCGAAGAGCACCTACCGCGCCACCCCACGGGCAAGCTCTACAAGCGCCTGCTTCGCGATCCCTACTGGGAACGGGCCAATCGCCAGATCTAAGATTCGACGCCCCGTCGTCGTCTAGTCCAGCGAGGCAAAAGCGACGTAAGTTCCAGGGCGCCCGTAATTGTCATCCCCGTACGGACATGGAGAGAGAAGAGAGAAAGAAGGACTCCGTGAAAGTTCGAACTGTGCGCCACTTGAGCGTCGCCGTCGCCGTTTTGCTCGCTCCGGGGGTGACGGTGCTGGGTTCGCTGGCCGCGCCCGCGGGCGCGGCGAACGTTTCTGACTGCGTGTCGTCACAACTAACCCTCGCCCACGCTCGAAGTCAAGGTACGGCCGGAACCACCTACGTGCCGATCGTCATCACGAACCATCGCAGCACCTGCGCCATTTGGGGGGTGCCCGCGATCCAGCCCGTGAGCGGCGCCGCGCACCGAGCGCTCGGACCACTCGCGCGAAATCTCTCGATGGGTGAGATGGCGATGCGTCAAGTCATCGCGAAGGGGGCGTCGGTCAGCGTGGCCTTCGGCATCGTCGACACGGGGAACTACCCGTCCGCGACCTGCGCCGCGCGCCGCGCCAGTGGCGTCAAGGTCAGCCTCGGCAACTTCTTTGCCAATCGTTTCGTTGGCTTTCCCCTTACGGTGTGCACCAAAATCGCCAGCACGACGACGCGTCTCCTCGCCAAGGGTTCCCAGGGCTGAGGCACGAAGCGACTCCGGCCAGGCGTTCAAAACGTCGGGCTGCTACGTTTTGTTCGAAAGTTGAACAACGACCCCGTGGGAGTGCGCGATGCCCGAGATGCCCCTAACGAAACCACCGATCTTCCAGGACGCCGCGAGCGAACGACTGCACCGTAAGCAGCGCCTCGCCGCCGCCTTTCGCCTCTTCTCCAAGTTCGGCTTCGACGAGGGCGTCGCCGGCCACATCACCGCGCGCGACCCCGAGCGAAGTGACCATTTCTGGGTCAATCCCTTTGGAATGCACTTTGGTCACGTTCGCGCGTCGGATCTTTTGCTGGTGAACGATCACGGCGAGGTCGTCGAAGGAAATCGGCCCGTCAACACCGCGGCCTTCGCGATCCACTCCCAGGTCCACGCCGCTCGTCCTGACGTCGTGGCCGCGGCGCACGCACACTCGGTCTACGGCAAATCCTGGTCGACGCTGGGTCGACCCCTCGACCCCATCACCCAGGACGTCTGCGCGTTCTACGAAGACCACGCCGTCTTTGACGACTACACCGGGGTCGTCTTGGATATCGAAGAAGGCAAGCGGATAGCGCACACGCTCGAAGGAAACAAGGCCATCATTTTGCGCAATCACGGACTTCTCACGGTGGGCCACTCGGTCGAAGAGGCGGCGTGGTGGTTCATCACGATGGAGCGATCGTGCCAGGCGCAGTTGCTGGCCTCCTCGGCGGGAACGCCCGTTCTGATTGATCCCGAAATGGCTCGCCTGACCAGAGGACAGGTTGGATCGCACGTGGCGGGCTGGTTCAGTTTCCAGCCGCTCTTTGATCGCATCGTTCGCGAGCAGCCCGACCTGCTCGAGTAAAATACATCCTCGTATCAGGTCTCATCAATCACGTCGGCGAACCGGGGAGGACGTCGCCACCGAAGTGACTTTTGCCCCTGGTGACCCGCGCCCACACTCGTCAAATTGGGGGCGTGGTAGATACTCTCTCCAGCGTGGCGTCGGGCCAGTTGCGGGGTTGTCTTCACCCGCTCACCGGGGCCGAGAGCGACTACGACGAACTGCTCGACGAGATCAAAGATCGCCGAGTCGTCTTAATCGGCGAAGCCTCTCACGGAACCCACGAGTTCTATCGCGAGCGTGCGACGCTGACGAAAAGGCTTATTGAACGACACGGCTTCACGGTCGTGGCCATCGAGGGTGACTGGCCCGACGCTTACCGAGTGAATCGTTACGTCACCGGCCTCGGCAGCGACGTCGACGCGAACCAGGCCCTGGAGGGATTTCGCCGATTCCCCACCTGGATGTGGCGCAACCACGAGGTCTACGCGTTCGTCGATTGGTTGCGCGATTACAACTTGAGCCAATCCATTCATACCCAACGCACACGTTTCTACGGACTCGATCTCTACAGTTTGCACACCTCGATGGAGGCGGTCGTTGCCTACCTCGAGCGTGTCGATCCCGACGCGGCCCAACGCGCTCGTGAGCGCTACTCGTGCTTCGACCACTTGGGCTCTGATGCTCAGGCCTACGGCTACGCGCTGGCCCAGGGCGTTATCGACCCCTGCGAGGAAGAGGTGATCGCCCAGCTCGTCGAACTCCAAGGAAGCCGAGAGCTGTACCTTCGCGGTGACGGTTCCGTGGCCGAGGACGAACTCTTCGCCGCTGAGCAAAATGCTCTTCTCGTTCACGACGCCGAGGAGTATTACCGACTGATGTACCGTGCGGGAGTGTCGTCGTGGAACCTTCGCGACCACCACATGGCCTCGACGCTCGACGCACTCGTGGCGTTCCTTGAGCAGCGCCGAACGCCGATCAAGGTCGTCGTGTGGGCGCACAACTCCCACGTCGGCGACGCGCGCGCCACCGCGATGGCCAGCCGCGGCGAAGTGAACATCGGCCAACTCGCTCGCGAACGCTACGGCGACGACGCGTACTGCATTGGCATGTCGACCTTCGCGGGACACGTGACGGCGGCTTCGGACTGGGGCGCCCCCACCGAGCGCAAGCGGGTACGACCGGCTCGACCCGGCAGCTTCGAAGCCACCCTGCACGACTTGGGCGTGTCCGACTTCTGGGTGCGATCACGGGACTTGGCGGACACCGAGTCGTTTAGCCTCGTTCGTCTGGAGCGCGCCATCGGCGTCATCTACCGTCCCGACACCGAACTGCAAAGTCACTACTTCGCCGCGGACCTGACCCGACAGTTCGACGCGGTGATCCACTGCGATCAAACGCGCGCGCTCGCACCGCTCGAAATGACGTCACGTTGGAGCTGAGGCGAACCACCCGAGACGTACCCGTCGGGACTGTGACGAAGTGACCCTTACGTCATCGCCCGTCGCCTTCCACGACCGTCACGACGCCGGGCAGAAACTGGGTCAACGCTTGATCCAGTTCGGCGAGGAGCGGCCCATCGTGCTTGGTCTAGCTCGCGGCGGGATTCCGGTCGCCGCTGAGGTCGCCCGAGCGCTCGACGCACCGCTCGACGCCTTGATCGTGCGCAAACTCGGTGTGCCCGGTCACCCGGAGTTCGCCTTTGGCGCCATCGGTGAAGAGAACGCGCGCACCATCAACGACGACGTCGTGACGAGCCTTCGACTCTCAAAGGCCGCGATTGACACGGTCGAGCGCCGAGAATACGAAGAACTACTCCGGCGCGTCACGCGATACCGAAACGGCCGCGACGCCCTCAACCTCGAGGGCCGAAACGTGATTATCGTGGACGACGGACTCGCGACCGGCGCCAGCGCGCGCGTGGGCGTTGAGGTCGCGCGTGCCAGAGGGGCGCGGCGCGTGCTCGTCGCCGTTCCCGTTGGTTCAACGCAGGCCGTCGAAGAACTTCTCCAGGTCGCCGACGACGTGATTGCGCTCTTCATTCCCCCACGTTTCCAGGCGGTCGGACAGTGGTACGAGACGTTTGACCAAACGAGCGACGCCGAAGTCGTGCGTCTCTTGAACGCCCAACGCCCAACGCCTACTTCGGCGTAGCGTCGTTTCGCCTACCGTCCACGTCCCTGGTGCGAGGGTTCGAGGAGGCGTGCGGGTGGCTCTAGAGTCGTGGGGGTAGGGGGGACCAATGGGCGAGATCGACCAGGCGCAGCGTTTCGACGTCGTGATCGTGGGCGCGGGAATCTCGGGTATCGACGCCGCGTATCACCTGCAGCGCGACTGTCCCGAACGGCGTTACGTCATCCTCGACGCGCTCGAGAGTTTCGGCGGCACGTGGTGGACGCATAAGTACCCCGGGGTTCGATCGGACTCGGACCTTTACACCTTTGGCTACTCTTTCAAGCCCTGGACCGGCGACCCGATCGCCAAGGCCGATCGAATCTTGGCGTACATGGGCGAAGTCATCAGCGAGAACGCCATCGACCAGCACATTCGCTATCGTCACCGCGTCACCGACGCGTCGTGGTCGAGCGACACCAACACCTGGACCCTCAGCGTCACCGACCTCGCCTCGGGGGCGGTCGAGACCTACCACTGCGAGTTCCTCTGGATGTGCCAGGGCTACTACCGACACGAAAAGGGTTACACCCCCGAGTGGCCCGATTTCGATACCTACGAGGGTCGTGTCGTGCACCCCCAGACGTGGCCCGAGGAGATCGACCTCGCTGACCAGGAGGTCCTCGTCATCGGTTCGGGGGCGACCGCCGCCACCCTCGTGCCCTCCATCGCCGACCAGTGCCGGCACGTCACGATGCTGCAACGTTCACCGACCTACTTCTTCTACGGCGAGAACCGCGACGAATTGGCCGATCAACTGCGCGCCCTGGAGATCAACGAGGAGTGGATCCACGAGATCGTGCGCCGCAATCGCCTGGCGCAATTGGCGATGCTGAACGATCTCGCGAAGAACGAACCGACTTTCTTGGCCGATGAACTGATCAAACTGGTACGCGCCGCGCTGCCCGAGGACTACGACGTGGAGACCCACTTCACGCCGCGCTATCGCCCCTGGCAGCAGCGCCTCGCCTACGTGCCTGACGCCGACCTCTTCCAAGGCATCTCTTCGGGCCAGGCGTCGGTCGTCACGGACGAGATCGAACGCTTCACGCCGAGTGGCGTGGTGTTGAAGTCGGGACAAGAACTCAAGGCGGACGTGATCATCACCGCGACGGGTTTCGAGCTCTCCGTACTCGGCGACGTCCGTTTCACCATCGACGAAGTGGCCCTAGACCTCGCTCAGACCATCACCTACCGCGGCACGATGTTCACGGGCGTGCCGAACCTCTCGTGGATCTTTGGGTACTTTCGAGCCAGTTGGACGCTGCGCGCGGACCTGGTGTGCGCCTTCATCTGCCGAATCTTGAACTACATGTCCCAGAACGACCTGCACCGAGTCGTGCCGACGCTGCGCGAAGAGGATCGCCACGACGAGGTCATGGCCTGGATCAGCGAGGAGAACTTCAATCCCGGCTACATGATGCGCTCGCTGCACTTGATGCCCAAGCGCCTCGCCAAACCCGAGTGGGAACACTCTCAGGACTACTGGTTCGAAAAGGACATACTCGCGAGCGTGCCGGCCCACGACGACTGTTTGGTGTATCGCTAGGCAGCCGCGCGACGCTCATGACGGCGTCGACATCCCCGTCCCATCCGCGATGCCGAGCGTCGTCAACCTATGGACTCTCTACGCCGTCGGGTGTGCAGATCACGAGCGGAATGATCCGATGGGCGCGCTGACGATAATGGTCGTAGGGGCCGTAACGCGCGACCACCTGGGGCCACAGTCGAGCGTGCTCATCGCTCGAAGCTAAGCGCGCGAGCATCCTTCGTCGTTGGCCGCTCATCGTGACTTCAATTCGTGGGTTGGCCACGAGATTCTTCATCCAGTCGGGGTCACGCTGGTCACCACCTTTGGAGGCGACGAGAACCAGGGAGTCGCCCTCGATGACCGGGACCGTCAGCATGGTCAAACGTCTCTGTCCGCTGCGTCGACCGATCGTGACAAGTTCGACGACCTCCATGCCAAAAGCACGACGTCCGATACGTCCACCACTGGCGCGCAGCACCATCCGGTGCACGGCGTTGAGAGTCCGAAATCCAAGGTCGGCCCATTGTCGAGAACTTCGCATGACGGGACACTAGCCGTCGCACCTAGGAACGTTTCGCGCGCCCCACCGCGGCGTCAGGTGAGCGTGCGTCGCTTCCCCTCAGCGAGCGCTCGCCGCGCCCTGGTGGCTTACGAGCTGTGTCGACGTCCCTTGCGCCGAGCGCGCACGACCATGCGAACGAGCATGAAGACGACCACGATCACCAAGTTCGCGTTGACGGCGGGCACCCAGCGCACCCTTTCGTCCTTGACCACGTAGACGCCGGCGGGAATCACCAACGCGCCGAAACCGCCACCGGAGCCACCCGGAGGTTCGGCGCCCGCCGTTTGGTTGGCGCCGTCGATCTTGTCTTCATCGGTCGAAGCGAACGCCGGCCATCCGGGTGTTCCCTCGCCGCCGCCGGCCCCGCCCGCCACGAGCGCCACGGGAATGACCAGGGAGCCATCCTTTTCATACGCCGTGCCAAAAGCGCGGCTCACCGACCACGATTGAGCCGCTTTTCCCAAGAGTTCTTGAACCTTCACGTCACTCCAGTCCCTCTATCGCTTCGGAAAAAATCGCAAGAATGGGCTCCGCGCAACCTCGCCGACGCCGGCCACCTCGGCGCCCCCACGTTCCTTCACGCCACTTACTTGTCCAACTCGGCTAAGACCTCGCCAATGATCTTGGTCATCTTGTGAGCCGGGAGCGGTTCGCCTCCCTCGGCCTTGGCGACTTCTTCGGAGAAGGCTTCGACCGAATGCGTCCCGCCGATCAGCACGTGTCGAAGAGCCTCGCCGCTCGCCTCGGAGTCGTTGACGTCTTTGAGCGCGCCGACCACGTCGTGGTCGGATGACTCGGCGAGGGTGTGCACGACGTTCATCGCTTCTTCTCGCCCACTCGCGGTGGACACGGCCGCGGCGCGATCTGGATTTTGCTGCAGGTCCCATTCGGCGAGCGCTTCGCTGTAGCCACCTTCTCCGGGGTGCAGCAACCGTGTCGTCGCTTCCGCGACCACCTCAGCGCCGTCGCCGGTCGAAACGTCGGGCGCCTCGTCACCGGCGTGATGTCGGCCTTCGGGAATAGGTACCAACAAGCTCCCGTCTGGATTTCGGATGATCTCCATATCGTCCCTCCTTTCGGATACCACTTCATGCCCGTCGTTGCCAACCTAAAGGGCGTTGCCTCCTATTGATGCGTTCAGGTTCGTCGCAGTTTCCAATCAATCTCTCAGGATTCTTTCGCGCGTCGCGTACTTAATGCGAACGTGTCCCTACGACTCGATGGCGTCTCGCTTGAGTTCTCGCCACTCAATCCTGGGCCGATTTCAGTGGCGTGGCCAAGCTCACCCGTGACTGATCAGTGGGGCCCGTTCACGCTTGAGCACTTCTCCGAGCGATTCGCACGTGTCACGTTGAGATAATGTTCGCGACGTGGAGGGCCCTCGCATTCCTCAATTGACCCAAGTCGTGCTCGATGCGACCAATCCTCGCGCGAGCGCCGAGTTTTGGCGCCAGCTTCTGGGGCTCGCCTACCGCCAAGGGCACGAACCGCCCGAGCCTGGCGAAGAAGATCGAGCCGGTCAGGACTGGCTCAATTTAGAGACCGGCGCCGGTGAACCATGCTTGGCGTTTCAGCGCGTTGACGAGTTTCCTCGTTCGACGTGGCCGACCCCGGGCGTTCCTCAACAGCTGCATTTGGATCTAACGGTGAGCAGTCTCGACGATCTGCTGGCAGCGCACGCACGAGTTATCGAACTAGGTGGCGAGCTATGCCAAGATCGCTCGAACTCGCCAGAAGAGCCGTTACAGGTCTTTCTCGACCCCGATGGGCACCCATTTTGCATCTTCGTGGTGCAGCGCGGGGAGTGAACGTAGTGAATGGTTGCTGACGTGACGGTCTTCTGCGTGCTTCGAACCTGGACGGTATGACGAGAGTTCACAAAACTTTTCGCGCGCGTCGCCAACAGTTGGATACTCGAGGTGAGCGGACGAGGCGCGGGCCTTTTGCGCGCGTTTCGCCACAACTAATGGCGAAGGCCAACCCCTCCTTTGCCTAATCTTGGTTCCATGGAACCTTTGTCGTCACTCTTAGTCGAAGCACAAGCGCTCATGCCCGCGGCGGTGGCGTTACGCCGAGATATTCATGCGCATCCAGAGATCGGGCTCGACCTTCCGCGCACACAGGCCGCGGTGATCGAAGCGCTCGACGGGCTTGGACTCGAGGTCACGACTGGCTCATCGCTTTCGAGCGTGGTGGCGGTGCTCGACAGTGGAAAGCCGGGACCGACCGTGCTGCTGCGAGGCGACATGGACGCACTACCGATGCCCGAAGACACTGGCTTCGACTTCGCCAGCACGGTGCCGGGCGTGATGCACGCGTGTGGCCACGACTCGCACGTCGCGATGCTGGCCGGTGCGGCCACGCTGTTGCGCTCGCACGAACGTGATCTCACCGGTCGGGTCGTGCTCATGTTCCAACCGGGCGAAGAGGGCCACCACGGCGCTCGGTTCATGATTGAAGAAGGCGTGCTCGAGGTCGCGGGGCCGGTCGACGTGGCCTTCGCCATCCATCAGAGTCCGAATTACGCCAGCGGGACAATGACGACCAGGGGTGGGACGTTCATGGCGTCGGCGGACGAGTTTTACCTCGACGTAGTGGGTCGCGGCGGACACGCGTCGGCGCCGTATCAAGCGCTCGACCCTATTCCTATAGCCTGCGAGATCGTGCTCGCCATTCAGTCGATGGTGACGCGAACGCTCGACATCTTCGACCCCGCCGTGGTGACCGTGGCTCACCTCAACGCGGGCACGACCACCAACGTCATTCCCGAACGCGCTGCGGTCCACGGCACGATTCGAGCCATCTCCGCTCGAACCCGTGACCTCGTGCACCACGAGTTGCGTCAGCTGGCCACGGGCATCGCTTCCGCCCACGGCGCGACGGTGGACTTTCAGATCGTCCCCGGTTTTCCCGTGACAGTGAATGACCCGGGCGTTGCTGATTGGACCCGGAGCGTGGCCACTGGGATACTCGGCGCGCAACGCGTGACTGAGATGTCAGCGCCGATCATGGGCGCTGAGGACTTCAGCTACGTGTTGGAGCGTGTGCCGGGCGCGATGGTCTTTCTCGGCACCTGTCCCGAGGACGTCGAACTCTCTTCCGTGGCGCCCTGCCACTCGAACCGGATGCGATTAGACGAGAGCGCCATGGCCACGGGCATCGCCCTCTACGCGGGAATGGCGCTCGCTCGCTCGGAGGCGACCTGAGGCGGGCCCTCGCTTCCAGCAGTGGCGGTCGTTGGCCCGACGTCGGGCGAACCCAGAGTCGACGACAAATCTCGAACCCGTGACGTCGTCAACACGCGACGCCGCCGTGCGCTGAAGGCTCTCCGGGGCACAGCCCATCAAGTCGCGATGAAGGAATGCCCTGAACCGGTCGACGCGTCTCGTTCGAATGACGCTACGAGCAACGGTGGATTCGCTTCGACGCGCCACTACCTTCGGTAGCATCAACGCCATGGCGCCCCCTCTTCCCGCCGGCGACCGCAACGCCTATCTCGGGCGCGTCGGCGTCGCGCTCGATGCGTTCCTTCACGGCGAGCACGTCGACCCGATGACCCGCCGCGACGAGTGGAAGGGCATCCTCGAGAGACCATTGCCCGATGAGGGAATCGGTGGCGACGGTGTCATCGATGAGCTCGTAAGTACCATCATTCCCAACGGCGCACGGATCAACGAACCGGGCTTCTGGGGATGGATCACGGCTGAACCAGGGGCCGTAGCGGCCGCCGCTTCGCTGGCGGCGACCGTCGCCTCGCCACAGCGCTACACGCTCACTGCCTTTAACTATCTCGAGGAGCTCTCGCTCGAGTGGCTCGCACAGCTTTGCGGCCTCGATCCGGTGATGAAGGGCGTCTACTCGAGCGGCGGATCGGTGGCGAATCTGGTGGCGCTTGGTGCGGCCCGTCAGTGGGCGTTCGAGCAACGCGGCGTCGATCCCTCGGCCGACGGGCTCGGCGCTACGACAACCGCCCTCTACACCTCGGCCGAGGCGCACCACACGATCTTGCGCTCGGCCGGCGTGCTCGGTCTCGGGCGGCGAAGCGTCCGCCTGATTCCCACCGACGAACAACAGCGCCTCGACCCGATGGCCCTGGCGCGGGCCCTGGAGCAAGACGCGGCCGACGGAGTCGTTCCGATAGCGGTCGTCGCGACCGCCGGCACCACCAACACCGGAGCGATCGACCCGCTGCGCGAATGCGGCGAGCTGGCTCAACGCTACGGCGCGTGGTTCCACGTTGACGGTGCGTACGGCCTGCCGGGCATCCTTGACGAGCGCGTGCGCGCGCTCTACGACGGGTTGGAACTCGCGGACTCGGTGATCGTCGACCCCCACAAGTGGCTGGGCGCACCGACCGGCATCGCCGCCACGTTCGTACGCGACCGCTCGATCTTGCATCGAGCCTTCACCCAGGAGCCGGCGAACTACTTAGAGGGTTCCTTCAGCGACCTCAACGACATTCAGTCCTCGCTCGACTCGATGGGCATTCCCTACGCCGACTTCGGCGTGGAACTCTCGTCTCCGGCGAGGGGCGTCGTCGTCTGGAGCATCCTGCGCGAACTCGGTCGCCGCGGCGTGACGCAGCGCGTCCAACGAGACAACGACCTCGCGCGCCAACTGGCCACGGAAGTTCGAAGCAACGACCACTTGGAGCTGCTCTCCGAGCCAGTGCTCTCGATCTGTTGTTTTCGGTATCGCCGTAACGGCGTCGATGACCTCGACTCTCTCAACGAGCAGGTGTATCGACGCCTCCTTCGTGAGACGCCGTATCTTCCGAGCGCGACCGTGGTCAATGGCTCGTTTGGCCTTCGACCCTGCTTCATCAACCCCCGTACGTCACGTGAGGACGTCGAGAGACTGGCCGCGGCCGTCGTGCGACTGGGCAATGAGATCACGTCATCATGACTGTCGAGCGGCGGGCCCGCGATGACGTCGTTGGCCCAGGGGCTTAGCCCGTCATAGCGCGAGGCGCGGATCGCGCCTCCACCGGCGTGACCTCGACTCTGCGGCCCGCTTCGCAGACGTCCATACGGACGGGAAATTCGTACGAAAAAAGGTGAGCCGCGCGCGCCGGCAGGCGCACATCGATCAACGGCGCGAGACACGGCGTCGGGTCCCCGCCGGGAGGTGCGACGCCGTAGCGGTAACTGATGCCAAAAGACGCGACACCGCCGGGTCGAAGGACGACGCGTTGAGGCTTCGGTTGAGCGTAAAGCGCGGTTGGCTCGTGCGAAACCGAGACCCGCAAGGCGTGGCCGTCTTTGGCGGAGAACAGGACCTCATAGGGGTAACCGCGCAACGTGCACGACCGGGCGCCCGCATTGACCACGAGGAAGGTGTAGCCGTAGGTCTCGGGGACCGTTCCCGCCAATCCACCGCCTTGCTCAATGGCGACCTGGAGTTGGCCCTGGATGCACTCGGGAACAGTCAAGCCACGCGGCGATGTCTCGCCCGCCCGCGTGAGCGACCAGGTGACCAGTACCGAAGCGGCGGCGACAGCGATCATGGCCAGCACGACTGGGCCAAGGCGCTTACTGTTCGTCATCACTGCCAAGGTAGGCCGTCGGTCGACGGTTCATCACCTCTGGCTTCTACGAGCGGACCGATTCGCGGCCCGAGGAGCTCTCGTGATTTGGCCCTAATTCCAAAGAACTTTGCCCGACCAATCAACGAAGGTGCCGTCACAGCGCCACGGTGACGGCACGGCATCGAGATTCGTTGGGTGTCCAGATCGATCGCGCTCAGGGATATCGTGAAGCATGACAGCAAAGCAATCCGCGTTCGGATCATGGACCTCGCCAATCACGAGTCAGCTCTTGGTGGGCGACGTGGTGGGTTTGAGTTTTCCACTGGTTGAGGCCGGCGCGTGCTACTGGATCGAGTCACGTCCCACCGAGGCGGGGCGCAACGTCCTGGTTCGCCGTGGTTCTGATGGCGTCGTGGCCGACGTGTTCGGTTCAGACTTCGCAGCGCGAACCGTGGCTCACGAGTACGGCGGCCTCTGTTACGCCGTGCATGGTTCGACCGTGTACTTCTCGAACTACTCCGACCAACGTCTCTATTCAATGGAGATTGGTGGAGAACCCGTGGCCTTGACGGCCGAGCCACCCTCGGCGCGCTCGTGGCGATACGCCGATCCCGTCGTTAGTCCCGACGGAAGATTTCTGGTCTGCGTTCGTGAGCGGCACGAGAGCGAGGTCACCAACGACATCGTGGTCATGGCGACCGACGGCACCAGCCAGCTGGCAGTCTTGGCCGAAGGGCACGACTTCTTCAGCTCACCCACGTTTTCGCCCGACGGGCGTCGATTGGCCTACGTGGCGTGGGACCACCCCAACATGCCCTGGGACACCACCGTCTTGTACGAAGCAGAACTCGACGCCGATTGCCAAGTGGCGTCGCGCCGCGTCATTATCGGTACTCCCGACGAGTCCGTCATACAACCCCGCTACGACGCCACCGGTTCACTCGTCTTCGTATACGACCGTTCCAATTGGTGGAACCTCTACCGCGACACGCCCACGGGGCCCGTGGCGCTGTATCCCCTGGAAAGCGAGTTTGGACGACCCGCGTGGGTCTTTGGATTGACGAACCACGCACCCCTGACCGACGGGTCACTCGTCACCACCTGGCAAGCGTCGGACGGCAGTCACCTCGGCGTCTTGAACGCGGCCGGCATGCGCGAGGTGCCCATCGACTGGAACATCGTCGCTTCGGTCACCACCGACGGCGTCGACTTCGTGGGCCTCGTCGCCTCCCCTGACAAGCCCAGCGCGATCGTGCGCGTCGATCTCGGAAGCGGTGCGCAGACGGTCCTGGCGACGAGTTTCGTGAACTCCGTCGACCCGGGGTACCTGTCGGTGCCCGAACCCGTCGAGTTCGCCACCGAGAATGGACTGACGGCGCACGCGCTCTACTACGCCCCAACTAATCGCGACTTCGAAGGGCCGCCAGGTGAAGCACCTCCGCTCATCGTGGCGAGCCACGGCGGACCAACCGCGAGTTGTAGTAGCGCGTTGAACTATGCGCTCCAGTACTGGACGAGCCGGGGGTTCGCCGTGGTGGACGTCAACTACGGCGGCAGCACGGGGTACGGGCGCTCGTACCGTGAACGTCTGAAGGGCGCCTGGGGCGTCGTGGACCTCGACGACTGCGTCAACGCCGCGCGCTACCTCGCTGCGAGCGGCCGAGCGAATCCCGATGCGCTCTTGATCCACGGTGGCAGTGCCGGGGGATACACCACACTGTGCGCGCTGACCTTCCGCGATGACTTCGCCGCCGGAGCGAGCTACTTCGGTGTGGGCGATCTGGGTGCGCTGGCCGAGGACACCCACAAGTTTGAGTCACGGTACCTTGACGGTCTCGTCGGCCCCTGGCCCGAGGCTCGCGCGCGTTACGAAATGCTTTCGCCAATCTTCCATACCGAGTTGCTGCGAACGCCGATGGTCTTGTTCCAGGGACTCGAAGATGCCGTCGTGCCTCCCGCCCAGGCCGAAGCCATGGCCCAGGCCCTGCGCGACAAGGGCGTCCCCTTCGCCTACGTGGCCTACGAGGGCGAGCAGCACGGTTTTCGCAAGGCCGAGAACATCATCCGCACCGCCGAAGCGGAGTTGTCCTTCTACGCGCAGGTATTGGGCTTCACGCCGGCGGGCGACATCGAGGCGATCGTGATCGAAAACGCTGGGGCGTTGTAGAACACGTAGCTGTCGATACCTGGAAGGCCGCTAGCGTTCATGGCAGGAACTTCATCAACGCGACGTGAGCAAAAAAGACGCAACACTTCGGCGCGGCCGAGCGTTCCCATTGAAGTTCGGGCCCTACTTCACTGGCGTTCGCGTGCGATCTCCACTGAGTTTCAAGTGCCACTTGACGTCGACTGTCAAGTGGCATCCAAGACGCAATCGCCACTTTTCCGTGATGGCACCGGACCTCATAGCTAACAGGCGATCACTCCGATTCTTCGGCCTGAACAGTCGATCAGCGCCTGAATATCTGCCTGATCACTGGTGAGGATTTGATCCCCGTCTCGTGCGATGGTGACGACCGTGGCATCAATAGCGCTCCCACCTCGAGCTTCGCGGATCAGGACGCCCGCGGCTCGCCCAAGGTCATCATCAACGGGCACGAGCTCCACGGCGTCAAGAAATCGAGCCAGCAGTGCTTGTTTTCCCGGTCCGCCCCTCCAAACTTCGGCGACCACAACGCCGTTGCTTCGCAAGGAGAGTGAGTTGGTTTGCACCACCTTCAAAAGGGCCAGCGTGTTCCGGTCGTTGCGCTCAATCGCTATGAACGCACCTGCGTCCAAGACCAATGCGGTCATTCGGCGCGAAGGTCCACTCGAACCTCAGCTCTTTCAAATGAAATGTGTTCGTCGGACCTCACCATCCTCGAAAGGTCAGAGGCGTCTGGCTCGGGGATTAGGACGGGGCGCCCACTCTCGATGACGCGAGCGACCATCGAGATGAGATTTTGATGGCTCCCTGGCGAGGCGGTCAACTTAACGAAGTTGAACCAACCGCTCGGTGCGGGCGCTCCAAGAGCGAGCCTGGCGACGGCGTCACTCAGCTCTTCGTCGGTAATCGCCCCGTTTTCGCTCTCCCAGGCGGCAAGAAATTCGTCGAGCGCGCCCGCGCGCAACTTCGCCAGCGCAGCGTCGGCCAACCAGCCCGAGAGGGTCTCGCCGGACTCCTCGGCGGCGTCGCGCACCGCACTGCTGAGCGAAGGAGCCAATGAAACACTCATCTTGTCAACAGCCATTCGCCAATCCTACTCGGGTACGAACTACTATGGTACGAACGGAAACTCGAGAGCACGAGTGCGCCCGTTTCCCCCGGTCAACCTGGGTAATCCCGCTGTGGGATGCTCGCCGTATCGCCCGTGCCGGACGCGATTCTCGTGAGATCGCTGGCCATATGAGAAACGGCGGCACCAACGATTTGTTAATTGGTTATTCGAATGCGAATTTGGCGAAGCACCAGTCCCTTCTCGACGCAGGTCACTCGGATGTGAATTTCAGGTGCAACCGTGCTGCCTTGCAGACGCAACTTCACTGAAGTTCAGATCAGATTCCAAAGCGCGAGACGTGCCGCTATCGCTGAAATTCGAATGCGACTTGACGCTAACTGCAGCCGCTGGTGGCGCCGCAACTCGAACAGACGTAGCACGAGCCCGCGCGCTGCATCGAGTTGCCGCACTGGAAACACATCGGCGCGTCGATCTGCGCGGGACGCTCAATCGTCGCCGGGGCACTCGCCACGACAGGGCGCTCGCTGACCTCGATGAGCGTTGGCTGCACCGAGATGCCCACCGTCGGCGTCGACTGCTCGACCACCTCAGGCAACGTGGGCTGGAGTCGCTCGCTGGTGGAGTGCACGCCGAGTTCGTCGCGTTCGCTGGCGTTGAGATAGTCAAGGGCGAGGCGGCGAAAGATGTAGTCCACGAGCGAGGTCGCGATGCGAAGCTCCGAGTCGTCGGTCATGCCCGAAGGCTCAAACTTCATGTTGACGTACTTTCGCACGTAGGTCGCGAGCGGCACGCCGTGCTGAAGACCGAGGCTGATGGAGATGGAGAAGGCGTCCATGATGCCCGCCAGGGTCGAACCCTGCTTGGAGACCTTAATGAAGACCTCGCCCGGACGACCGTCCTCGTACTCGCCCACCGTGACGTAGCCCTCGCAGTCGGCGACGCGAAAGGCGAAGGTCGACGACACACGACGTCGCGGCAGACGCTCGCGAACCGCGCCCACCAAAACGTGACTGCCCTCGGACTTGGCGTGTTCGAGCGCGCTTTCGAGCTTGGTGATCTTCGAATAGAGATCGGCCATCTCGGCGTCGCTGTGCGCGGTGTTGACGCCAGCGCTCTGACCCTCGCCGTCCTTCTTCGCCGTCGACAGCGGTTGGCCGACCTTGCAGTTGTCGCGATAGATCGCCACGGCCTTCACACCCAGTCGCCACGCGTCAAGGTGCAACTGCTCGACGTCGTCGATCGTGACGTCTTCGGGCATATTGACGGTCTTGGAGATCGCGCCCGAGATGAAGGGCTGGACCGCACCCATCATCTTGACGTGACCGAGATAGTGGATCGTGTTGTCGCCCATGGAGCAGGCGAAGACTTCGAGGTGCTCTCGCTTCAGGGCCGGCGCACCAAGGATCGTCTTGTGCTCGTCAATGTAGGCGATGATGGTCTCGATCTCGTTCGGTGCGTAGCCGAGCTTTTCGAGCGCACGCGGCACCGTCTGGTTGACGATTGACATATTGCCGCCGCCCACGAGCTTCTTGAACTTCACCAGCCCGAGGTCTGGCTCGATGCCGGTCGTGTCGCAGTCCATCAAGAGCCCGATCGTGCCCGTGGGAGCCAGGACCGACGCCTGGGCGTTGCGCACCCCGTGACGGCTCCCCTGGTCCACGGCCTCCTCCCAGGACCGCTGGGCGGCCTCGAGGATGTCGGCGGGAGCCCTCGTCGCGTCGATCTGATACGACGCGTCGCGGTGCATGCGAAGCACGTTGAGCATCGGCTCCGCGTTCTCCGCGTAGCCCTCGTGGGGACCCATGCGCCCCGCGGTGCGTGCGCTGGTCGCGTAGGCGTGGCCCGTCATCAAGGCGGTGATCGCGGCGGCCCAGGCGCGCCCGTCGTCGGAGTCGTACGCGAGACCCGAAGCCATCAACAAAGCGCCCAGGTTCGCGTAGCCGAGTCCCAGTTGACGGAACTTGCGCGAGTTCTCGCCGATCTTCTCGGTCGGGTAATCCGCGGCGCCCACGATGATCTCCTGGGCGGTGAAGACGACCTCAATGGCGGCCTTGAAGGAATCGACGTCGAAGCGTCCGTCGCTGCGCAAGAACTTCATCAGATTCAAACTGGCGAGGTTGCAGGCCGAGTTGTCGATGTGCATGTACTCCGAACAGGGGTTCGAACCATTGATGCGATCCGTGTTCGACGACGTGTGCCAACGGTTGATCGTGGTGTCGAACTGCAGGCCCGGGTCGGCGCACTCCCAAGCGGCCTGGGCGATCTCGCGCCAGACCTGGCGAGCCTTGACGGTGCGAACGACCGCACCGCCGTGACGCGCGGTCAAGCTCCAGTCCGCGTCGGCCAGCACGGCCTCCATGAACTCGTCACTGACTCGAACCGAGTTGTTGGCGTTTTGGTACTGAATTGAATTGATGTCCTTGCCGTCGAGGTCCATGTCGAAGCCGTTGTCACGCAGCACGCGCGCCTTCTTCTCCTCGTTGGCCTTGCACCAAATGAACTCTTCGACGTCGGGGTGGTTGACGTCCAAAATGACCATTTT
>Ga0307372_10000988_pt1 | contig 49800 bp, 41 predicted proteins | sample OX1MG_FD_202533 | JGI IMG/M metagenome (GOLD analysis project Ga0307372, IMG submission 202533) | Soil microbial communities from Risofladan, Vaasa, Finland - OX-1 | ecosystem: Environmental > Terrestrial > Soil > Coastal area > Acid sulfate soil | place: Finland: Risofladan, Vaasa | collected...
CAGGCCATTGGGGATTACATCGGCGGTCATAACCAAAATCCACGCGTCTTCGTCTGGAGTGCCCCGGTCGAACAAATCCTGACGAAAGTCGCCAAATGTAAAGAAGCGTTAGACGCACTACACTAGATGCTCGCGAACTTTCGATGCGCTGGGATCATTCCGTTGAGACAAATCCTGCAGCATAGTCCTTAGGTAGTCGTCGCCTCTAGATTTTCGATGCAACCGCTTGAAATCCAAAATCGAACGATCTGCCTGGAATTTCCCTTTCCTCACCGGCAACCCTGCCCAAGTGCTACTATGGCGATGCGCTCCAAGCGCGGAAATTCGAAGCTGGCAGGAAAGCCGCTATGCTCAAAAGAATTCACCACGTCGCAATCATCTGCTCGGATTACGAGCGGTCGAAACACTTTTATGTCAGGACCCTGGGACTCAAGGTTGTGCGGGAGATTCACCGCCGCGAGCGGAACTCCCGCAAGCTGGACTTGATGGTTGGGAACCAATATCAGATTGAGCTCTTTTCCTTCCCAAACCCGCCGACGCGTCCGACGCGTCCTGAAGCTTGTGGCCTGCGCCACCTCGCCTTCGAGGTGGAAAACGTCGAGGAGGCCGTCGAAGACCTCAGGCGAAAAGGCGTGGAGGTGGAAACCATCCGGGTGGACGAAACCACCGGCAGAAAATTCACCTTCTTCCAGGACCCCGACGAACTACCGATCGAAATTTACGAAGCCTGATGGGATGGCGGGTTTTGACAACGCTCCCGGCAGCCTGCCATGCCTGTCTGCGGGAAGACGGCCCGCGGCAATCGTGAAATTTGACTCGCCCCTTGACTTTTTGTCCTAAAGTTTTATTTTGGTTTCGGGCCTACATTCGCGTGACAAAAGTCCTACTTGGCGGCTCTCGGAAATCTTATTTTAAATTTCTAAGCTTTTCCCAAGCACGGCACCAACACGAACGTAAGGAGGTAACCGATGGACGCAAAGACCAAGCGCGGTCTGATGGTTTCCAGCAAGTGGGGCCAAGCCATTGTGATCGTCTTCTTATTCGGGTTCTTTGTTCTGGGACTTCTGGCCTACCGGACGTACACCAGCGAACCTCCTATTCCGGCGAAGGTCGTTGATCCTTCCGGGCAGGTCCTCTTTACCCGGACGGATATTATGCGGGGGCAGGAGACTTTTCTGCGGAACGGTCTGATGGAGTACGGATCGATCTTCGGCCACGGGGCGTATCTTGGACCCGATTTTACCGCTGACTATCTCCACCGGGCCGCGCTCATCGTTCGCCAGGAGTACGGAGGCGCAGCATCGGACCGCGCACAGGCGCAAACGATCCAGGATTTCAAGACCAACCGATACAACACCTCGACAGGAACTCTGGAATACACGGCCGCTCAAGCCGCCGCCTTCAAGGAATTAGAGGCCCACTACCGGGACTTTTTCTCTCAGCCCTCTACCAAGTTCGGCCTGCGCCCCAAAGCCATCACGGATCCGCAGCAGATTTACGATCTCACCTCTTTTTTCAGTTGGTCGGCGTGGACAGCAGCCGCTCTGCGGCCCGGGCTTGAATACTCTTACACGAACAACTGGCCGCCCGAATCGCTGGTGAACAACCATCTCACCGCGGACGCGATTGTCTGGAGCGTGCTTTCGTTGATTACTCTGCTGGGGGGAATCGGCCTGTTGCTCGCGGCTTTCGGCCGGTGGAACTTCCTCGGCTGGCATGGGCGTGAGCGGGCGGTGGTGTCCTTTCGTCCTCCGGACTCGATCAGCCTAACGCCCGCGCAGCGCGCTACGGCATATTTTTTCCTGGTCATGGCTGTGCTCTTTCTGCTGCAGGCGCTGCTGGGCGGAGCGTCGCAACATTATCGCGCCGACCTTTCCAGCTTTTTCGGCCTAGATCTCGGTCGCATCCTTCCTTTCAACGTGGCGCGGACGTGGCACGTTCAGCTTGCCATTTTCTGGGTTGCAACCTCTTTTCTTGCCGCCGGAATTTTCCTCGTTCCCATGATCACCCGGAGCGAGCCCAGGGGGCAACAATGGCTGGCCTACGGCCTGCTCGGTGCGCTGGCCATCGTGGTGTTTGGAAGCCTGATTGGAGAATATGCCGGGATCGAAGGCTGGATCCACCATCTCTGGAGTTGGTTCGGCGACCAGGGCTTTGAATACCTTGATTTGGGACGCTTCTGGCAGATCCTCCTGACGATCGGCCTGCTATTCTGGGTCATCATTCTCTTTCGAGGTCTGCGCGGGCGCCTGAGCACGGAACACTTGGGCAATCTGCCGTGGCTGTTCTTCTTCTCGGCCCTGTCGATTCCTGCCTTCTATGCTGTCGGTCTGCTGGCTAGGCCGAATGAGGCTTTCACCACCACGGACTTCTGGCGGTTCTGGGTGGTCCACCTGTGGGTGGAAGATTTTCTGGAGCTGTTCACCACCATCATCGTGGCCTATATTTTTGTGCTGCTGGGAGTTGTTCACGAGCGTGTGGCGCTGACGATGGTTTACCTCGACATCCTGCTCTATTCCGCCGGTGGCGTGATCGGCACTATGCACCACCTCTACTTCTCCGGAGAGCCCGCTCTGCATATGGCGCTGGGAGCTTTCTTTTCCGCCGCTGAGGTCATTCCGCTCACCTTCCTGACGCTTGAGGCGTGGAGCTTTCTGCAACTGGGCGCGGAGCAGAGTGCAAGGTCCAAGTCGCCTTTCCCGCACTTCTGGGCCGTCATGTTTCTCGCCGCCGTCGGCTTCTGGAACTTTCTCGGCGCAGGAATTTTCGGGTTCCTGATCAACCTGCCCGTCGTTTCCTACTACGAAATCGGAACGGCGCTGACGGCCAATCACGCGCATGCTGCGATGATGGGCGTTTATGGAATGCTGGCAGTGGGGCTGGCGCTATTTTGCCTGCGCTACATGATTCCTCAGGCTCTCTGGCGAGACCGCGCGGCCAAAATCAGTTTCTGGTCTCTCAACCTTGGCCTCGCCTGGATGGTGTTTGCCTCGCTGTTTCCGCTCGGCATCATCCAGTTGTATCATTCCGTGCGTTACGGTTATTACGATGCACGAACGCTGGAGTACCTGACGGGGCACCTGAACGCCCTGATTGAGTGGATGCGCTTGCCGGGCGACGTGCTGTTCATTGTGGGCGGCGTGCTGCCGGTGGTCTACCTCGCATGGCTTGGCGTCCGCCACGTGGCGCCGAAGACTGCTGTTGAACAGCCTGCGGAAAGCCTCTTTACCGAGATTGTGGAGTCTTCCGGGGTGAAATAATGATGGACGGCTTCCATGCTGAAGTGCTGATGGCTGGAGGCTACGCGTTGTTTCTGGTGGCCGTTGCAGCGATGCTGGAGTGGCTGGCGCGGCATTCCCATCTCCGGTCTGAACAGATGCGCGTGACCGGCTTCAAATACCACCATGAATTTGATCTCTGGGAATGCCCGACGGGAAAGCAGCTCCGGCGCCACTCCGCGGACCACGAGCGCAACGTTGTGCGCTACCGCGCGCCCGGGCACGTGTGCAACGCTTGCCATAAGAAAATCGACTGCACGGATTCCGACGAGGGGCGCGAGATCGAACAGCGTGTCGATTCCTGGGTCCAATCGGAGATTCACCGTTTCCATCGCGGCATCTCACTGGCGTTACTGCTGCTGGCAGGATTGATCCTGGTGGCGGAGGTGGTGCGCTACAACCATCCGCGGGACTTGATCGTGCTTGGCATTCCGCTGATCGCCATCAGCGCGGCCGGTATGCGGCTTGCTTTGGGATTTATCGATCATTACTGATGTTTGCAAAATATAGTGACGCCGTTCTTTGTAGCGCCGCCCGGCGGCAAGCGCTGCTTGCCTGAGCGGCGAAAGACGCGGGTCATAGACCCGCGCTACAGTAGCTAAATAGTTGTCACTATATTTTGTAACTCTCAATAGAAGACGGTCACAAACCAGGTTGGAAATGCCGCGGTCAGGCTGCGCTGCTCCGTAGCTCAGTGATCTTCTGGAGAGTCAAGCGGTCTTCCCAAAACCAGGGACAAAGTTCGATACAACAGGTCCAAATCCACCGGTTTGGTCAAGAATTCGTTCGCACCGAGATCCTTCACCATGGAAGCGGCGCTCGGGTCGATGCTGCCACTCAACACAACAACCGGAATCTGACAGGTTTTTGAGGAAGCCTTAAGTTGTTTAAGAACCGCAATTCCCGTGCCGCCTGGCATCTGAATGTCCAGAAGGATCACGTCGGGCTGGGTCTTAATGGCGGCCATCCACGCTTGGATGGCATCATACGCCATGGTCACTTTGAACCCCTTATCCTTCAGGCGGGCGGACAGCATCAAGGTTTGGACCCGGTCATCATCGGCAACCAGAATCTTCAAGGGACATTTTCCTTTCTCTGCATCTCCTCAAGGACCGGCCAGAGTTGCTTGATCGATTTCTCGATCGAGCGATACACCTCCTCGGCGCGGGCCAAATCGCCCCCGCGACCGATCCTTTCAAGGTTCAGAGCTGCCTCCTGAGCCGTGTGGGCGCCGAAGATGCCTACCGAGCTTTTGAGAGAGTGGGCAGCTTCCTCGAGCCCGTTCGCGTCATGGCGCGTAATCGCCTCCTGGACGGCAGACAGGAGGGTGGGCCCAACGTCGAGAAATAACTTCGCCATTTCTGCCAGAAGCTCCCGGTCCCCCTCCACGCGGGCCAACGCCTCGTCCCAATTAACAATCGCTTCGTGACGGCCGGCAGGGACCTCCTTTGGTTCCCCATACTGGGAGAGTTCCTTGCCCTGTGTGGTTCCCGCCTGGGTTGTATCTGGCGGTCGCGTGTTCGGTCGTCTTGGCGAGGGGGGCTTAAGACCACTGGGCGGCGGCTTCATCGCAACTCACTTTCCAGGACTGACAAGCGTTACCGCTTGTTTCTAAGGAAGCAGCCCGTTCGCCCATAGCGCGCTTGACGCGTGGGGCGCGATCGTGACCCCTCCGAATAAGAATCGGCTTTGCCACGCGTTTCTTTAATGGGTGAATCGGCTGGAACCAGGCGATTACGGGGGCGCCTGGTATGGGGCAGGAAGCATGAACCGATCCCGATTGATCAGGATGAGGCACAAGGCGTAAGCGAGCCGGACGCTATAAGGTCTCTTGGTCAAGTGCGTCACGCTTGGCTAAGCCTGGAAACTCCGCGCCCAGGAATTGCTCACCGGAGCCTTACCCTCCCGGAAGCTTAGGCAATCGAGCAAAGTTCTCCGTTCACGCCAGCGCTGGACCCACGGTGAGCAAGTCACAGCAATCCATCACGCCTTTCATGGTTCGATTATCGCAAACGGAAAGGCCCTGCCTGACTTCATCGCTCCGTAGCGATTATTCTCAACGTGACAATTTCGTGCGGTTTCACAGGTACTTCGACAAATTGTTTTTGTACGCTCAGTGCGGATTGATTTTGCTCGACGGCGTTGGTTATCCACGCCTGCTGCAGGTGGAACAGGGGGAAGGTGAGCCTGGCCGTCGTGCTCTCTCCTGCAACCTCCACCAGCCGCACGATGGTGCCGTCGCCGTCCATAGCGGTCTTCCAGTTCTCCACCACCACGTCCGGCGAGCTTACGGTAAGGAAACTCTGCGGCGCCGGTGAGAGCGGCCGGGGAGGATTATCATACTTGTCTTTAGCAGGGATGATTTGGTTGTGTTCGAGCGGAGTCATCGCGGCGCGCCCTAACCGTGCGAGTGAAGCAGGTGAAAGGTTCTGGCCGCTGGTCAAGACATAGCGAAAAGTGTACTGGCCGCCCTGCACCCGGGCATAATTCGCGTCCCAGTAATTGTTCATGGGGTAGGAATAGACCGTGGCATCCTTAGGCCGGAACTGCTTGGGCCACGTCCCGCGATTGATGTCGCCCAGGCAAACCAGCGGGGCATCCACAGGAACCAGCCCGACAGAAAATTGAGTGCCGCTCACGCGCACCCAATGCTGCACGGTGAACCACTCCAAGCTGCCACCCTTCAGGATATTGTGCGCGGGGTCCACCCAGCCGTTTTGAATCTCGTAACTAAAATCCGGATGGGCGATCGCAAAGGGAAAAGCAAAGTAGACGGCTTCATTGTGCATCACGGGCTGCTTGTCAAGGCGATCGACGAATTCAATCTTTTTCTGGCGATCGAAGAGGATGACATCCGTCTTGATGTGCGGTGCATCCATACCACTGGTTTCGTAAGTCATGATGGTTCCGTAGGACGTCTTGCGGATACTTGTCACGCGCCCGCTGCTCGAAGGATGGATGGCAAGTTTGGCCACAGGCCGACCGAAATTCAGCCTGATAATCCGCGACCCCTCGCCACCCGTAACGTAAAGGTACTGGTTGGCGCGATAGGGACTGGCGGGATTCACCAGCTCCTTGCCGAGATCCTTGTCGTAAATGCTCTGGATGGCACCGGAAGCAGGATCAAACACCACGCGGTAGTAGGCGTTCTCGATGGTATTGCTGAGGGGCAAGGACGTATCTTCGGCTGAAGGTTCCTCGCCCGGTCCGCTCGGGGCAATCTTGTAGCACACGTAACCCATGGAAGGAACGTCGCGAGCCAGGAAGCGGATGTGATTGTATCCATTACCGCGTCTGAGAATTTCATACGGCACAACCTTCATGTCCGGGTACTCTTCGATCTGCATGTGGTCGTCCAGATCGGTTTCAACAAAACCGCTGCGCTGCCAGCTCAACGGATTGAACACCACGATTGAGGGCGGAGGCATGTGGATCTGGTCGGCAAGCTGGCTGAGGGACTGCTCCAGGATTGACCGAACCTCCTGATGGGAATTCACTGCGAACTGGTCCTTGGTGAAAAGCTGGCCTTTGGTTTGATCGCTGTTGGGGCGGGTGAATCCGCCCCAGGAAGTGAAGGTGTGTTCCGCAAAGAGGTCAAGGTTCTGCCACATCCTCTGAAGCTGTTGCTGCTCGCCGGCGACGTCCTTCTGCACATAGGTGCCGAGGGTAGAAAGCTTTTCCGCTGAAAGCGCGCGCTGCTGGCCCATGCGGTCGATCGCGACATAACGGGCGTCCGAGCCGATACCGTCTTCCCAATAAGGGCCGCCGTCGCCGGAAACGGTCGGCAATTCGCTGCCGTAGTGCTTGTCGATGTAACGGAAATAATCTGGAAACGTCGAGATGATAAACTTCGGATACGCATAAGTTGCGTTCCACGTTTTGACGAATTCCTCATCACCGGGAACGAACTGCCTGTTTTCCACCTGGGTACCGAACATCAAAGCTGCATTGGGTTTATATGAGGGACGGTCATAAGCCTGCAAAAAAGTCGGCAGCGACTGGCGGCAGGCCGCCACCTGAGCCGGCAACTGGCAGGTAAAGGTCAACTGCTGGTACTGCCGCGCATAGGACATCAGGACCTTGCTCCCGTCCGGGCCTTCCCACCAGAAAGGAGATTTCGTGTTCCATTTCCCCCACAGGAGGATGGGCGCGCGGTAGCTGTTGGCAGCAGCGGCAAAATAGCGGATGCCCAGCGCGTGCAGGATGGATGGATAGGACCACGTATAACTGGGAACGTCGGCAATATTGACATAATCAAACGGGATTCCGTATTTCTCATGGAGGTGGTAACCGTAAAAAGTGGAGCGGATCAACCCTTCGAGGCTGGCGTATCCCGTCAGCAGGTTGGCTTCTTGCGCCGGCACGCCGATCTTGCCTTCCCGGGCAAGCTTCAGGAAGGCTTCCTTGGCGGCAGGCTTTCGGGTGGCCAAGTAGTGTTGAGCAATCAAGTTGCCGTCGAGGGACCACCGCATCTCGGGATGTTCCGGAAGGAATTTGATCAGCCTGTCGAGGTTGCGATCGTGACTTTCGTAAACCTTGCCGCGGTAATCTGTAAAGCCCACGTCCAGATGCATGTGCGGCACCACAAAAATCGTCCATTTTCTCTCCGGCTGAAGGGTCACCTTTTTCTTCACCGTTTTCCCGTTGGCCCGCAAAGTGAGCTCAGCCGGCGTCGGCGCCGAAAGCGCGGGAACCAGAAATTCAAACCGCTGGTCGCCGAAATCAGGGTCCGGGGATAGCGAGGCATCATAGTGCCGCCCGGAAAGCGTCAGGCGGACTGTTCCGCGGCGAACCTTCCGGCCAAGTCTCGCTGTTACCTGCACAACCTCTTCCAGGTTTCCCTCTTTCTGAACGTAGAGGATTGTCGGCTTGAAGCTCACCTGGGGTGTGAAGGAGTGCTCCTTTTCGGGAGCGTGGGTGAGGCGAAGCGCGTCGTAGGTGATCCAGGAATCGGCCGGGCCGCTCTTGGGTTCGTCCAGCGCCGTCAGCACCAGTTTATTTTCGCCCGCGCGCAGAGCCCCATCGGGCAGGTCAACACCTATTTCTCCACCGCTGTAGATCGGGACCCAGAGTTCGCGAACCCCGGGGAAATAACTCAGTTTACGGGGGAAATAGTACGCGCCCTTTTGCCCGTTGATGGAGATTTCAAGGCGGGGGACGCGTGGGTCGTATAGGAGGGCGGAAATTGTCAGGCGGTACGTGCCACTGGGCTTTGACGGCAAATCAAAAAGAATCGTGAAGGGGTGTGGCCGCGAACCTTCCGCGTCGTTTTCCGAACCCGGCTGGCGAGCGGGCCAATCCATGCTTGTGCTCTTACCCACGATGAAAACAGGGTTGTAGTTCGGGCTGCCGACCGGAGCCTGGTCATTAAATTCATGGGGAGATTGGTTGAAGATCCCAATCTGCCAAACCGTATTCTCGGCACCGTGTAATCTGCCGGCTGGCAACAGAACATACAACGAGAAAATGAACACGAAGGCCAGTGCTTTGCGCAGATGACTCATCAGAACCTCCTCGGAAGGCTGCTTTAAGGCTGGCAATGCGGCCACTTCGGATGGACCGCCATAAGAGCGGACATTGGCCAGCCGGAAATCCCGGAGGATATCATAAACGGCGAAGAATCTCCGACACCAGCGTCAAACCCTTTGTTTCGCTCTCAGCAGGCGAGGGTTGAGCGGAACCATGCCACGGTTTTCTTCAGGCCTTCCTCAAATCGTATCTTCGGCTCATAGCCTAATAGCTTACGAGCCAGAGCGATGTCGGCGTGCGAATGCTTGACGTCGCCCGCCCGCGGAGCGTCATAACGGGGCGTGACCTGCTTCCCCAGGATGTTGTTCAACAAGGAAATTATCTCATTCAAAGTGTGGCGCTCGCCGGTGCCGACATTGACCACCCGTCCGACCGCGTCGGTAGCGGCACAGGCACGAAGCGTTGCGTCCACGGCGTTGTCAACGTAGGTGAAGTCGCGCGACTGTTCGCCGTCACCGTAAATGGTGGGCGTCGCTCCCCGCAGATACGCTGCAATAAAAAGCGAAAGCACGCCCGAGTAGGGAGAATCGGGCGCCTGTCGAGGTCCGAAGATGTTGAAGTAACGGAGCGCGACGGTCTCAAGGCCGTAAACGCGGGTAAAAATCCGGCAGTAATATTCGCTGGCAAGCTTGGCCAGAGCATAAGGCGAAAGCGGGCGCGGCTCCTGAGATTCCACGCGGGGGAGCGCGGGATGGTCGCCATAGGCAGCCGAGGACGCCGAAAACACAACACGCTTGACGGCGGTATCGCGAGCGGCAACCAGGACGTTCAACGTTCCATCGAGGTTCACGGAATTGGAGGTCAGCGGGTCCTCGATCGAGCGGGGAACGGAAGGGATCGCCGCCAAGTGAACGACGTAATCCACGCCTTCAAAACACGGCCGAATGGCGTCCAGGTTTCGAATGTCGTTTTCATGCCAATCAATTTTTTGCCGGACCGCGGCCAGGTTTTCGGCGTGGCCGGTAGAGAGATTATCAAGCACGCGGACGCTGTTCCCGCGCCGGAGAAGTTCGTCGACAATATGAGAGCCAATAAAGCCTGCTCCGCCGGTTACCAGGTATAATGCCATATGATCTTAGCCTTAAAAGTCACCAGCTATTCTACCCGCATATGAGGAATAGAGCCAGCTAATGAAGTGCGTTCCTGCGAGTGAATCGCCCCTAAGGATGCGACGATTCTCTCGAGACCGTTGCATCAAGAACGGTGATTGACTACGCTTCCGCAATGAAGAGAAAACGTAATATTATAAATCCGGCTTTGAATCGCTGTGAATTTTCCGTCGTGGCGCCGGTAATGAGATTCAGCCTATCTTGTGTCTCAGGTCTTCCTCGATGAGTTCCCATCTCCGAGCACAACACTTCACAAATGCCCGGGCCACCAACTTCTACTACTCCTTTGTTTTTCTTTCTCGCGAGAAGCGCCAGGCCATCGAAGCGGTCTATGCCTTCGCCCGGCGCAGCGATGACGCCGCCGACAACTGCCTATCCCCGGAAGAAGCGGAGCAGGAACTCTCCCATTGTCGCCAGGATTTGGATCGCTGCTACACGGAATTTGCCGACCCATCGGCTAAGGACTTCACGCCGGAACTCGCCGCCCTGGCCGAGGCCGTTCACCGGTTCAACATTCCCCGGGAGCACTTCGAGGAACTGTTTCGCGGCATTGAGATGGACCTTCGGCCCGTGCGGTACCGGACCTTTGAGGACCTGTCGCTTTATTGCTACCGCGTCGCTTCAACCATTGGACTGATTTCCATCGAGATTTTCGGCTACCGAAACCCCTGCACTCGCAAATACGCGGCCAACCTGGGCATGGCCCTTCAGCTCGTGAATATCCTCCGTGATCTGGAAAGCGATGCGCGGCGAGGGCGGGTTTATCTGCCCGAGGAAGATCTGGAACGTTTCGGCGTGCGGCCCGAGAGTTTTCTGGAGGCAAGGCCCAGCGACAGATTCCAGGAGCTGATGGAGTTTGAGTCACAACGGGCGAGGCGCTATTTTGCGCAGGCGCGGCAGGCTCTCCCCCCGGAAGACCGGCGGTCTCTGGTGGCTGCCGAAATCATGGGCGCTCTCTATTGGCGATTGCTGGCTCGGATCGAGCGGAAGGGATATAACGTTTTTGGAGAACGTGTCCGGCTGCCGCGACCCTTGAAATTCTGGATTGCCCTTTCGGTTTACGCGGGGGCCGAGTGGCAATAAACCCTGGCAGTCTGGCCGGTGACACCCTTGACGGTCTCCCCCAGCAGCGGCCCCCAAAAGAGCCTTAAGCCCACATTTCCGTTTTGAACTCCACTCATGAATCGTCGGTATCAGTATTTATAGGAGTTTGAACGCAATGAAGGCCCTTCGGAGGGCGACACCCAACAGGTTGAAGGAAGGAGGGGGACGGAGAGGTGTCTGAGAAATCTCAGAAACCGCTTCACAATATGCCAGTTCCTGGTTTTCCTGTACCCGGAATGGGCAGGAGTGGCCCCTTCCTGAGCCGCCAGGATCCCTCCGGAGGGAAAGGATGAAAGAAACGCAGCGGTCCGGGCCGGTTGACGAGATGCGAGCATACCGCTAGAATAGCTGTTGGGTCCGATCGCGCCGAAGTCAGCATCTCCGCCGTCCCCCGGCTCGAAACCTACTCCGTAATCTTGCGAGAAATCACAATGAATGCAAATGATCTCCGGCCAGGTATGGTCATCAAACACAACGGTGAGCTTTTTTCGATTCACAAAGCCGAGCACCGCACTCCGGGAAACCTACGCGCCTTCGTTCAGGCGCGGATGCGCAATCTCCGCACGGGCGCCCTGGCGGATCACCGCTTCCGCTCCGAGGACACCGTCGAGCGGGCGGTCATCGACGAAGCCGAGATGCAATACCTTTATTCCGACGGCGACTCGTATCACTTTATGAACACCAAAACTTACGAGCAATTCCATCTTCATAAGGACATCGTTGGTGACCGGGCGCAATTCATGATGCCCGATGTGATCCTGAAGATTGATTTTTTCGAGGGCCATCCTATCGACGTGGCGCTTCCAGCAACCGTGGACCTCAAGGTGGTTGAGACCGAACCCGGCATCAAGGGCGCCTCGGCGACAAACGTTACCAAAGCCGCCAAAATGGAGACAGGATTGATTGTCCAGGTTCCGCCTTTTATCGATGAGGGCGAGATCATCCGTATCGATACCGCCGACGGCTCCTACATGGCGCGGTCCAACTAACCCTGATTCTCCTTCCCGCTCCTGCCTGAACTTTTGTGGCGGTCAATGATCAGTAAGGGATTACCCGTTCGCTTGCGAGGTCCAGCCCCTGCGGGGTGATCGTGTAGGTGACTTGATAGCGTGGAGGATAGTGTCCCTCGGCCGTCTCGCGGATAAATTCGTTTTCCTTCAGATACTGGATGACCAGTTGATTCCCCTGGACGCTAAGCTTGCCGGCAAACAAGTCCCGGGTTTCCCATGAAGAGCGCAGGTTCTGTCCATCGAAGGAGTAGAGGGCAGCCGTCAGGCGCGGATGGCTCTTCCCCAGCCTTGAGCCGTAGATGATGAAACGAAAGTCCCCCGAAGCTGAGGGAGGAAGAACGACGTACTGAAGATCCGTCCGCGGAACAAAGGTGGTGAGCGCAACCTTTTGAGTATAGCCGTTGCGGTTGGCAAACAGCACCACCACATTCCTGCGCCAGATGTCGCTCCATCCCAGCGTATAGCCCGCGCCGATCAGTTCCTCGCCTTTCCAGGATGCCGCAAAAACCGCGGCCTGCCCGAACGCCGGATAACGCAGTTTTGAGAAAACACGCTCGATTTCCCTGCGCACCTCGACGCCACTGGGGGAGCGATTTTCGAGCCACTTCTCGAGATGCCCTACGACCAGCTCTTGAATCTCGTTGGTAATGCTTTCCGAGTCATCGAGATCCTGGCCATAAAGCTGACTGGCGAGATAACTGACGTGCCCGGGCAAGTCAGAAGGCGGACCTTGTTTTTCTCTTTTGCGTCCTTGCGCAGTGGCGATGCCCAGGACAATAACACCCAGCAGCAGGGCAACCCATATTTCAGGCCGCCGAAACCGTCGCAATTTGCGCTCTTGTTCTGTCAATGTCTTCATGGCCTCCTAAACCGCAGTCGCAATGCAGCGTATGATTCAGTGCTGCCTGCCCATTAAACTCGGAAGAATTTGACTTACGCAAATCGCTCGAAAGCTCGAACGATCTCCTCATCCTGATCCTCAAAAACCGTTCGGAGGTCCACTAACACCCGGTCGCCTTCGACCCTCGTAATAATCGGGGGAGAATTGTGCCGAAGAGCGGATTCAACCTCCTGGACGCTGAGGCTGGCCGGGCGTATCGCCACCAATTTGGTGGGCAGCGACTGCCCGGGGGTTGAGCCGCCACCGATCACGGATTCGCCGTCCTCGACAACGGCGGAGAAAGAGGGGCCGTTCGCGACGCGCTTGGCCACGGACTCTGCACGAGCGGTTAACTCCTCGCGGGAGACTCTCATCATGTGCAGGGCCGGGACTTCATCGATGTTCCCGGCAAGGTAGGACCGGATGGTAGCTTCAAGGGCCGCAATCGTAAGCTTGTCTACGCGTAAGGCGCGGAACAGCGGATTCTTGCGGATGCGGTCAAGGAATTCGCGCTTGCCGGTTATGAGGCCGGCCTGCGGACCACCCAGCAATTTATCGCCGCTGAAAGTCACGACATCCACGCCCGCCTTCAGGCTTTGGCCGACGGGAGGTTCGCCCTGAATGCCCAGCGGAGCCAGGTCCACCAGGCAACCGCTCCCTAAATCCTCAATGAGCGGCAGATGGCTGCGGTGCGCCAGCTCTACCAGTTCCGCCAAAGCCGGGCGCTCGGTAAATCCCACAACGCGAAAGTTGCTGGGGTGAACGCGCATAAGCGCTTTGGTGTGTTCAGTAATGGCTTTGGCATAATCAGCAAGGCGCGTCCGGTTGGTGGTCCCCACTTCTTTCAGGACGGCCCCGCTCTTCGCGCAAATGTCCGGAATCCGGAAAGAATCCCCGATCTCAATCAGTTCGCCGCGTGAGACGATCACCTCTCCGCCCTCCGCGAGGGCATTCAGAGTAAGGAAGACCGCGGCGGCATTGTTATTCACCACCAGCGTCCGCTCCGCGCCCACCAGTTCCGCAAAAAGCTGGTCCGTATGGACGTCGCGTTTTCCCCGCCCGCCCAGCTCCAGGTCGTATTCCAGGTTCGAATAGCGGCCGGCGACTTCCGCCAAATGTTCCAGGGCATTGCGGGCAAGAGGAGCGCGTCCCAGATTCGTGTGCAGGATGACGCCGGTGGCATTGACGACGGGTCGAAGCGTAAATTTAGCAGAAGCTTCCGCCGCGGTAACGCTCTCGCGCTCGATTAATTCCAAGGAAACACTCTTGAGGTTCCCATTCATAATTCGGGTGCGTACATTCTGAAGGACGCTCCGGGTGGCTTCCACAACCACTCGATGCCCCAAATGGGCTTGGAGTTGCCGGAGCGCATCCCGGCCTAACAACTCATCAACGGCGGGAATCTTGCGGAGCAACGTAGCGGCTTTGCTCTCAGCGCCTTCAACTTTCATCTCTATACTCCCGGCCGCCGGACGAGTCTCGAAAAATAAAGTTTAGCATTTCAGGGGTCATTTCAACATAGAAGGCCCGAAGGGTCAACTAAGCCTGCTGTGGGACGGTCTCCAGGCGGCACGGTCGGCGCCCATGGCTGTTTTTGTCTCCTGGGAGTTCTTTTGCTTTGGTACTTAGCGCCCGAGAGGCGTTATAATGAAGCATTTGGTACTGCTGCGCGAGGTTGCTCGGTGACGGTTGATGAAGAGTTGAGTAAGCTCGAAGATAGCATCCGCCGTCTCAAAATCGAGTTTGAGGCCTACTTCAACGGAGGGAAACCCCGCCCTCCTAACGACTTGCTTTACGGTGTTGAGCAGGCCTTCAAGAGATACTCGAATGACCCAAGTAAATTGAGCTTCGCCCAGCGATTTCGGTTGAACCAACTGCTCCAAAGGTATGCCGTTCACAACGAACTGTGGCGCAAAAAGCTCCGAAACAAGGAAGAAGGGCGAACGACTTTCCCCCGGGGGCACTCCCGGGAGGAGGCTTCTCGGGAGAGCCCCACGCGGGTGGTCTGCTCCGACCCCGATCACGAGCAGGGACAGGTCGATCAACTGCTGAAAGCCCTGATCAAAGCCAAGCATCGTGTGGGTGAGAGCACCAAGGAGATTGATCCCGCAAAATTTCAAAAGTTCTTGAGCGATAAGACGTCCCAGATCAAACAAAAGCTGGGCTGTGACAAGGTTCAATATTCTGTCGCGGTCGAAGATGGCAAGGTCAAGTTTACGGCTGTGAAGGCTGATTAGCCCGCGTGTCGGAACCCTTTCCAAAGGCTTTTTCTTTACCCTTCGCTTGCGACGCGAAGGTCTTCCTTTCATGCGCCAAGGGCGGAAAGCGGTAGCAGCCGGGTGGCAACAAAGGGACGGCCTTCGAGCGAGCGGCATCGTTTTTGCAGTGTTTCAACCAATTCAAAACCACAGGAGTCTCCATGAAAAAGATCTCTCGGGCGTTGCTTAGCGTCAGCGATAAGTCCGGGATCGCGGAATTTGCGGACGGACTTGCGAAGCTGGGGGTAGAAATCATCTCCACGGGCGGCACCGCAAAGCTGCTGCGTGAAAAAGGCTTAAAGGTTCAAGACGTATCGGAACTGACCGGCTTCCCGGAAATGCTTGACGGCCGGGTCAAAACACTTCACCCCAAAGTCCACGGAGGTATTCTGGCCATCCGGTCGAATCCCGAACACGCGGCCGCTGTTAAAGAGCACCATATCGATTTCATCGATCTCGTCGCTGTGAATCTCTATCCTTTCGAGAAAACGGCCGCGAAGCCGGGCGTCAGGTTCGAGGAGTTGATCGAGAACATCGATATCGGCGGGCCTTCCATGATCCGCTCGGCCGCAAAGAACTTTGAAGATGTTACGGTGGTGGTTGACCCGGTTGACTACTCTGTCGTGCTGGAAGAAGTACAGAAGAACGGCGGTGTCTCCCGGGAAACGCGCGCCCGCCTGGCACGCAAGGCTTTTGCGAAAACCGCCGCTTACGACGGTTTTATCTCCGCAACATTGCAAGAACGCGCGGGAGAGGGCCTGCCCGAAAATCTTCACTTGAACTATCAGAAAGTTGCAGACCTGCGCTACGGAGAGAACCCTCATCAAAGCGCTGCGCTCTACCGCAGCAATGCCGCCGCGGGCCGCGGGCTGGCGTCGGCGCGACAACTCCAGGGGAAAGAACTCTCCTATAACAACCTCGTAGACCTGGAGGCGGCCTGGCGTCTGGCGCAGGAATTTTCCGAGCCCGTAACGGCCATCATCAAGCATACAAACCCATGTGGGATCGCCATAGGACCGACGCTCGCCGAAAGTTATGCGCGCGCGTTGTCGGTCGATGCGGTCTCCGCGTTCGGCTCCGTGATTGCTTTCAACCGGCGGGTGGATCTTGCCACCTCCGAAGCGATTGCCAAGATGTTTGTGGAAGCGGTCATCGCTCCGGGCTTTGAGCCGGCAGCCCTCGAACGCCTGGCGGCCAGGAAGAATCTGCGCTTAATGGATATGTCCACCACGGCGGGGGACGAATACGGCTTGCAGTTGAAGTGCATCGGGGGCGGGCTGCTGGTCCAAACTCCCGACACCTTGGCGGCAAAGCCTGAGGATTGGAAGTGTGTGACCCATCGCGCGCCGACCGATGAAGAACAACGGACATTGGCTTTCGCTTGGCGGGTGGTGAAGCACGTCAAGTCCAACGCTATTGTTTACGCCCGTGACGGCATGATTGTAGGGGTGGGAGCGGGCCAGATGAGCAGGGTGGACTCAGTGAAGCTGGCGGCCATGAAGGCCCGTGATCTCAAGCACAGCCTGGAGGGCAGCGTAGTGGCTTCCGATGCTTTCTTTCCTTTTCCGGACGGTGTGGAAGAAGCTGCCAAGGCCGGGGCGACCGCCGTCGTCGAGCCGGGAGGTTCCGTGCGGGACGCCGACGTGATCGAAGCCGCAGACCGGCTGGGACTCGCCATGCTGTTTACAGGGGTCCGGCATTTTCGGCACTAATTAACGGCCGATGCAATCTGAACCCCCAGGACCATAAAAGAGAAGGCCCTTCTCCTTCAGTGCGGATACGCAGCCACACGCCGGAACGTCACCTTTTCCGCGCGTAGTAGCCCTCGCGAGCTACAACGTGGTACTTGATCTTCTTGCCCTTCTGATTGGTGATGGTCAAGGGATTGCCCTGGGGATCAACCAATTTGACTTCCAGTTTGTGATATTTTCCGTCCTGGTTGCTGTTTGTAGGAACATAACCCAGGCTGTACTCGTGGCGAAGCTGGGAAGCGATCTGCTGGTAGATATCCGGCAGGGCGCCCTCAAAGCGCGGGAAATACGCCTGCCCTCCCGAATACTTTGCAATGTAGGTAAGGCCGTTACGGGCCTGGATCGTATCGATCGATTCTCCGTAGCGCACCGAAACCCACTCCAGGATACTCACGGGATAGATTGGAGTATTCGAGCCCTTGGCGATCTTGAGCATCTGGCCGTACGTCAGCTTGCTGAAAGTATCGAACCCGGTACAGATTGCCACAATCGCCTTTCTTCCTTGAATATCCTTCATGCGGTCTAAAGTAAACGAAAGCGCATCATAGAGGTTGATCTCGCTAAACCCCGGAATCCGCAGCGTATCCAGCGCTGACCGCACTTGAGAGCGGTCGTGGGTGAAATCCTGCAGGATGTGCGTCTTCATGTCGAAGTCGATAACCCCCACCCAGTCGTCGGGTTTCATGAAATGGAGAAATTGATAGGCATCTCCAAGAGCGAGGTAAAGGTAGCCCCACCACTTGTTCGAGAACTCGATCAGCAGGCAGACCGTCATAGGAGCTTCCGCCGTTGAAAAGTTCGTCACGGCCTGCGGTACACCGTCGTCAAAGACTTTGAAATTATTCTTACCGAGCCCGCCGATAGGATTGCCATTCTGGTCCGTGACAAGGACGTTGACGTTTACCAGGTTCGATTGAGTCGAAAGGGTGTAAACCTGGTTGGGGTTGATCTTTTCGGGTTTCTTTTCCTGAGGGGCTTGCTGGGATTGCTCGGGCTGTTGGCCTTGTGGTTGCTGCGGCTGCTGAGAAGGTTGTGGTTTTGCCGACTTCTTGGGAGCATAAACGGTTTCTCCCGCCTGGGGATTAGGTCCCGAGCTTGGTTGCTGCTGCGCACGGGCAACCGCGTTCGACTCGAAAAACCACAAACCCGCGGCTGCACATACTACCACGGGCAGGGTCCACAAAAGCCTACGCTTCGAGCTTTTCATGATGGATTATTCCCCCTAGTCCCCTATGATGCCATTGCCTTAGATGCCGGTCAACCACGCTCAGCGGACCTGGAACGTGTCACGAATCATGTGAGCGAGCACATCTATTGAGGATTACAAATTATAGTGACATCTTTTTTTGTAGCGCCGCTCTATGAGCGGCGAAAGACGCGGGTCATAAACCCGCGCTACAGTAGCCGTTGTCACTATATTTTGTAAACATCAGTAGATTGCCTTGACAAGAGCGCGGGAGTAGAATCGCTCGCATGAAAACGCGCTCAATTGTCAGCCTGTCTGTAGTCGTGATTGCTATGGGCTGCTCCCGCGCAGAAAAGCAACAAAAACCAGCACAGCAGCCTGCGAAAACCTATGGGTCGATCGAGAGGCTCGATCCTGCGCTCGATGCCATCGTTCCGCCCGATGCTAAAGTTGAAAGAGTCGCTGAAGGCTTTGAATGGACGGAAGGGCCCATTTGGATTCACAGCGGGTACCTGCTGTTTGCAGCGATCCATCACAACAGCATCATGAAATGGGTTCCGGGCGGAGGGGTCGCCACCTTCCTTCATCCCAGCGGCTATCAGGGCGCCAAACCTTATCCGGGTCCCGAGCCGGGCTCGAACGGCATGACGCTCGATAAGGAGGGGCGGCTTACGGTGGCGGGGCATGCGCGCCGGGACGTCTACCGGCTGGAATCGCTCGACGCGGGAGCGAAGTTAACGGTCCTCGTTGACCGATACCGCGGCAAGCGCCTGAATAGCCCCAACGACCTCGTTTACAGGTCTGATGGCTCACTTTACTTTACCGATCCGCCTTACGGCCTGCCCACTCAGGGAGATCACGACCCGCTCAAGGATCTGCCCTTTAACGGGGTCTACAGGCTGCCCGGAGCCGCCTCACTTCCTGCTGGCGCTCGCCCGGCAAACAGCAAGCTCCAGCTTGTGATTAAAGACCTCACCCGCCCCAACGGCATCGCGTTTTCACCGGATGAGAAGTATCTCTACGTTTCCGTCTCCGATCCGAACCACATGGTCTGGATGCGCTATGACGTCAAGCCGGATGGCTCTGTGACCAACGGCAAAGTCTTCTGTAGCGCTGCTCCGAGCCAAGGTGCCGGGTCGCCGGATGGCATCAAAGTGGACCAGGAAGGGAATCTTTACGGCTCGGGTCCCGGCGGCCTCTGGATTATTTCGCCCGAAGGGAAACACATCGGCACCGTCACGCTGCCCGAAAAAGCCGCCAATTGTAACTGGGGCGATGCGGACGGAAAGACCCTTTACATCACCGCCAGCACCAGCGTCTATCGAATCCGGCTGAAGATCCCGGGAGTCCGGCCGTAAGCAGGGTTGCAGACAGGCTCCTCCCATCCGCAGAATCATCTTTCTTACCCTTCCTCGCGAAGTGTTTTGCCGATTCGCGTTTCCCGGTTGCTATAATCTTCAGGAGGACCATGAGAGCCGAAGTCATCATTGCCGGAGGCGGGCTGGCGGGCAGCGAGGCGGCGTGGCAGCTTGCTGAGCGCGGGGTACCCGTGGCGCTCTACGAGATGCGGCCGCAACGCCCGACACCGGCGCACAAGACCGGCCTCCTAGCAGAGTTGGTTTGCAGCAATTCACTGAAGTCCAACACTTCGGGCACAGCTTCATGGTTGCTCAAGGAAGAGTTGCGCCGTATTGGATCGCTCCTGCTGCGTGCGGCGAGTGAATGTGCGGTCCCGGGAGGAGGAGCGCTCGCGGTGGACCGAGAGGGTTTTTCCTCCGCCGTGACCAAGGCGATCGGAGGGCATCCGCTCATCGAACTGCGCCGCGAAGAGGTCAGGGAAATAGCCGGGGACGGACCGATGCTGATCGCCACCGGCCCGCTGACTTCCGATGCGCTGGCCGGGAGCCTTCAACGCCTGACCGGCTCCGAGAGCCTGGCTTTTTATGATTCCATCAGCCCGATTGTCGACGCTGAAACCCTGAACATGGAGCGCATTTTCCGGGCCTCACGCTACGGCAAGGGTGGCGAGGATTATCTCAACTGCCCCATGACCGCGGACGAATATCGCGCTTTCTATGAGGCGCTCGTGGGCGCCGAAAACGTCGAGGCCCACGAGTTCGAGGACCGGCGGTATTTTGAAGCTTGTCTCCCCATTGAGGAACTGGCGCGCCGAGGTTATGACACCTTGCGTTTTGGCCCCATGAGGCCGGTGGGACTCATTGATCCCCGCACCGACCGGCGGCCCTTCGCGCTGGTGCAGCTTCGTTCGGAAAACCTGCGTTTCTCCAGCTACAACCTGGTGGGTTTCCAAAACCACTTGAAATTCCCGGAGCAGAAAAGAATCCTGCGCATGACTCCGGGCTTGGAGAAAGCGGAATTCCTCCGCTTCGGCCAGATTCACCGCAACACTTACATCAATGCGCCGAAACTTCTCGATCCCGACTTAAGTTTGCGCGGCGCTCCACAAGTTTTCATTGCGGGACAACTTTCGGGCGTGGAAGGTTACGTCGAGTGCATCGCGACCGGCCTGCTGGCGGGCTTGGCGCTGGCCCACCGCGCGGCGCAAAAGCCTTTTGTGCCTCCTCCCCGGACCACGGCCTTGGGCTCTCTGGTCCACTACATCACCCATGCCAACCCTCATCATTATCAGCCTGCCAATATCGCCTTTGATCTTTTGCCTCCCATCGAAGGGCTGCCGCGGGAGATCGCACGCGACCGTCGGGCCCGCCGGGAACATCAGTGTGAGCGCGCTCTTTCCGACCTCGCGCAATGGCTCGGGGAACTGCCGCTCGCGTTATCTCCCAAGGCGGATGGCGGGGACCCTCGCTCCTATGCCACCGTGCCCGCAGGCGGGAACACAACGGACAAGTTCCATGAATGAGTTGATCGAACGTTACGTCGAGTATCTGCGCTACGAGCGAAATGCCTCGCCGCACACCATCCGGAATTACCGCAGCGACCTCCTCCAGTTTCGGGATTTTCTTGCAGGGGAAAACAAGAATGTTGCGGTTGATGTGAATGCAGTCAACGCTCTAAAAATCCGCGCCTTTCTGGCGAACATGCTCCAAAAGCGGGACAAGCAGATATCGGTCGCCCGGAAGCTGTCCGCCATCCGCGCTTTCTTCAAATTCCTCTTAGCGGAACGTCTAATCACTGAAGACCCCGCAGCGGCCATGTCAACGCCTTGGAAGAATGTGGGGAAGAAGCTACCCAGAATCATGACCGAGGAAGAGATGAATACCTTTCTCGATCGCGTGGCGCAAGCCGCCGAAACCGGCGACCCAGCCATTCTCCGCGACCGCGCTATCATGGAGTTGTTATACGCCTCGGGTCTGAGAGTCAGCGAGCTGGCCGGCCTGGATTTGGGCAACGTGAATTTTGGCGACTCCTTTGTGCTGGTGCGCGGCAAAGGCGGCAAAGAGAGGATTGTGCCTTTTGGTTCGAAGGCCAAGTCGGCGCTCGAAGCCTACCTGCCTTCCCGGGAGCGACTCTTGCGGGAAACGCGAACCGGCAGTACAGCTTTGTTTTTGAACGCTCGCGGCCGGCGGCTGACCACCCGCTCCGTGGACCGGATTCTCAAGCGCTACGTGCAGATGCTCGGGCCCAACGTGAAAGTCAGTCCCCACTCAATGCGCCATGCTTTTGCCTCGCATTTACTGTCGGAGGGCGCGGACCTGCGCGCGATTCAGGAGATGCTGGGCCATAAAAGTCTTTCGACAACGCAAAAATATACTCAGGTCTCAATCACGCAGTTAATGGAGGTTTACGACAAGGCTCATCCAAAAGCCTGACCCGCCGCCCCATAGAAAATGAAAATGCTCGCGGAGGGCGCGGACCTGCGGTCACATTCTTTCGCGGCGGTTGCCGGCAAGCGACAGAAAGGGCAGAATCCTTTTTCACAACGGAGTTATGACAACAAAATCTCAACCCAAAGTTTCCGTCGTTCAGTATCTCAATACAGTTCCGCTGATCTGGGGAATGCTGAAAGGCGAGCAAAAAGGAAAGTACGATCTCGAGTTTACCACTCCTGCGGTGTGCGCTGATGCGGTGCGCCGGCGGGAGGTCGATATCGGCATCATCCCTTCCATCGAGTACCAGCGCATCGAGCGCCTCCATATCCTCCCCGGGCTCTCGATTGCCTCAAAGGGAGAAGTAAAAAGCGTTCTCCTGTTCAGCAAAGTGCCCATCAAGGAAATCCAGACCATTGCGGTGGACAATTCCTCCCGGACTTCCGTAGCTCTCTTAACCATCTTGATGCGCAAATTCTATTTGCACCCTGTTGACTTTATACCTTCCGCACCGAAACCCGAGGACATGCTGAACTCGGCTGACGCCGCCCTCGTTATCGGCGATCCCGCCCTGGTCTACAATGGCCGGATTCCGGGAGTCTACGACCTCGCAGCGGAGTGGAAGAAGTTCACAGGGCTGCCTTTCGTGTTCGCCGTTTGGGCGGGCCGCGAGGATGCGCATATCGGCCGTTTCCGCAAGGACTTCGAGGATTCCAGAGATTATGGCCGCTCGCATATTGATGAGATCGCGCGGGAGTATGCGCCCAAGCTGAACATGCAGCCCGAGGGAGTGAAAGTTTACCTGACCGAAAATATCGATTATTCTTTGGATGAGGACAATCGCCAGGGGTTGCGGCTCTTTTACCGTCTGGCGGCTGAGCTGGGTATCGTCAGCGGGGAAAAGGATATATATTTTGCTTAGAGCGACGGAGATACAGGCCTCGAGTCTTTCCGTAAGCAAGGAGCGCGAAGAGATCCCGAGCAGAAAGAAAGACCGATGAGTCTTAAAAAAACTCAAGCTTTGGAGATGTTGCGCTCCGACGACCTGATCGGCATCGGGATGGAAGCTGACGCGCTGCGGCGGCGTCTCAACCCCGGCGGCGTGGTCACTTACCAGATCGACCGCAACATCAATTACACGAATATCTGCACGGAATACTGTTCTTTCTGCGCGTTTTACCGGCCGGTGGGCTCTCCAGAAGGGTACGTGCTGCCGCTGGAAACGATCTATCAGAAGATTGAGGAGACCTTGGCGCTCGGCGGGACCGGAGTTTTGATGCAAGGCGGCCTGCATCCCGACCTCAAGATCGATTACTACGAAAACCTTCTCTCCAGCATCAAGCGCCGCTATCCGCAGATTCATCTGCATTGTTTGTCGGCGCCGGAAATCCTGAACATCGCGGAGATTTGCGGACTGAGCGTTCGCGATACGCTCGCGCGCCTGAAAGATGCGGGCCTTGATTCGATTCCCGGAGCCGGCGCTGAAATCCTGGATGACGAAGTGCGCCAGCGGATTGCCCGCTTGAAGTGCAACACGGAGGAATGGCTTTCCGTACACCGCACTGCCCACCAGTTGGGCTTGCGCACCAGCGCCACCATGATGTTCGGATGCGGAGAGACGCTCGAACACCGCGTCAACCACCTGGAGCGGATCCGTCAACTACAGGAAGAAACGGGGGGCTTCACCGCCTTCATCCCTTGGTTTTTTCAGCGCGAAAACACCTCCCTGGGGCGCTTTGTTAAGGAAGAAGTTACAGCCGTGGATTATCTCAAAACCCTGGCGGTCAGCCGGCTTTACCTGGAAAACATCCAGAACGTCCAGGCCTCATGGCTGACGCCCGGCCACAAGGTTTGCCAGATTGCCCTGCGTTTTGGGGGCAACGATGTTGGAAGCATCCTCATTGAAGAAAATGTTGTGTCCGCCGCCGGCTGCGGGCGAACCTCCTCGGAGGAGCATCTCCGCAAGATGATTATCGACGCCGGTTTCCGTCCCATCAAGCGTGACACGCTTTACCGCAATTACTTCCTGAATTAAAGGCAGCAGCCTCGCGAGCCCGTTTGGGACGCCGCGCGGGGCTTGGAATCGATGACGGAACTTCGCTGGAATCCGACGGTACGCGAATGGGTGTCCACGGCTTCCCACCGCCAGAACCGCCCCCTGATGCCTCAAGATTGGTGCCCGTTTTGTCCGGGTTCGGGACGCGTGCCGGACAACTACGACGTGTATATTTACCCGAACGATTTTCCTGCCTTTTCGATTCCGCCGGAAGTTCCCTCGATCGATGGTGACGAATTCTACCGGGTGAAGCCTTCGCGCGGCAAGTGTGACGTGGTGCTTTATCATCCTGACCATCGCACCTCATTGCCGGAACTTCCCCTTGCGCACCTGACGCGCCTCGTCCGCGCCTGGCGAAAGAGATTTGTGGAGCTGAAGGAGACTCCAGGCATCCGCTACGTCCTGATTTTTGAGAATAAGGGAGCCGCGATCGGAGTGACCATGCCTCATCCCCACGGCCAGATCTACGCTTTTCCTTTGATTCCGCCTCTCATCAAGAAGGAGCTCGATTCCGCGCGCGCTCACTACCACCGCCATCACCACTGCCTCTTTTGCAGCATCCTCGCAAAGGAGCGCCGGGACGGAAAGCGCATTGTGGCGGAGAATGACGCTTTCACCGCGTTTGTTCCGTTCTATGCGCGCTGGCCCTATGAAGTGCATATTTACTCCCGGCGGCATCTGGTCGCACTCGACCAGTTCAAGCCTTCAGAGGAAAAGGCGCTGGCGGAGATTCTCAAATGGCTGACCCTGAAATACGATCATCTCTTCCAGATGTCGTTTCCTTACATGATGCTCATGCACCAGGCGCCCACGCGCGGCCGCTATTCCTATTACCACTTCCACCTTGAGTTCTATCCCCCGCTCCGCAGCAAGAAGAAGTTGAAGTACCTGGCCAGCGTCGAAACCGGAGGGGGTACGTTCTTGAACGACTCATTGGCTGAAGAGAAAGCGCGCGAACTTTCCGCGACGCCGCCCAAGACGCGCCGCGAAGTCGCCCGGTCCTCTCACGGCTAGGAGGGACAGTGTGATCGAGGAAGCCTTTGCCAAAATTTATGGAGCCGCGCCTGACGCTGTGGTCCGTGCGCCAGGACGGGTGAACCTGATCGGCGAGCATACCGATTACAATGACGGCTTCGTCCTGCCGGCGGCCATCGACCGGGCCATCGAATTTGCCGCGCGCCGCAGAGAGGATCGTCTGGTGCGTGTTCACTCGCTGGATTTTCAAGATCAAGTGGAGTTCAGCCTCGACGCCCTTCAAAAAGACACAGTGCATCCCTGGAGCAACTACCTGCGCGGGGTTTTCAAGTTTCTTGAGGACGAAGGCTATCACCTGAAAGGCTCTGACGTGGTTTTTGGCGGAAATGTGCCCCGGGAGGCCGGGCTCAGTTCGTCCGCGGCGGTTGAAGTTGGGACCGTAGCGCTCTCAATGAGACTTTCTAACCTCAACCTTGCACCGCTTGATGTCGTGAGGCTCGCCCGGAGAGCGGAAAATGAGTTCGTCAATGTTCCCTGCGGGATTATGGACCAGTTCATCTGCGCCCTGGGCAAGCGAGATCATGCGCTCTTTCTCGATTGCCGGGATCTTGCTTATCGCCACGTTCCCCTCCGCGGGAACGTCAAGATTATTGTCTGCAATTCAGGCGTCCGGCGGGCGCTCGCCGCCTCCGAATACGAAATTCGCCTCGAGCAGTGCCGGCAAGCCGTGGCGCAATTGAGAACGACGGGCTTGGCGGTGAATTCGCTCCGCGAGATCGACTTGGCAGACTTGGAGGTTGCGAGCCCCAGCTTGACGGAAACGCTCTTGAAGCGCGCCCGGCATGTGATCAGCGAAAACCACCGCGTCCTTGAAGCCGTCAAGGTTTTGGAGAAAGGGGATCTCGAGAGGTTCGGCGAACTCATGAACGCTTCTCACGAAAGCCTGCGCGATGATTACGAGGTCAGCTCCAAAGAACTCGACGTTCTGGTGGACTTGGCTCTAAGGCAGCCCGGGGTTTTGGGGGCGCGGATGACCGGGGCAGGCTTTGGCGGATGCACGGTGAACCTGGTTCGAGCCGATGCCGCGGAATCCTTTGCGGAAGCGGTAAAGGCAGGCTACCGCAAAGCGTTGGGCCTGGACGCCGACATCTACGTTTGCAAGGCCTCGGACGGCGCTCTGGCTGGTTGTTCAACACGTAGGCAGGACTGAAAAAGATCAGGCGGACGGCTAATGGTGTGCCGGGCCCTTGATAACCAGCATCACCGCACTCAGCAAGAAGAAAACTAAAAGGACGAACAGCAAGGTCCGGGCAACCCGGCCCGACTCTCCTTCGATGAAAGGGCATGTAGCTTCCGGAGTTCTCCGGCGGGCCAGGTACCAGGGGAAAATAAGAATCCAAAGCAACAGCGAACCCACACTCCAGCGAAGTGCCTTGGGGATGCCTATTTTATGGGCATCGTAAAGAATCCAGACGGAAGAAGCAATCACCACACCGCCCAGCACAAACTGACTCTTTTGGTAACCCAAGAAGCGCTCAAAAGCCACGGCCACAAGAAGCCAGGCTCCCAATACTCCCAAAAAAATGTTCCAGGAAAAACGCGCCTGCTCTTTCTGGGGCAGAGAAATGATTTGCTCGGCAATCGGGATCGAAATGACCGGCCGCGCGATTTGGCTGGGATCGATCGGTTGCTTGCAGGAAGCGCACACCCGCACGGAAGGCGCCAGTAGCTGGCCGCAATGGGGACACGCAAAGGGTTCGTCAGGAAAAGCCACATCCCGGGGCGTTCCCGCTGGACCGGGTGATTCAACCATGGATATTTCTTCTCCCTCTGAGTTGTCCGAATCTGCTTTCAAGGTTTCTCGTTCCATCCTTCGTGTTCATTCCAGTCTAACACCTGTCGGTAAACTAGTCTGCGGGGAAGCTGATCAAAATCCCGTATATCTCCCTCCATGCGGTTCCCGTCTTGAGACTGATAAAACCAGCCTGCCTCCTGGCCAAGCGCCATCACTTCACCTGATTCATACAAAACGCGCTTTGCGTAATGGTACGGAGTGGGAGGCAAGGTCTTGGGGTCGTATACCCTGTCGACATAGAGCTTGAGCTCTTGGGGCGCGAGAGCACGCTCTCTCACCAACTCCTGGAGCGCCTGAACCACGAAATAATTGTTCACGATATGGTCAATATGCCCTTCGGCCTCGGGATGCGCGGTCACAATGACTTCTGGACGGAACTTCATCACCAGGGCTTTCACAGCAGCCACAACGGACTTTCGCGCATAAGGCAGGTTGGGCCGGAAAACGTCTTGATAAGGCGCGTGGTCACAGGCCAGCAAGACGGAAAGGTAAGGATTGCCTGGATCAACGTGATGATACCAGATCTCTCCGGAACCACCGTCAGGCAAGCCCAGAAAATAGATATCTTGTTTTTCCACGCCTAGGTGTCCAAGCGCCGCCCGCGTCTCCGCCATCCGCAGCTCGCCGAAGTTCATCGCTTCCGCAGGACTGCAAGAATGCTCATAATAACGATCGCAGGACCCGGCGTCGCCGCTGGTGAAGTAAACAAAGTGGATGGGAATGTGATTCTCCACCGCCGCCCGGATCAATCCCGTCCAGCCTCCTTCGTCATCCTCGTGCGCGCAGAAAATCATAATGGATTTGGGCAGCGGGTTGACTCCCAGACCGAGATCGCCCTGCGCCACGCTGTTTCCCGAGGGATCCTGGAGGGTGACTTCGACGTGATAAAGACCGGCCCAGGAAGCGGGCAGAGTGAACGTTACGGTTTCCCGTAACGGAGCTTCGTGTGGCGGCAAGTCGCGACGCTCGGCGAGGCTCTTTTTTTCAATTTCCTTGCCTCCAGGACCGAGCAATCGCGCGACGATTGAAACCTGCTTCCAAGGCGCCGTTCCAGGGTTCTGAACGAGGAACTTGATCGTGGCATCGCGTCCTGGAGTAAACATCGTGTGGCTGGAGTCGAACCGTACAGCGCCTGAATTGAGGCCGGGAGGATAGAAGTGGTGATAGCTCTTCGTGTTCACGTCGCTGAGCTTCGGATAGACGTATTGCAGCGGATAAGGCCTGGGCGAATCGACTCCCGGCGGCCGAATAAAGACAAGCGGGCTGAAAGCGATGCCCAAAACATTTTTGCGGTCATGGTCCCAAACCACCACACCGTACTGGTGTACGGCCGGCTGGCTGACTTGGGGCGCGACGGCAGCACGGGAAGAGTGAACGACGTGCTCTGCGCCTGCCGCAAGCGACAAATTGGCCGCCACTGTTACAATGCTGGCCGCAGCCTGCTGAGCAGGTCCGGCAATCCACGGCCAGTAGCGGTTTGCGAACTCGACGCGCAGGCCGTGGAGCGAATGGTCGGTAAGATTTTTCAAGGTTATGTCGCAAGCGACAGGATCACCCGGCACGTAAAAAGTTTTTCCGAGCTTTATTCCCTCAATCTGGACCAGCCTGCGATGTACGGCAAAGGAGCCTGCCTGGTGAACCTTGATGATGATTTGTCCTGAGATCCTATCGTACCCAAGCAAGTCAATCTGGTAACGGCCGGTTCTGGCATCGAGCGGAATCGTCCAAAGGCGGAGATATGAGCCGGGTGCCGAGCCGCTCGGAAGGCTCCATGCCTCGGAGGCCGGGCTGGTAAATACCGGCCGCCCTTCTCCAGCGTAGCGTACCGTTGCGGAGAAGACGACATTCAAAGGCGCCGCCGCTCCGGAGGCCGGCGCCAGTTGCATCAATACTTCCGAGCCAACGTTGTAACTGGTTTTGTCTGTGACCGCCTGGACCTGAGGTTGTGCCTGCGCAAGCCCCGGGAGGAGCAAGAGCCACACGACAACCGCAAGCTTTCTGGAGATGTCTTGCCGCATCCGCCTTCGTCGCACCTCTGTGCGAAACTCTCAATTTATCATGAACACTCGATGCGAGGCATCGAGAAGGCAGTTTTCTTCTGCTCGGCAATTGCACGGCCTGAAGCTTGAGGAGGCCGTATTCCTATGCTTCAGGCGCAGGCTGCAAATCGGTCTGAGGAATCAAGGCAGGCTGCAAGCCCGCTTTTGCAAGGATGGAATAGACAACAAAACCCACGACAAATGAAAAAAGAACCGCTGGACGATCAGCGCTCACCCAGCTTGCAGGCACTCCGGGAATTTGATTGAGGATGCCCACCACAAAGCCCACCGCCCAGGCAATATATCCGGCCCAGTTTATTCCCCTGCGAGGCCCGGACCACTTCCGCCCCGCCAGCAGGTAATCGGCCGCCATCGCGCCGCAAATGGGACCGAAGGAAGCGCCCACAATCTGAAAAAAGCCAATAAGGTTTTGGGCCACGCCCGTCACGGCCAGAAGCGCGCCGATGGTGACGCCTACCAGAGTGGAAACCATGCGCGGGATTTTCGGCAGCATGGTTTCAAAGCTGTTGCCGGCAATAAAGGTGCAGAACGTTGTGGGAACCAATGAAGCGACCGCAAAGAGGAAAAACATCACCGGCGCCAGGCTCCCCACGCTTCGGATGGTTCCCGCGTAAGTAAAATCTGACGCGTTCCCGATTTTGCCGAGGTGTCCGGCCACCGAGAGGACCGGTAATCCCCCCGCCACAAGAATCGCCAAAGTGATTCCCGTCAAACCTCCCAAGATTACATCGCGGCGGTTCCTGTTGTTGGTGCCAAAGTCAGCCCCCGCCGCTCCTGCGGTGGCGAAGAAGCCGATCACAAGGCCGAGCATGGTCAAAAAGCCGCTCCAGGCATCGTTTTGCGGAGGATGATAGGCGGCAATCCCGTCCTTGTTAGCCCAAAAGACCACCACAATCATAAGCAGCGGCACCCAATTCAAGAACTGTGCGAGGCGCGCGACGTAAGAAATTCCCTTGATCGATACCCAGGCCAAGCCATAAGCCCACACCAGCGCGATCGCGATGAACAGCCCTTTGGAGTGGCTATTCAGCCCTTGCATGATGTAGTCCGTGGCAAAGTAGGTGGCGACGGCGAACCAACCTATTTGCAGACATCCCATCAGCAGGCCGGGCATCAAATAGCCGCCCTTTACGCCGAAGGTGGAGGTTCCAACAATATAAAGGGGACGCCCTGTGAGCATTCCGAGCATGGCGGGCGCATAGTAATAAAGACCAAAACAGAGAAGTCCTCCCACCAACAGTCCGGCCAGGCAAACCGCCGGACTCGCCAGGCTCAGCGTGGGAACGGCGAGCTTCACATAGAAGCCCACCCACAGGAAAATCCCTGCGTAGGCAGGAGCGGTGCTTTTGTACCAGGGAACTCGCTTGCTCTGAGGGTTGGGAATGGATGCTTGAAGGTACTTTGGAAGTTCCGACGCCATCTTGCCCCCTAATTGGACATGTCGTAAGAGTCCTGACGGAGACAAAGCATAGACTCTGAGGACTTTTTGTGCAAGTCCAAAAGAAGAAATGTCTAAAAGAAGAAATAATCCATGTAATAAATGGTATTAGGAGTTATGGCCGGGAGCGCAGGCTGGCGCAGACCCTGATTTCTGGGGTCTGCGATTTCCAGAAGGGACTTCTTGCCGGGGAGAATTGGGCATCTCGCGCCAGGAAACAGGCCAGCGAGCTGGACGAGCCATAAGATGAGCCCCAACAGAACCCTCTTGCTTCGCGAGATCGCAGACACTGCATAGCAAGCGTCTGCGCCAGCCCCGCCAGTCTACTCTCCCTGTCGGGGAGCCGACGACCTTATGATGCCATCACACATCGCAAGAACCGCGATGTATGCGCCACCCGGCGGCCACGCTCCGAAGCCCCGCAGGGGCGAAAGATTTTAGCCCAGGGCGTAAGCCCTGGGAACGAGCTGCCCTCACCCACCGCTTCACGGTTCCCCCTCTCCCACAGGGAGAGGGCTGGGGTGAGGGGCTTGGTCCCTGACCCACGTCTTACGCCGTGGGCTAGATTCTATCGCTCCTCTGGAGCTTGCAGCGTGCCGGGTTAAAGCCCGGCGCTACAAGCCTTCTGGCGGCACAAAGCCGCCTCTACGTCAAAATGACCCACTACCCTGGCTGCGATTTCTATTGACAACGTCTACGGGAGTTGGTAACATCACACGTTGTCATATGGCAGGGGCGATTAACATGTCGGCTAAGGTTGCAGGCGCAGAACGGATCTGTTGTATCTGTTGTTGTACGGGATCCGTCAATGGGCGCCGTGTGGCTGAAGGTTAACGACTCGTAAATCGAACGCCAACAAGCAATTTTCACGGACGCCCGCTGACGGAGAGAACGTCGGCGGGCGTTTTTGTTTTTAGCCCGCCTGAGTTTCTGCGGCGATGGCGAATTCGCGCCTGGGAGGAGAAGGAGAGGAAATGATCGAACCGCATGGAGGAAAGCTAGTCAATCGATTGCTCGGCGGCGAAAAGGCCCGGGAGCTGGAAGCGGCCGCGCTCGATCTGCCCGTGGTACAGCTCAACCCCTTTGAAGTTTCAGACCTGGAGATGCTGGCCATCGGAGCCTTCAGCCCGCTGGAAGGCTTTATGCGCCGCGAGGATTACCTGTCCGTGGTGGGCAAGAAGCGCCTGGCGAACGGGCTCCCCTGGACGCTGCCGATCACGCTGGCGGTAAGCCAGGAGAAGGCCGAGAGCCTCAAGAAGGCCCCGCGCGTTGCTCTGGCGGACCCGAGCGGTACCCCTCTGGCAGTCCTGAAGGTTGAAGAGGTGTACCCGTACGACCGGGAGCAGGAATCCCAGGCCGTCTTTCTTACCACGAATTCCGACCATCCCGGCGCCCGGTATGTGGCCTCGCGCGGCGACTGGCTGATCGGGGGCGCGGTGGAAGTTTTCCGGCGGCCGAATGAAAACGAGTTTTCGAGCTACCGGCTGGATCCCGTGGATACGCGCAAGATTTTCGCGGAACGCGGTTGGAACCGCGTGGTGGGTTTCCAGACTCGCAATCCTGTTCACCGCGCGCACGAATACATCCAGAAAGCGGCGCTTGAAATCGTCGACGGCCTGCTGCTGCATCCCATCGCCGGTGAGACCAAATCGGACGACTTGAGCCTGGAACTGCGCCTGCGATGCTACGAAGTGTTGCTGGAAAATTACTATCCTCGCGACCGCGTGCTGCTGGCTTTGAATCCCGCCTCGATGCGCTATGCGGGCCCCCGCGAAGCGATTTTCCACGCCCTGATTCGCAAAAATTTCGGATGCACGCACTTCATCGTCGGCCGCGACCACGCCGGCGTGGGGAACTATTACGGCCCCTACGACGCCCAGAAGATCTTTAAGGAATTCGGGGCGGATGAACTGGGCATCGCTCCCCTTTTCTTTGAAAACACTTTTTATTGCCGCGAGTGTGTTGGGATGGCGTCTCTCAAGACCTGCGGCCACGGCAAGGAATCGCGCGTCTTCCTGAGCGGCACCCAGGTTCGGAAAGTGCTGCAGGAAGGCGGGCAGTTGCCGACCGAATTCACCCGCCCGGAAGTTGCAGCCGTTTTGCAGCAGGCCTTTGGCCAGGACAAAATTCAGCAAGAGGTTGCATGCTCGTAACTCTTCTCGCTTTCATTACCGGCATTTTGGTCGGCCTGACGGGCACCGGCGCGGGCGTCATCCTGACGCCGCTCCTGTTACTCGTCACGCCCTTCCATGCCCTGACGGTGATCGGCACGGACCTGATGAGCGGCGCGGTCACCAAGCTGGCGGGAGTTTTTGAGCATCGCAAGCTGGGCCAGGTTCGCTGGGATCTGGCGGGGTATCTGCTGGCGGGGAGCGTTCCGGGCTCCGTAGCCGGCATTGTGTTCATTCGCTTTCTGGAAACCCAGATGTCAATGAGGGATCTGGACCACGCCCTAAAAATTCTGCTGGGTTTCACGCTTTTCGGCGTCTCGGTGTTTCTGCCTTTCCTGCGCGGGAAGAAGCAGCTCGGCGCAGCCGAAGGGGAGAATGCCGGTTTTTCGAGGGGTAGTTTGAAGCTGGCCGCTGTCGGCGCCATCGTGGGCTTCCTGGTTTCCATGACCTCGGTGGGCAGCGGAAGCTTGTTGATGATTTCCCTGCTGGTGCTGGTTCCGCTGCCGCTCGGGAGCCTGGTGGGCACCGACATTCTGTTTGGGCTGGTGACCACGGCGCTCGCCGGATCGCTCCACTGGAAGATGGGCAATTTTGACTCCCATCTTTTCTTGCTGCTGGTGGCCGGCGAAGTGCCCGGAGTCATCATCGGCAGCCGGCTGTCCCGGCGGCTTCCCGAACGCGCCTTCACGTGGCTTTTCAGTATCCTTTATTTTTCCCTGGGAGCGCGCTTGCTGATGGGCTAGAGAAAGCAAGAACCTTCCGGAATATTCCTCCTAAGAAAAGGTGAAATGAATTATGGGACTTGAAACAGTGACGATTCCTGAGGTGGCGAAATCCTTTGCGGAGAGGGACCCGCGCGAGATCCTGCAGTTTGCGCTGGAGAACTATTCCCCCAACATTGCGATCAGCTTTAGCGGGGCGGAGGATGTGGTGCTGGTGGATATGGCGGCGAAAGCGGGCGGCAAGTTCAGCGTCTTCTCGCTCGACACGGGCAGGCTCCATCCGGAAACCTATCAGTTCATCGAAAAAGTCCGGGAGCATTATGGCATCCCGGTGGAGATCTTCTTTCCGCAATCCGCCCCGGTGGCTGACCTGGTGAAGGCAAAAGGCTTGTACTCGTTTTACAAAGACGGCCACAAGGAATGTTGCGGCGTCCGCAAGGTTGAGCCCTTGCGCCGGGCGCTCAAGCCTCTGGACGCCTGGGTTACGGGCCAGCGGCGCGACCAAAGCCCTTCCACCCGCGCTGAGGTGGCGGTCATCGAAACCGACCCGGTCTTCTCCTCCTCCGAACATAAGCTGATCAAATTCAATCCCTTGTCCAATTGGACCTCCCGCCAAGTCTGGAGTTACATTCGCGAAAACAACGTGCCCTACAATTCTCTTCACGAACGGGGCTTCATTTCGATTGGCTGTGAGCCTTGCACCCGCCCGGTGTTCCCGGGACAGCACGAGCGCGAAGGGCGCTGGTGGTGGGAAGAGCAAACCATGAAAGAATGCGGCCTGCACTCAGGCAATATCGAGCGGTAACGGCTGCCCGGCCTGAATCGCTCCCCTCGCTCAGGGAAGCTCCACGTTCAAATTTCGTTAGGGTAGTTGGGATGTCCGGCCGGCGGGTTCCACCCCGCGGGCCTGGATCGCAGGGTGCTCGGTTTCTCGCAGGCCTTGATAGAAACGGCCGGCGATTTCCGCCGCGTGCGGCCCGAACATGGCCCGCCCTCCACGCAGAAGGACTACCACGACGTACTTGGGGTGCTCGGCAGAGTAGGAATCGAACCACCCCAAACGCGCCCCATCCTCGCTGCAAGTTCCAGTCTTGCCTAATATTTCCGTCCCGGAACCGTTCGCCAGGCGTGCCGTGCCGTATTTGACCGCCGCCGCCATCCCGGCCCGCACCTCCGGAATGTGCGCCGCTAACCCGGTCAATCGGCGACGCACCTTGGGTTCAAACTGTTCCAGTTGCTCCGGCGTGCGCGGATACTGCAGGTAATAGAGCGTCCCGCCGTTGGCAATGGCGGACACCACCGCAGCCATTTGCAGCGGGGTGACTTCCATGCCCTCGCCCAGATAGGCCAGATTTCCCACGCCATCCTTGGGAGCGGCGTCGGGGAACTCGCCGGGTGATTCTCCGGGAATGTCCCAGCCGGCTTTGTGCCCCAGTCCGAATTCCTGGGCGTAGCCGGCGAGCGTTGGGAAGCCGAGCATTTCACCGAGCCGGAAGAAGAACTGATTGTTGGAATGCGCCAGAGCGTCGGTCAGATCGATGCGCCAGCGGCGGCCCACGCGGAGCTTGGTGTGGGGTGAGATAATGCCTCGGTTTAGAGCCGCCAAGGCCACGATGGGTTTGAAGGTCGAGCAGGGGCGGAACGCTCCACCCAGTGCGAGCTTTTGATTGACGATGCTCAGAATGCGCCCGGTATGCGGATTGACCACCACGATGCTTCCGTTCCAGTTCCCTAAGGCCGCGATGGCGGCTTGGCGGACGGCCAGATCCTCTCCTTCGGTGTTATCGCCGGCGCCGGGATTATTGTCGTAGGAACTGACGTTCCAGGGACTCCAGTAGCGCCGGCGGAAGCGGTGCCGGGAGTGCCGGATGACCCGGCGGTGGCGATGCCTGGTTTGAGCCACGCCCGGCGGGGAAGCTGCGTATCCCGTGGCGAGTGTTCCGCCGGGAAAAACGGCAAAACCAAACAAGCACCCTAAGAGAACGGCGACGATAGCGATTTTCTTGATCAACGCAGCTCGAACCTCTTTACTCATGCGGCCCTGATACTTCCCTATTTGTTTCTTCGCTTGTACCCCTCCGCCTGATCTTTTCTGGGGAATTCCGGGGATGGCCGTTTTTACTCTTGAGTTTGCTTCTTGCCGCGCGCGGTACCGGCTTCGGCGGGCCTGGGTTCCTCCCCGGCAGGCAGATTTAGTGCCTTTCTGGCCTCGGCTTCGATCTTCTTTGAAATATCGGCATTCTCGCAAAGAAAATGACGGGTGTTTTCGCGTCCCTGTCCGATGCGTTCGCCGCCGAAGGAGTACCAGGACCCGCTCTTTTCGATCAAATTCAACCCCACCGCCACGTCGATCAGGTCCCCTTCTTTCGAAATCCCTTCCCCGTAAAGAATGTCGAATTCGGCCTCGCGGAAGGGAGCAGCCATTTTGTTTTTGACCACCTTGACGCGGGTGCGGTTTCCCACCACGCGGTCCCCGTCCTTGATGGCCGCGATGCGGCGAATATCCAGGCGGACGGAAGAATAAAACTTGAGCGCTCTTCCTCCCGTGGTGGTTTCCGGGTTTCCGAACATGACGCCGATTTTCTCCCGGATTTGATTGATGAAGACCAGGCAGGTTTTTGATTTGGAAACGATGGCCGTCAGCTTGCGCAGAGCTTGCGACATCAAGCGTGCCTGCAAGCCGGGCATCGAATCACCCATATCTCCCTCGAGTTCGGCCCGGGGGACGAGCGCCGCCACCGAATCGATCACAATAATGTCGATGGCGTTCGAACGCACCAGCGCCTCGGCAATTTCCAGAGCCTGCTCGCCGTAATCGGGCTGGGAGACCAGCAGGTTGTCGATGTCGACGCCGAGCCTTTGGGCGTATTTGGCGTCCAGCGCGTGCTCGGCGTCCACAAAGGCCGCCATCCCGCCGCGATGCTGCGCCTCCGCTACCAGATGCAAGGCAATCGTGGTTTTGCCGCTCGCCTCGGGACCGTAAACTTCCACCACGCGCCCCCGCGGCACTCCTCCCACGCCCAGAGCGGCGTCGAGCGATAGGGCGCCGGTGGGAATCACTTCCACCGGAACCAGCGCTCCCTTGGAGCCCAAGCGCATGATGGACCCCTTTCCAAACTGTTTTTCGATCTGGGTCAGGGCCACATCGATCGCCTTCGTTCGGTCCGTTTGCTCTTCTGACATTTTAGAATCCTCCCTTTGTGAAACATCTGCCGGGGAAAGCTCCTGCATTGGGTTCGCGTGCCCGAAACTTTTCCTCTCCACGGATGCCGGCAAACTTCGGCCGCGGTTATGTTTCCGCGTAATCGTAAAATCCCTTTCCTGTTTTGCGTCCCAGCCGGCCCGCATTCACCATTTTTTCGAGCAGCGGGCAGGGCCGATACTTGGAATCGCGGAACCCTTCGTAGAGCACCTTCATAATATCCAGGCAGACGTCCAGGCCGATCAGGTCGGCCAGCTCCAGCGGCCCCATCGGATGGTTCATGCCCAGCTTCATCACGCCGTCCACTCCCGCGGGATCGGCCACCCCTTCCAGCACCGCGAAGACGGCTTCGTTGATCATGGGCATCAGCACGCGGTTCGAAACAAAGCCCGGAGAATCCTGGACGCGGATGGGCGTCTTGCCCACGCGCGCGGCGATCTGCTTTGCGGCCTCCACCGTCTGTTCCGAGGTCGCGAGCCCCGCCACCACTTCCACCAGCTTCATCACCGGCACGGGATTGAAAAAATGCATGCCCACAAACCGCGGGGCGCGCTCGGTCGTGGCGGCCAGGCGCGTGATGGAGATGGAAGAGGTGTTGCTGGCGAAAATCGTTTCCGTGGGGCATAGAGAATCGAGCGCGCGGAACACCTCCGATTTCACCTCAAAGTTTTCCGTTACGGCCTCGATCACCAGGTCCGCCAAGGACAAATCGGAAAGCTGCGTGGTGGTTTGCAAGCGATTCGCGGCCGCCTGCTTTGCCTCTTCGGTGAGCCTGCCCTTCTCCACGTCGCGAGCGAGGCCGCGCAGAATGTTTTCCGCGCCGAGTGCAAGCCTTTCCTGGGAGGTGTCATGGAGCGCTACGGAAAATCCGTGCCGGAGGAAAACCTGGGCAATGCCGTGGCCCATGGTGCCCGCTCCCACGACCCCCGCCAGGTTGAAATCCAAAAACTCCTCCGCGTTCGAGTGATGATATGCCCTACTTGGCTTCCCTTTCAACCGCTAAGGCGATGGCGTTGCCGCCGCCCAGGCAGAGCGCCGCCACGCCGCGCTGGGCATTGCGGCGCTGCATTTCATAAAGAAGGGTCACCAGAATGCGCGCGCCGGAAGCTCCGATGGGATGTCCGATAGCCACCGCGCCTCCGTTCACGTTGGTTTTTTCCGGGTCCAGTCCCAGTTGCTCGATCACCGCCAGGGCCTGCACGGCAAAAGCTTCGTTCAGCTCGAAGAGGTCCACCTCCTCGCGCTTCCAGCCGGTTTTCTTGAGCAGCGCCTGGATAGCGTCCACGGGCGCCATCATCACCCAGCGCGGCTCGACGCCGCTCGTCGCCTGGCCCACGATGCGCGCCAGCGGCTGGCGGCCGAGCTTTGCGGCGGTTTCACGCGAGGTGACCACCACGGCGGCCGCGCCGTCGTTGGTTCCGGGAGCGTTGCCGGCCGTCACCGTGCCGTCCGGCTTGAAGACCGGCTTCAGGCTGGCCAATTTTTCGAGTGAAGTGTCGGCGCGCGGCGATTCGTCGGTGGAAAACTCGACGGTCTCGCCTTTCTTTTTGCCCGGCACGGCGACGGGAACGATTTCATCCTTGAAGCGGCCGTTTTGGATGGCGTCCACGGCGCGGCGATGGCTCTCGAAGGCGTACTGGTCCTGGCCCTCGCGGGGAATATGGTATTTCTCCGCCACCAGCTCGCCGGTCATCCCCATATGGAAATCTTCGTAGGCGTCCCAGAGTCCGTCGTGGATCATCGAGTCGAGGAGCTTCTTGTCGCCCAGGCGCAATCCCTGGCGCGCTCCCGGCAGCAGGTAGGGGCAGTTGCTCATGGACTCCATGCCCCCCGCCACTACCACGTCCGTATTTCCGGTCTCGATTCCCTGCGCGGCCAGCGCCACGGCTTTCAGGCCCGACCCGCAGACCTTATTGATGGTCATGGCCGCCACGGCCGGGTTGAGGCCGCCTTGCAAGGCGGCTTGGCGGGCAGGGTTCTGGCCTAGACCCGCCGAAACCACATTCCCCATAATGACTTCGTCAACCTGGGCGCCATCGATTCCGGCCCGGCGCACAACTTCGCGCACGGCGCAAGCTCCCAGTTCAACGGCGGAAAGGGGAGAAAGGGAACCCTGGAACTTGCCAACTGGGGTGCGGACTGCGGCGATAATAACCGCTTCTCGCATAACTTGACTCCCGATTATGTCGCCGCGCCCAAATGAAGTCAAGAAATTGTGCTCGTTCACATGGTGCGTGGCGCTTGTCGGACCAGCTACGAAGCCTATGCAACTCTATCGCATAACGACTTTGGCCATGGTCCCTATTCAAGGCCAAGGCATGCTCAGCGAATGGCGCGGCGGAAGCCTTGAAAAATGAAGCTCGGCGATGCGTGACCCATGGCCCGGATCGCCAGCGATCTACTGATGTTTACAAAATATAGTGACGCCGTTCTTTGTAGCGCCGCTCTATGAGCGGCGAAAGACGCGGGTCATAGACCCGCGCTACAGTAATAGTTGTCACTATATTTTGTAACTCTCAATAGAAATCGGTTTTTGCGGACCCTGGGAGGCGGTTTATTTACGCCACAACCCGCTCATAGTGGCAGGATTCGTTAAGGCAGTGCCGTGAGGAAGAGCCGGATTTCTTGTCGAACTTTTCGAGAAGAATCGGCGAGCCGCAATCCGGGCAAGGCTCGGCCACAGGCTTGTCCCAGGATGTAAATTTGCATTCCGGATAGCGGCTGCAGCCGTAAAATGTCCCGCGCTTGGCGCGCCGAACGACGATCTCGCCCGTGCAGCCTTTTTCGGGACAGGCGATGCCGAGCGTCTGCTTCTTGATGTACTTGCACTTTGGATAGTTGCTGCAAGCCGTAAACGGCCCGTAGCGGCCGTGCTTGATCGCCAGGTTGCCGCCGCACTCGGGGCATTTCTCGTCGAGGACCTGGTCGCTGACGGCGGTTGCCTGGCCTTCTTTCATGATGATCTTCTTCGTATTCCGGCACTCGGGATAACCGGTGCAGGCCATAAAGTAACCGAAGCGGCCGCGTTTCAAAACCATGGGCTTGCCGCACTTCTCGCAGGTTTGCTCAGGAACTTCAGGCGCGGGCGGCGCGGCGGAGCCGTACTTCGCGGCAAGGTCGGGTGGGAGGTCGCTTGTGCCGTCGCACTCGGGATAACCCGTGCAAGCCATAAACTGCCCGTTGCGTCCCAGGCGAATGACCATGGGCTTGCCGCACTTTTCGCACTTGACGTCGGTGGGAATCCCCTCCCCTTTCAGGTCTTGCATTTCGCGCCCGGCGAGCCGCAGGTCCTTTTTGAACTTTTTGTAGAAATCCTCGAGCGCCTTGGTCCAGGTGAGCTTGCCTTCCTCAATCTCATCCAGTTCTTCTTCCATGCGCGCCGTGTAGGCGACGTCGAAAATGTCAGCGAAGCTTTTGACCAGCAGATCGTTGACCACCATGCCGAGTTCGGTGGGGAAGAAACGGCCTTGGTTCTTCTCCACGTAATCGCGGTTTTGGATCACCGAGAGTATCGTTGCGTAAGTTGAAGGCCTGCCGATGCCCTTTTCTTCGAGCATCTTGACGAGAGTCGCCTCGTTGTAGCGCGGCGGCGGCTCCGTGAAATGCTGTTCGGGCAGGAGTTCCAGCAGGCGTAACGCTTCACCCTGCTCGACCGCCGGCAGGCGACTTTTGCCTTCCTCATCCTCTTCCGCAGCTTTGTCATCCCTGCCTTCTTCATAAACGGCGCGGAACCCGTTGAATTTCTCCACCGATCCGGTGGCGCGCAACAGGTAATCTCCCGCCGCGATCTCGATGGTGGTTTGATCGAAGATGGCAGGGTTCATCTGGGAAGCGACAAAACGCTGCCAGATGAGCCGGTAGAGCTTGTACTCGTCCGGGGAAAGATAAGACCGAACCGCTTCCGGGGAGCGCTCCATCGAGGTGGGGCGGATAGCTTCATGAGCATCCTGCGCTCCCTTCTTGGTCTTGTACCGAACAGCGTCCGGCGGCAAGTAAGGATCGCCGTAGGTTTTCCGGATATAGGCCCGCACCGACTCTAAGGCGCTCTCCGCAACGCGAGTCGAGTCCGTCCGCATGTAGGTGATCAGGCCCACCGACCCCTCCGGGCCGAGATCGATGCCTTCGTATAGCTTTTGAGCCAGCATCATTGCTTTCTTGGCGGAAAAATAGAGCTTGCGGACAGCCTCTTGCTGAAGCTTACTGGTGATGAAAGGCGGCACGGGATATTTACGCCGCTCGCGAGTTTCGACCGACTGAACGGCGTAGCCGGCCTTTTCCAGTGCAGCCCGGTGTTGGTCTGCCGCGGCTTGGTCTGGAATCTCCAGGTCTTTCCCCTGGAATTTCATCAGGCGCGCCTCGAAGGGCGGAGGATTCTTTCCCTTAAGCTGGGCGCCGATGGTCCAATACTCTTTTTTCTTGAAGGCCTGGATTTCCCGTTCGCGTTCGACAATCAGCCGCAAGGCGACCGTCTGCACTCGACCGGCGGAAATCCCCCGCTTGACCTTATCCCACAGCAAAGGGCTTACTTGGTATCCCACCAAGCGATCCAGCACCCGCCGCGCCTGCTGGGCGTCGACCCGCCGAAAGTCAATCTCCTGGGGATGCTTGAAGGCTTCCTGGATAGCCTCACGCGTGATCTCGTTAAAAAGCACCCTGTAAAACTTTGTCTTTTTCGAATCCAGTAGCTCGCGGAGATGCGAGCAGATTGCCTCACCTTCGCGGTCAGGGTCCGCGGCCAGGTAGATTGCATCCGTCCCTTTGGCGGCGGACTTCAGCGCCTGGATGGTGTCTTTCTTGTTGGGGATGACGATGTACTTCGGCTTGAAATGATTGTCGAGGTCAACGCCCAGCTCCTTTTTGGGGAGGTCCATGACGTGCCCCATCGAAGCCTTGACGGTGTAATCGGGACCCAGATACCGATTGATGGTCTTGGCCTTGGCCGGTGATTCAACGATAACAAGCGATTTGCCCATACTTAGGAACCTACAATTAGATCAAATGCCCTTGATCCGTTTTTCTTTGCTCGGTTTGGATTTTGAGCCCCTCAGCCCCTATCATAGCTTACGAATGAAGTTTTTTCCGGGCAACTGCCGGATCAGTCCGCTCATCTCCAACTCCAACAGAGTTTGCAGGACCCGGTTTTGGGGGAGAGGCACCGCGCCCAGAATTGCGTCGATGAAAAGCGCCTCATCGACGCGCAAGGCCTCAAAAACCGTCTTCTGTTCCGGCGTTAGGGACTGTTCGAACAACGTGCCGGCTCCCACAGCAGGCTGCTCCTCGTCCGATCCCTCGCCCGGGGGAAGAAGTTGCATCCGGACCTCGGGCGGGAACTCCTCGACGATGTCCATCCACTGATCGACCAACTTGGCTCCCTGCTTAATCAGGTGATTCGGGCCAAAGCTTTGAGCCGTTGTAATGTTGCCGGGCACGGCAAAGACTTCCCGGTTTTGTTCGGTCGCCAGACGGGCCGTAATCAAGGAACCGCTGTATTCACTGGCTTCAACAATCAATACTCCCAAGGATAAGCCACTAATGATCCGATTGCGAATCGGAAAATTTTGGGGAGTCGGTCCCGTTCCCAGCGGAAATTCCGAAACAATAGCCCCGGATTCCGCGATTTTTTCCGCCAATCGCCGGTTTTCCGATGGGTAGATCGCGTCCATTCCCCGGCCCTGAACGGCCACAGTCTTCCCCTTGGCCTCAAGCGCGCCGTGATGCGCGGCAGAGTCGATCCCGCGTGCCAAACCGCTTACGATGACCAGGCTTCGTTCCGCAAGATCGCGGGAAAGACGCCGCGCTACTTGCAGGCCGTAGGCGGAAGGGCGTCGAGATCCAACCACCGCCAAGGCGTGCTCGCTGAGTACCTGGACATTACCGCGAACATACAAAAACAGGGGCGGATCGGCAATCTCTCTGAGCAAGGGCGGATACACCTCGCTCGAATAGGCCAGCAATTGACAATCGGCCCTTGCGACATCCTTAATCTCCCTTTCGGCTTCTTTCAGCCCTGCCTGAGTGAAAACCGCCTGGCAAACGGCCGGGGGAAGTCCGGAACTTTCAAGCTCCGTTAGGGAAGCCATATAGGCTGCTTGTGGCGACCCGAAGTGGGTGATGAGTTTGTGCGCCCCCCGGACCCCCAGTCCCTCAACACGGGAAAGACCAACCCAAAATTCGATCCCCTCATCCATGGAATCTTTCCAGCGCCACCCTGCCTTGAATTGCTAGACCCTAAGGCTGCCAGCACTCGGCAAGCGTCTGCCGGGCATTAGCCACACTAAAATCGCAGAACCCGTAGGCAAAACGCAAGCCCTTTTAAAAATGGCTGAAAGTCGAGCGCTTATTGGAATGACCAGACAAGAAGCTGTCCCGCTTGGATGAAACAACTGTATCTGTAATAAACTAAATTAGTTAACTTTATACTCCGCGGTGATGCAGCAACCATTCTCCAACATCGGCGGAGGCGTCTTCAAGTATATCGAGGGTCGCTTTTAACCCGTGTGAAACTGCGCTGATTACCCTCACGCCGACCCAAACCAAAAGTCGCTCCCCGGAGCGGGCCGGGTCGGCCCAGTCGAATCTCGCCTGATCGTGAGTCCCTTTGTGCCGCAAGGCTGTTAAAACAAACCCCGCATAGAGCACGATGGCGCCCGCCAGGACTAGCTTAACCAATCCAACAAACAAGGTCCAAATCATAGTCCCAACCTCCCCCAGCCTCCCGCTTTACTTAGATTCCTTGCCTGCCAGCAAAGTTGCTAAAAGCTATATCGGCAAGGCCGCCATTTCCTCAAGCTGCTGCCGATTCCATTTGCGGAGGAGACATTGGAACGGCTTCATTGACCGCCTACTGCGGTTCGGCTAAAATCGGATTAAATGAATCGCGCGGCTAGGTCCGCGAGGCGGGTATTGAACAAACGCATCCTCAACCTCCGATTGCGCACCCGGCTGGCGCTGGTCATGTTCCTGATCACGGCAAGCACAAGCGCCATTCTGATGGTGGCTTACGTGCAGCACAATCGACGCATTAAGTCTTACGTGGCCGGCCAAACCTCAGACCTGCTGGAAATCATTCAGTTGACTCAGGCCAATATTCCTTCCAACCCCAATCGGAAGAAAGCTCTTAGCGAGTATCTGAGCGCGCTAAAAGATGCCGGACTTTCCTCGATCAACGTCATTTCCCCTTCCGGGGAAGTGGTGGCCAGCACGAATCCGGGGCAAGTCGGCAAGAGAGTCAAATTGAGCAGGCGGCGGCCCCGGAGGAAGGAAGGGCCGATCCAGATTACGGCTCAGTTGAGAGACATCGACGCCGGCACCGGGCAGCAGCACTACGACATCAAGTTTCCCATCATCCAGGGGGAGAAAGTTGTGGGTTACGTGCAAGTGGGTGGGGAAATGGATGAAGTGGGTTCCATGCTGAACCATGTCTATTTGCTCTGGCTGGCCTGGATTCTGGGCACCATGCTGACAGGGATGTTCGCCGTCGTTTATCTGGCCTTCCGTTTTACCAAGCCGATCGACTTGCTGGTGGAAGGGGCGAATCAGGTGGCCCAGAACAATCTCTACGTTTCGCTGCCGGCAGGCAGCAGGGATGAGATGGGACGCCTGGCTCAGACTTTCAATCAAATGGTGGAAAGGCTGCGCGAGACCCGAAAGCTTCAGAAACGGCTGAATGAAGCAGAGAAGTCTTCCTTGCTGGGCCATTTTGCCGCCACCGTCGCGCACGAGGTCCGCAACTCCTTGAACTTCCTCAACCTGAGTATCGATCAGATCAGGGCCAAACGCTGGCTTCTGAATGAAACACCGGGACGTGAATTGAGCGCCAGCCTCGCCAAGATGAAGGAGGAGATCACGCGCCTAAACCTCCTGGTCAGCGATTTTCTGGTCGTGGGAAGGCCAACGCAACCTCAGCTTTTGCCTTGCGACATTCAAACCATCGTCGAACAGGCAGTGGGCCTGGTAGAAAAGCAGGCAAGCCAGCAGCATATCCGGATTATGACCCATTTACCTTCCGACTTACCCGCTCTTCAGGCAGATGCTGCGCAATTGAAGACCTGCTTCCTGAACATCCTCACCAACTGCGTGCAGGCCATGCCGCAAGGCGGAAGTGTCCAGATCACAGGGAAAACGGTACCGGATGCTAATGGCAGCGGGCATCTTGAAATACGCTTCCATGATGCGGGACCCGGCATTCCGCAAGACGATCAAGAGAAGGTCTTTACCCCCTATTTTTCCACCAAGGCGACGGGATTCGGCCTGGGTTTGGCCATCACCAGAAAGATCGTTGAAGACCATGATGGCCGCGTTTTTATTTCCAATGAGAATATTCCTGGGACCGTTTTGATCGTGGAATTGCCTCTCCCTGATGCTTCGGTTGCCGACCGAACTTCCATTGCCAGTTCGAGTGTTGCCTAAGGATTTGCGTCCATGCCTGAAGGATCAGTTCTGGTTGTCGATGACGAGCAACGGCAGCGAGAAATTTACCGGGACATTCTCCACGACGAAGGCTACGAGGCGGTTACCGCCTCCAGTGGGGAGGCGGCCCTCCACCTGGTTGCACAGAAGCGATTCGACCTGGTTCTCACCGATCTCAACCTGACCGGGATGAACGGCATTCAGTTGCTCACCGAAATTCTGCGAGCGGACCCCACCGTCGCGGTGGTTCTCATCACCGGTTATCCCTCCATCGAATCCGCTATTGACGCCACCAAGCGGGGAGTTTACCAATATCTGGAAAAACCGGTGGACCGCGCGAGACTCTTGGAAGTTGTCAACGACGCGCTCTATCGCTTGGCCTCCCTCAAGAGGACCATCCTTGGAAATTCCTCCGCTATCAAGGAAATGGTACGGATGATCATGAAGGTGGCTCCGACCGTTCACACCGTCCTGATCCTTGGCGAAAGCGGAACGGGCAAGGAACTGGTTGCGCGGGAGATTCACAAGCACAGCCCGCGGCATAACCAGCCGTTCCTGGCCGTCAACTGTGCAGCGCTCACGGAGACTTTGCTGGAAAGCGAGCTTTTCGGCCACGAAAAGGGTGCGTTTACCGACGCCTATCAGCAAAAGAAGGGCCTGTTTGAGAAAGCCAGCCATTCCACCTTGTTTCTCGATGAGATCGGTGACACCAGCCTGGCCCTGCAGGCCAAGATTTTGCGGGCGCTCCAGGAGCGGGAGATCCTTCGCGTCGGAGGGACGGACCCGATCAAAGTGGACTCTCGCATTGTCGCCGCAACCAATCGGAACCTGGATCAACTGATGCGGGAAGGTAAATTTCGGGAGGACCTCTATTATCGCCTCAAAGTGATTCCCATCGTCTGTCCTCCTTTGCGCGAACGGAAAGAGGATATCGAAGAGCTGGCATTGCACTTTATGCGCCGAGCCTCGCTGGTGGCGGGCCGGGAAGTTCGAGGGATTTCGCCGGCGGCGCTCGAAGCGCTGGAAGGTTATCGTTGGCCGGGGAATATCCGGCAGATGGAATGGGCGATCGAGCGCGCGGTGGTTCTGGGTGAAACGTCTCAGGTGGAGCTTCGCGACCTGCCGCCGGAGATTCTTGAGGCCGGAGAGGAATCGAGCGCGACGGAGGCTTGGCCCCCGGCCACGCTCGCAGCCGGGGAGGGTCTCGTCCCCATTATTCCTGAGGGATCGTGGGAAGAACATGAGAAAGCAAAAATCATTCAGGCGCTCGAACGCACCCATGGGAATATCACCCGCGCGGCCCAGCTTTTGGGCATGACCTTCCGCACGCTCCAATATCGTTTGGAGAAGTTCGGCATCAAAAAGCCGTAACGCTTCCGAAAGTCCTGAGACACCCAGCAACCTCATCCCGCCGGCCCCAGGCTCTCCACCTGCTTCCCCAAGAATTTCCACTTCAGCGGTCCATGCGGATTCAACTCTCAACTCATTCTCATTTTCTGCCGAAGTTAAATACGGTTAAGGAAGTCAATTGAACGTCGCGAAAATACGGCGAATCACCGGCGCACACCCTTGAAGGGTGAGTCCGGTCTCGAGGGGTTTTCTCGTGCGCATCCTTGTTGCTGAAGACGATCGGCCGGTGGCGAGTTTCCTAAAGAAAGGCTTAGAGGCCGAGCATTACGCTGTCGACGTGGCTCCGGACGGGCAGGAAGCTCTCTATATGGCTGAGGAGTGTGATTATGACCTTATGGTTCTCGACTTAATCCTGCCGAGGATGGACGGCTTGCAAGTTCTCAGCCAGATTCGGACCAAGAAACAGCTGTTGCCGGTGCTGGTGCTGACGGGCCGCTCGCGCGTGGAGGACCGCGTGAAGGGGCTGGACCTGGGCGCAGACGACTATCTGGTCAAGCCGTTTGCCTTCCGCGAGCTCTCGGCGCGCGTGCGGGCTCTTCTGAGGCGTGGGAACCGCCCACCTGAGTTGAGTCTGCAAGTAGAAGACCTTGAAATGAACCGGGTGGACCGGACCGTCCGGCGCGGCGAAAGAAGAATCGAACTGACCCCCAAAGAATTTACCCTCCTTGAGTACTTGATGCGAAATGTCGGCCGGGCTGTTTCCCGCCCCATGATCATCGAGCACGTGTGGAATTTCTCCTTTGACACCATGACCAACGTGGTGGACGTCTACATCAATTATCTGCGGAAGAAGGTCAACGAAGGCTCTGAACGACGCTTGATCCACACGGTCCGCGGCGTTGGTTACCGGATAGGAGATGCCAAATAGACCCGCAGATCGGTTCTCCGAGTCACGCATGAACCTCAAGGAAGAGGCGGTTGAAAGTCCGGCTCAAAAACCCCAGGATGAATTCGTCGAGGTTCTCAGAAGCCTCGTTCATGAGTTAAGCCAGCCTCTCACGTCCTTGGGAGGATCTCTTGAGGTGGCCCTTATGGACGAGATGGATGAGGACGAGAGTCGCAAGGTCCTTCAGCAATCGCTCGAGGAAACTCATCGTGCGGCTGAAGTCTTGGGAACCCTGCGAGAGGTGCTCGAAGCTGAAGATCCCGGGGAGGATTTTCACCCGGTGTGCTGGAAGCACCTGGTAGCTCGAGCCCTGGAGGATGTTGCGCCGGTTGCCCGGGGCAAGGGATTGCGGTTCGTCCTCGATCCTATGGTTGACGCTTATGTGAAGGTTAATCCGCCGCGTGTCGATGCCGCCATGCGCGAACTTCTCCGGTACTTGATCGGGAGGGGTGCTCGAAAAGGAGTCATTCGCATCGGGCTTTCAGTCCAGGAACGTACGGCTTCGCTCTCGGTTCGTGATGACGGTTTGCCGCCGGACGCGGCCGCGCCGGCAGGGAAATCCCTGCCGCCCGCTTCTTTTACGGGAGCTTTGGAAAGAACACAGCTTGACTGGTGGATTCTACGGCGCACCATCGAAGGGCAGGGTGGATGGTTAGAAGTCGAGAAGATTCCTCCACGTGGTGTCTGCTGCCGGATTTACCTCCCGTTAGCATCCTCTGAGGATGCAAGACCTTCCTCCGCTTGATGGCTGCGGTATCACGGCCGGGCCAGCGGAAACTGAAAAACTCCTTATATATAGGGCGCCATAAGTCGGCGACGGTCATTTATTGTAGCGCCGCTCGGCGGTAAGCGCTGCTTGCCTGAGCGGCGAAAACCGCCGGTCGCAGACCGGCGCTACAGTTTTGGAGCGTCGCCGACTTATGGCGTTACGTATAGAAGCTCGTCCCCGCAAGCAATCTCGCTATAAAACAAACCCTCGGCATAGTTCTTCGCCACCTGCCGCAGGGTGCCCATCCTGAGGGAGGTCTTTCGTTTCTTAAAAACAGCCATTGTTTCCGTAAGCAGCGAAGCCGCCATGAGCTTTTGCTAAGTTTCCAGCCTAGAAAATTCTAATCTCCTCCTAATAACCCTTTAATCCACAGAAGGTAAAAAGAAGCTAAGAGGCGGATTTGTCTGCTCATCGTCAAGCGCGCGAGGGCGGGCGCTATTTGACGCTGGTAAGAAAGGAGCATCCCGTGGGTCTCATTGCAGCTTCGTGCCGGGAGTATCGAAACCTGGCTTTGGCGGAACGTAACCGGTTAGTATTGGAACAGCTTCCTCAGGTGCGCTACATTGCGCAGAAGATTCATGCGCGCCTTCCCCATCACATCCAGTTGGACGACTTAATTAACACGGGAGTCCTGGGTTTGATCGAGGCCCTTACCAAGTATGATCCCACCAGGAACGTAGGGTTGCAGTCCTACGCACGGTACCGCATCCAGGGTGCCATCCTTGACAGCCTTCGCGAGCAGGACTGGAGCCCGCGTTTATTGAGGCAGAAAAGCCGCCAGCTTGAGCTGGCGAGGGAAGCGCTTCGAGGCCGGCTGGGCCGGACTCCTTCGCAAACCGAACTCGCGGGGGAAATGGGTATCTCCGACGACCAGTTGAATCATCTGCTTAGCGATTTGAAGGGGCTTGAGGTTGCAAGCCTTCAGGAGCCCTTGTTCTCCGATGGGCATGTGCTGGCAGAGACGATGGCGGATACCGTTGCGGAAAATCCCTTCACTTTGTGCCAAAGAGCAGAGATGGACGGCCTGTTGGCGCAGGCTTTGTCCAAGCTCCCTCCCCGCAAGAGGCACATTCTGGACCTCTATTATTTCAAGGGAATGACGATGAAGGAAGTGGGAATCCGAATGGGGGTTTGCGAATCGAGAATTTCCCAGATTCATTCCGCAGCGGTAGCATCTCTCAAGGCAAGAATGCGGGAGGTATTAGCTGCGCGGCAAAGGCAGCACTCTATTCAACTGCGGTCCCAGACAATAGAGTCGCCCGCACAAAAAACAATCTCTCCTGCGCCGCTTCGCATCGTCACTCATCGGCCGCCCGCGGAATCCTCAACAGTCTTTCCAGGCAAAGCGCGGGGGAGCCGTCGTCCCGCTCGCCGAATCAGGAGGCTGCAGACTGGTATCCGGAAAAGATCCGGGCCGAGATTGAGTACAAACCAACCCTCCCTTTTTTAAGACGGCATAGCTGATGGCGCCCCCCTGCTCCTTCCAAGAGAAGGAGCCCGGGCGCCATGGGTCTCGAGGATTCCGCGCGAGTGGCAAATTGTTCAAGGCTGAAGAAGGGACACGAATCCGTGGTCTGAAATCATGAGGCGGTCGCAAAACTCGAGATCGCCTTGGCCTCATCATCGTGGATGTCAAATACCGTATAAAGCTTAGTAATCTGCAACAAGTCGTGGACCCGCCTGGTAAGATTCAGCAGTTTAAGCTGTCCTCCCTGGTTGGAAACCGCCGTATAGGCGCTGACCAACTCTCCGATTCCGGAGCTATCGATATAAGTAACGTCGGCGAGGTTCAAGAGAAGATTCTTGTGGTTTTTGGCCAGTTTCTCCCGAATCACTTCTCGCAACTGCTTGCAGTCCTCACCGAGCGTAATTCTTCCGCTCACGTCCACCACGGTGACGGAATCAACCTGACGGACTGTCGCCTTCATGCTCACGGTCTATTCCTCCTTAATTT
>Ga0307372_10000992_pt1 | contig 49696 bp, 44 predicted proteins | sample OX1MG_FD_202533 | JGI IMG/M metagenome (GOLD analysis project Ga0307372, IMG submission 202533) | Soil microbial communities from Risofladan, Vaasa, Finland - OX-1 | ecosystem: Environmental > Terrestrial > Soil > Coastal area > Acid sulfate soil | place: Finland: Risofladan, Vaasa | collected...
GCTTGTTTCAGGATTATTGCGCGACAAAATCACTGCGCTAGCGAGCTTTTGAGATTCGGAATTCAGACGCTCCGCGTCATAAAGTCTACTAATTCCAAGGCCCGATTAGAGTTTTGGCGAGGCACAAGGGACAGGATGCCACACCTCGTCCCGGCGACCGCTTAGCCTTCACTTCCTGCCACCGCCAGGCATAAGATTGACCCATGGCGCACGGGCCATTCCTGATCTTCGACAAATCCTCGCTCGAAAGCCTCAACCTCGACGAGGCGGTCTTTCTCGACAACTTTTACATGTCCAATATCACTCCGTTGTTTTTCGTGGAGTGCCTTGCAGATCTGGAAAAAGCCATTCGCAGCAAGAGTACGCCGGAGCAGCTTGTCGGTTCGCTCGCGGATCGGACCCCTGAGTCCCAATCCTATTCCAACGTCCACCACATGAATCTTCTGAAGGGCGAATTGTCGCGTCAATTTGATCTCACCACCGTACGCGGGAGAGTAGCGCTGGCGGGCGGCAAGCGCGTCCAGCTCGGTGACAAGAAAGGAATGATTTTCGAGCGCAGCAAGGAACAGGAAGCCTTCAGCCGATGGGTTAAACGAGAATTTCTCGATATTGAGCGTACCATCGCCAAGGAATGGCGCAAAGCCCTCACCGCGATAGACCTGGACGCCATGGTCAAAACCGTAATGGCGGAACTCGGGCATTGGAGAAAACCCAAGTCACTCGCAGACGCGAAACAGATTGCCAACACGATCATCGATAGCATGGACCCGGAATGGCTTCTACGTTTTGGGCTCGATCTGCTTGGCGTCCCTGAATCCACCGACTGGGTAATAAACGATTGGAATGCTCGGCGCAGGCCGCCGCTGCGTGACTATGTGCCCTATTTCGTATTCATGCTGACCATCAATATATTCTTCTGCGTAGTGCTGCCAACACAGTTGCTGAGCAAGGTAAAGCCGAGCCACAAGGTCGATCTGGCTTATCTCTATTACCTGCCGTTTTGCTCCGTTTTCACGTCCAAAGATAATTTCCACGCGGAAATAGCTCCGCTGTTTCTGTCACCTGGGCAAATGTTCGTCAACGGAATCGAGCTGAAGGAAGATTTGAAACACCTTGTGGCGCATTACTCAGCCCTGCCGGAAAACGTACTCAAGTCTGGGTTGAATCACTTCGCTGGATACCCACCGGAAGACACGACATTTTTGACAACGCAACTGTGGGACAAATACTTGCCAGGTTGGCGAACGAGTAAGCAGCAGCCCAAGATGGAGCATGACCCGGAGTCCGAGAAAAAACTTGTCGACGAACTCAACCAAATGACGGACTCTCCTGAGCTCACGTCTCATGATGAACGCGACATTGACAAGCTCAGTTATGTAACGATTCGAAGAAGTGTGCGTCCGCGCAAGGGGAAGTGGCTGCGGTTTTCCGAGGAACAAATCCAGCGGATGCGAGACCGTGGAGAAATATCTTAGCCCATCGACCAGACTTTGCAGCGCCTGCCTTCTAAGCAGCCGCAAATTCAATTCAAGTCGTTGCTTCGGTTGCGCTTACGAGAAATGGGCCATCCTTGGCCTGCTCCAAAGTTGCTCCAAGAGATCAGCAGCCGTTCGCTTAATCGCCAACCTGCAAACCCAATATTTCGCCGGCACACGTGGCGCGCCAACTCTAAGCAGATATAATAATCTGATGTGCTTTCAACCACGTTGAGATAGCCATTAGTAGTTGTACTTTCGGTCGCGAGTGCGTTCTGAGCTGGACCTAACTTAAGATTCTAGGCAGGAGTGTTCGATGGGCGACAAGATTGCGATAGTCATTGCTGTAGAGCGCTACAGGGACGGGCGGATTCAGACGGTCGAGTATGCCGAAGACGATGCAAAGGGTTTTGGCGATGCACTGAGCCTGCACAGCTACAAAGTACAGAAAATGCTTATCGATAGTCACGCGACCAAAAGCAGCATGGAATCGCATCTGGGACGCGGTCTTAAACGTCTTCGACCGGACGACGAATTCATTCTCTACTATGCTGGTCACGGTTTTTCGAAAAACGGCCACAACTTTCTGACCAGCCACGACACGGATCCGGACGACCTGGTGGCCACGAGCGTCAATCTTCAACAGATCTTTAGTCTCATCGATGACTCTGCATGTAAGCGGATTGCACTGTTTTTGGATTCATGCGAGAGCGGGATTACAAAAATAGGCACGCGCAGGGCGCTCTACTCTTCGATGTCGGAGGCGGAGCTCGACAAGTTCTTTAGTGACGCGCAATACAGAGTGTGCTTTTCGGCCTGTAAGACCTCGGAATACTCTCACTCGGCAACCATCCTGAAGCATGGCATTTGGACGTACCACCTTATTGAAGCGTTCTCGGGCAATGCCCCGAAAGCTCTCACCACGGGCCACAGACTAACCGCAACTTCCCTGCAAAACTATCTCTCCAAAGCCGTCCCGAAGACTCTACGAAAGGTACGAAATACCCCCGACGTCCAAACTCCCTGGAAGTACGGAGGAGAAAACCACGATTTTCAGATCGCCAATTTGACGGCAATTATCCAAGAGCGCGAGCAGGCGAAGCCTGGTGCTGAACAGCTGAAGCGAATATTGTTTCGTGAAGTCGACAGCGTGGATATCCGCTCGCTCAGTGGATTTGTGAAAAAGTTCCATCACGTCCCTGACAACGTCTCGCACAGCACGCAAAACTTCGTCGAGTCGGTTTCGAAAGGTGAGATTGAGGAGCGCATGAATGAAGTGTTCGACGCGATCAAAGACAAGATGAAGTACAAGCGCCGCGACGTACAGGCGAAATCTGGCCGGATTTTGACGCCCGACTTTGAATATGCAACGTTTTGCAATCAGGACGAAGATGATCCCTCTATGGCAGTCATCACGGAGGAACTCACCAACGTGAAACCTTCTGTTTTCGAGAACGAAGGGTTCAATCGAGTATTCGACAGCCGCTTTTCTCAGATAGTCTTCGAATTTCCCAACAAGGTGGACACTGAATCCTTCATAGATTTGATTGAAGAGCTAGGCAGGGATGATATCGAGATTGATTACGACAAGAGCGGTTCGTGGTTTACGCTGTCTTTTGAGGATTCGGCCTTTTCTGTGAGGGTCCAGCGGCGTGAGTTTGTGTTTGAGAGTGCACGCATGAAGACTCCGAAAGAGTTGCTCCAAGGTTTCTATGACGTCCAAAAGCTAATCGAAGGAACTCCGTTGACCCCTGAATTGAACGCATAGAGGCCTGGAGTCCGTGTCAAAGTCGAAAAGCTTCATAGCCCTTTCTTGTTTGCGACGAATATTTGGCATCAATTTGGCATCAACGGACTCATTTGTGAATAGGTTCGGCGCTTGAGCTCCGACACGGTCCGAAAGCTCTTCGAAAACGAAGCTGGCGTCCTAGCCGTTGGGGAACGCAAGGCGGCCTACCCACGAGTCCGACGAATGGAGTACGACGCCGATGCGAATCATAATTCTAGGCACGGACCATGAACTCCAGTGCAACGACCAAGACCTCAAGGCTCTCATCACGGAAATCGTAGCGCGAGAACGAGTCACATTCGTCGCTGAGGAGAATCGCCCCCTGTCGAACACGATTGCTCGCCAGGTGTCAGACTCACTGGGTCTCCGATGGATTCAGATCGATATGTCCATCGAGGATCGGATCAAGGCAGGCATTGAGGGAAAACTACTGAATCGAATGCAGCTTCGCTCTGACCCTAATGGCGATCCGACTCCGGCGATTCGGTACGCGCCGGTCGAGGATGGAATCAGGGAAGAATTCTGGCTGGATAGAATTCAGGAAGCCGCCGATGAGGGGACGGTTCTTGTCATCTGCGGATGTTTGCATTGCTTGCCATTGGCGGAGAAAGCCGAAAAGAGGGGACACAAGGTTCTGTTCAAGATATTTCACCCCGAAAGACTCTCGGAACTGAAGCCAGAGCTTTACTGAGCGATGCGCAACCTTCCTAGTATTGACAATCAATCATGACAGGGCGCACATGCCTCGGGTGTGACGTTGAATTGCCTGGGCGAGTCAATTCACGGGAGCTCGTCTTGGCGAAGTGGATTCGTGATGAAATTGTGAAGCCAGACGAAAGCCAGATTGTCACAGTTGAACATACTAGGAGATATTGACGTCAAACGTTTGCTCCTCCGGGCTCCTACGCCCAAGGCAGACGTGCTACCTCTGGGAAGTCCTTCCTTTTCACGCGATCATTTGAAAGAAAAGGATTTAGCGGGAGACTTTGGTAGTGGCATGATGTACGCAAATGTGGCTCCGCATGCATGGAGTCCCCCGAATTTTCCCCATACCGATAAAGAGGCGAAGACGAGCTACGAGACCGAGGTCTACCGATGCACAATCCTTGAGGATTCAGTTCGTATACAATGTTGGGCCTGAGCGGACGATGAATTTGAGGTCGCAAAATGCGACCTTCTAGTTCGTCCGGTTGCTGGAGGATCTCTTGCGTCTTCTGCGTCCACCCTTCCACGGAGCTCCTGGTAAAGCGGGAATCATGCGTTCCAATATGACCTGCGCCCCTTTTTCGCGATCCCATTCATATGCCGCAGCCAGTAGCGGCTGAATGTCCGCAGCGAATTGTTTGTCACGCAACTTGCCGGCGAAGTTCTGTTCGAACTGCGCACGAGTAACACGCTTACCTTCGTGCTCCATGTAGCGTGCAAATGCCGCCGCGATCCCCTCCGGCTTAACGCTCGTAGTTTCCAGTGCCACTGCTAGATCGAACAAGTCCCGCCCTTTTTTCCGCTGATATAAAGCGCGTAGCTTTGTACCGAGCAATTCCTCAAGGCCGTAGGTCAAAATCTCCGCGGCCCCGCGAAACCATCGAGAATTCACTTCGAAGGAAACCTTCTTGTAACCGAAGACTGTAAAATGCTCCCGGGAATTGATTTCCACCTTTAAGCGAAGCCGCAGCGGCGGTGCGTCTTCCGACGCAAAACGATAGTTCAGTGTTACTCGCCCTTCGCTCTGACTGCTCTGAGGGACCCCGAGCCAAGAATCGAGAGCCGAGTGGAGTGCAGTTAAGGTCGTTCCTATCGGGCCGGCGTTGACCTGCACGAGGTCTATATCTTCTGAATATCGAGCCGGTAGGTTGGAGTGTAACTTGTGCAGCGCGGTGCCACCCCGAAACGCGAGTTCTTTCGCGAGATGAGGATGCGAAAAAATCTCGACGAGCGCCCGGCTGATGACCAAATCTTGTTCGACCTGTGCATCCTCAACCCAAGGAACGACCGCCCTCCATTCCGTGATGTAGTCGCGCGGTATCACGCCTCTCGCTCAACCTCAGCATTCACGTAAAGGCGCCACGCTTCTGACGGCTTTGCCCGTTTGCGGGTCCGGCCAGGAACAAGGGGAGTCCAGTCACGGGCGTTGTCTCGCACATAATTTTTCAGTCCAGAAGCCTGATCCATGGCGCCAACGAGCTCCAGCAGGTAACCAAGGCGTTGTGACCACGGCATGGGAGCCGTTCTTGCCGCAACGACGAGCCGCTGCGATTCGATCTTTTCAGCTAGCTCTGACAACACGGTCGCCACCTGATCAAGGCCACCGGCGTGCCGTGGATAGCCCGCCAGATCAACGGCCGTGGCCTCCGGGGTCGATACCCGCACGGTGCCTCGCGGTGTGTTGAAGGCATCCACGGGAACTTCCCGCAGCCTTTTCCGTGCGACAAAGGAGACGCGCACAGCCCCGCATCGAATCGGCCGTTCATTCTTGTCGAGCATGACCTGGAACACCTGTGGACGGTGATGAGCCGCACCGTGATACTGAGCTGCCGTGAGCAGCCCTGCATAATATTCTGTGTGTCGCCACTGCATCAGTGCAGGAACGAACTGGTCAGCGGGCAGGCTACCAAGCCTCTTGTACTCCGGCGGCACAATGGTATAAAAGCCCCGAGCCGGACTAGCGACCAACGCTTGCTTTGAAAGCCTGTTCAGGGCCAGCGCGGCGGCGTTCCGAGAGATACCGAGCACTTTGCCCATTTCTTCGAGAGTGAAGTGGTAGCGACCGGCGGCTGCTAGGTTTGCGATATAGTCTCGCGCCTTGGGCACGATTCCTCCGATTTCACCCGCATAAACTATCACTTTTCGACATATTGTGACAGTGTTTTCGGTGACCTGCATGTGCCGTTAGGTATATATACCTAACGGCACATGGTGAGGAACACATTCATCCACCATAATGAGGTTGGGGTATCTATACCCAACCTCATTATGGTCAATCCCTCTCAAAACAGTCAGGCCATGAGTCTCCTCGCCCACAAACTTGAGGCCTCCCACAAAACCCTCTTTTCCCCTTCTGAACTGACCGTTCTGTTTGCGGAAATCCGTAGAGAATGGCTTCTTCCCAAGAAACTCACCGACATTGAATTTCGGGACTTGGCACTCGAAACCAAGACTCTGGGGGAAGTCCAACTTACGTCTACTTACCCTCTCCACACCGCGCGGTATCATCGGGGCACCTTCTCCGCCTACGAGCTTGCTTTGTCGTTACGAGCTGACTCCTATCTTTCCCATGGAACTGCCGCTTTCCTGAACGGCCTCACAAAAAATCAACCCGACTTGATTCACGTCAACAAAGAACAATCCGAAAAAAGCAACTCCGGCTCCCTCACTCAAGCGAGCTTGAACAGAGCCTTCTCTGGAAAACAACGTCAATCGAAGTTCCTCATTACACATGGCGATACAAAGATCATGCTATTGAACGGCAAGGATACGAACCGACTCGGCGTGAAGCAAATCACTGGAGCGCAGGGAGAGACCATCGACCTTACGGATGCGGAGAGAACCCTCATTGACATTACGGTTCGCCCTGGGTATGCAGGAGGCGTTAAGACCGTTTTGGAGAGCTACCGGAGCGCAATCAACAAAATCTCGATTCAGAGAATCACAGAGATGCTCGAAGAGCTCGACCATTTGTATCCCTATCACCAAGCGATTGGCTTCCTCCTCGAACGAGTCGGCCAGAACTCTCAATCGCTCACCCCGCTCCGCGACTTTGGACTGAAGTATGATTTCTTTCTCGCTCACGGTATGAAGAAGATAAAGTTCGATTCTCGATGGCGCATTCACTATCCGAGCGACCTCGACCTCGTCACTTGATTCAGAGGAGATGCGATCCGCCAATTGGATTCCCCCTCCGCGAAAATCTCCCGTCGCACATTGATCCCACGTATTTCGTCTACGAGTCGCCAAAACGGAACTGTTTTGCCTTTTCCTCACCGCCGTGGTGTAAAGTGGTGATCCATAATTACGCAGCGTCATAATGATTGGGAAAATCACAAAGAGAAAAGGCATGAACAATCAGAAGCCAGTCTTGGTCCGTGCGTCGATCAGCTTTCCGCCCGATCTCTACGAAACGTTGGAAGAGATTGCGAGACAGAAAAAAGTATCCTTGGCCTGGGTCGTGCGTGACGCGGCGGAGAGATATGTTGCGAAGGAAGCCGTCAGGACGGTCGGTTCTCACTCAAATCAACGCCGCCGTCAGAGCGGGAGGTAAGGAGATCAGACCATGGCCCTCTCTCTCAACAAACCGAAACTCGACAACCTCGCTGGCGACATCTGGAAATCCGCCGAACGGCTGCGCGGTAAGTTCAAGGCTTACGAGTATCAGAGCGTCATTCTGCCGATTATCGTCATTCGCCGGCTGGAGTGCGTACTGCTCGTATGGCGCGAGGCGAAGCGCGCGGAGGTGCTAGCTAAGCGGCCTAAACTCACCGCGAAGGAACTCGGCAAGCTCGTGAAAGAACTTGAGCTGAACCCTAAGCAGTCGCCTTTCTCGAACAAAACCGACTGGACACTCCGCAAGGTCTATGAGGAAGACCACACGCTGCTGGAAGAGAACTTTCGCGCCTACATCAACGGCTTTTCCAAGAATGTTGACGAGATCATCGAGCACTTCAATTACCGCGCCACCATCGGCACGATGGCGAAGAACAATCGACTGGCTCCCATCCTTAATCAATATAAGGAACTGGAACTTGGCCCGGACCAGCTTTCGGGCCTAGAAATGGGCTACATCTACGAGGAACTGCTCCGGCGCTTTTCAGAACAAAGCGGCGAAGAGGCCGGAGAGCATTTCACCCCGCGCGAAGTGATCCGCCTGATGGTCGAGTTGTTGGAGATTCCTATCCCCGACCGGCACATTTCAATCTACGATCCTGCGTGCGGGACGGGCGGCATGTTGTCCGTGGCCAAGGAGCATTTGCTCGATCGCGCAGATACGCCTGCGCAGAAGGAGAACGTCGAGAAATTCGTCACCGTCCACGGCCAGGAGCTTTCTCCGACCAACTATGCCATCTGCCAGTCCGAGTTGCTGATAAAGAACGATCAACAGGCTAAAATCTTTCTCGGCAATTCGCTCATCCCGCACGATGTGCACAGCAAGGACCCCGGCGACCAGCTTCCCGAAACCAAATTCCACTTCGACTTCATGCTCAGTAATCCCCCTTTCGGCGTCACTTGGGGCGGCAAGGATGGCTATGAGAAGGAAGCGCGGAAACTGGAGAAGACCCGCTATCGGGCGGGAATGCCACGCGTGAATGACGGTGCGCTGCTGTTCTTGCAAACGATGCTGGCCAAGATGCAGCCACTGGAAAAAGGCGGCAGCCACATCGCCATTATCTTCAATGGTTCGCCGCTCTCCAACGGCGATTGCGGTTCGGGCGAGAGCGAAATCCGACGCTGGATTCTGGAGAACGACTGGCTCGATGCCATCGTGATGCTGCCCGATCAGCTTTTCTATAACACCGGCATCTTCACCTATATCTGGCTGCTGCGAAACGAAAAGCCCGCCAGCCATCGCGAGCGCGTGATGCTCATCGATGCCCGCCAGCAGTTTGAAAAAGAGCCGAAATCCTTCGGCAACAAACGCAACCGGATGACCAACGCTCACCGGCAGTGGATTGAGGAGCGTTATCACGAAGGGTGGAAACCCGGTTTTACCGACGAACACGTTAAGCTGTTCCGCAAGGAAGATTTTGCGTTCCATAAGGTGAGTGTGGTTTTCTGGCAGAGCGACGAGCAAGACCAGCCAGCCACCATCACCGAGCCTTATGAGAAGGCGTTCACCGCCGCCAATCTCGCGAAGGAGCAGGCTTTTTACGAAAGTGAACTCACATTCCGCGTCTGCGTGAACACGGACAGGGCTAAGAAGACAGTTGAACTCACCCTCAAACCGGCGGACAGCGCCGGGAAGAAGCTCAAAGCAGCTCTGGGAGACGGACCGGAGATTCTCTCCGTCGAATGGACGCACAGGCACTACGTACAGGACGACGAATATATCTCGCACGGTGAGGACATCGCGGCATTTCTGAAACGGGAGATCGCAAAACCAATTATCCGTTGGGAAGACAGCCGTCAGCTTGGCTACGAAATTCTGCCGAATAAATATTTCTACCGCTACCAACCGCCCACGCCCGCGAAGGACTTGCTGGCCGAGTTCTGGCGCTTGGAGAAGAAGGCCGAGAAAATGCTGGAGGGATTGGCGGAATGATAGCTCCCGAATCCAGCGAGCTTTGGCTTGGAGCAATGCCAAGTGACTGGTTGCGCAGTCGTATGCGCAATGTGGCCAAATTTTCACCGAATTACTCTGGAACGATTCCTGTGCCAGATGAACTATGCACGGTCGTTCCCATGGACTTGCTTTCCGCCGACGGCGTCATTGACGTGACGAATCAGCAGCCGTTTGCGGACGTAGCGTCGGAACTAACATTGTTCGAAAAAGGCGACGTGCTTTTCGCAAAAATAACGCCGTGCATGGAGAACGGCAAAGGCGCTCTCGTAAGAGATCTGCCGACGCGGTACGCATTCGGAAGTACCGAGTTCCATGTGCTCCGGCCCAGCAAAAGGATTGACGGGGGATTTCTGTACTACGCAACATTCAATCCCGTTTTCCGTGCTTATGCCGCCGAGAACATGGTCGGCGCAGCCGGGCAGAAGCGTATTTCATCCCGTTTTTTGAAAGATACTCGTCTGTTCCTCCCCTCGCCCTCGGAACAACGGGACATCGTGGCCTATTTGGATGCAAGCTGTGCGGCTATTGATGCTGCTGTCACCGCCAAACGAAGCCAACTGGAAACTCTCGATGCTCTGTGCAAGGCCATCATACAGCGTGTCATAACGCACGGTCTCTCTGAGAACGTCGTGTTGAAAACCACCGGCAATGTGTGGATGAAAACCATTCCTCAGGGCTGGAAACTCGTCTGCCTGAAACGCATCGCTGAAATTCAGGGCGGCCTCACCCTCGGGAAACAATATGAGGGCCCGCTCATCGAGCGACCTTACTTGCGGGTTGGAAACGTACAGGATGGACACCTCGACCTAGAGGATGTTTCAGTTATTGAACTGCCGAAGAGCGTGGCAGAGGGAGTGGAGCTTCGACCCGGCGACGTTCTGATGACTGAGGGCGGCGACCTCGACAAGCTCGGACGCGGCTATTTATGGAATGGCGAGATTGAAGGATGTCTCCACCAAAATCACATCTTCGCCGTGCGATGCTTCCGCCACAAACTTGTGCCCATGTTCCTCGCCTATGTCACGGCCGCTAAGTACGGTCGCGATTACTTCGAGGCAACAGGCAAGAGAACCACGAACCTCGCCTGCACCAACGCAACCAAGGTCGGTGAGTTCCCAATTCCATTACCCCCGTTAGAGGAGCAAAAAGCCATCTGTGCTCACATCGACGAGAAGCTCGGCGAGATTAAACGCATTTTCGCTACCATCGAGGCTCAAATTGCGACGCTCAGCGCCTACCGCAACTCTCTGATCCACGAATGCGTCACCGGCCAGCGGAGGGTCACAGAAATCAGCCTAAACCAAGTGAAAGCGCATGGCTAAACAACAAAAGCCCCCTGAACTGATCTTTCAGAAGCACATCGCGGATTACCTTGTCCGCGAACACAAATATGGCGTGCTCGAGCAATCTGATATCACGGACGCTGAGCATTTCATCGCCGAAGACCAGCTCTGGGCTTTCATCAAAGCCACGCAGGGCGACACGCTCAAGAAACTCACGGACGATTACGGAACGGATGCTAGGGAGGAGATCTTCAAAGCTCTGCGCAAAGAACTTGTGCACACTCCTCTGTGGATGCTGATCCGCCACGGGCTGAAGGTGCGCGGGTTGGAGTTCCGGCTCTATTACCCCAAGCCCCGCTCCGCCGAGAGTGCTGCCGTCAAAAAATACGGAGAGAACCGCATCACCTTCCGTCCGCATTTTTACTTTGGTGAGACCAATCAGGAGATTGATTTCGTTCTCTTCCTAAATGGGCTGCCCATCGTCGCGTTGGAGTTAAAACACGAGAGGAACCAGACCGTACATGACGCCGTCGCGCAGTTCGCCGCCCGCGACCATCAATGCAAGATTTTCCGACATCCGTTTCTCTATCTCGCTGCGGATACGACCGACGTGATGGCCGCCACCGACCCGCGCCGCGAACAGAACTTCCGCTGGCACAATACCGGCCTGACGAACACGCCGCAGACGGAGGGCGAATATCCTGTCGAGTTTCTTTACCGTGAGGTTTTGTCCAAGGAACACTTGCTCGAAGCGCTCTCGTTTTTCCTTGTCCGAGTTCCCGAACGCGAAGCGGAGGACGACAAGCCGGAGCGCCCAGCCCTTACCCTGTTTCCCCGTTATCACCAGAGCCGCACGGTGCGAAAGGTGGCGGATGACATCTCGGCGCAATTTGTCGCGAAAGCCGATATCGGCCGCAAGTATCTCATCAACCATTCCGCCGGCAGCGGCAAGACGCTCACCATCTGCTGGCTGGCGGACCGCCTTCACAGCCTGTTCAAGCCGGGCACGAGCGAGAAGCTGGTGGACTTGGTTTTCATCCTCACCGACCGGAAATCGCTCGACACCAATATCAAGGACGACATCGAAAACTTCACGCATCTCAAGGATGTCGTTGGTCTGGCGCGAAAAGCGGAAGACCTGCCGCGCTTCCTCAAAGACAGGAAACCGATCATCGTCACCACGCAACAGAAGTTTGCTTGGGTGCTGGAAGAGATCAAAAAGAATTCCGAACTGAAAAAGCTGCGCGTCGCTTTCCTGATCGACGAAGCCCACCGCTCGCAAGAGGGTCAGATGGGCGCCGCCATTCGGTTGCCGTTTCGCAAAACCGACGAACCCGATACCGACACTCCCGAACAGGACCCGGAAGAGCAACTATCCAAGGTCATCCGGGAGCACGATCTCAACCAACTTTTCGTCGCCTTCACCGCCACCCCGGCCTCGGCCACCGTCACTCTATTTGGCCAACCATTCGACACCTACAGCGAGGCCGAAGCCATCGCCGAGGGCTATATCGTGGACGTGGCGGCCAGCGTCATTTCTTACAAGACGCTCTACAACCTGCATTGCGGCGTGGTACCGAAAGCGGACGAAGAGAAGCTCTATTCCAAAGGCGTCGTGGCGAAGGCGCTCAAGAACGTGGCCTTCCAGGATGACGGCCTCATTCAATACAAAGCCGAAGTGATGCTGCGCATCTTCGAAGAGGACGTGATGCCGCTCATCGGCGGGCGCGCCAAGGCAATGATCGTGACCGCCTCCCGCGTCGCGGGTTTGCGATATTTCCAGATCATCAAGGAAAAACTGGCAGCCCGAAGGGCAGCCTATAAAGCGCTCTATGCATTTTCGGATTTCGTCCACCCGGAAACCAACGCGCCGATCAGCGAGCACGGCGTGAACGAATTGAAGGACGGCGAGCTGATTGAGGAGCGGTTCGAGGGTGACGACTACCGCTTGATGATCGTGGCGAACAAGTTCCAAACCGGCTTCGACCAGCCACTGCTCGCAGGCATGTTCCTTGACAAGCCGGTCATGGATCGCAACGCCGTGCAGACCGTTTCGCGGCTAAATCGCTGCCATGAGGGCAAGAAAGATGTCGTCTTAGTGGACTTCACCAACAACGCCAAGGCCATCCTCAAAGCCTTCGCGAAATACCGCAAGGGCACTCCATTTGAGCCCGAAGAGCCGGACCCGGCGCTATGCCTTAAATTGCGCGCCGAGATTCTTGCGGCCGGAGTGTTCGCTCAGAAAAATGCTAAAGACTTTGGCAAGCTGCTCGCGGAGCGCGCGGATGCTCAGGTGCAAGCCTCGATCAACGCGCTGCGAATACACTTTCAGGAGAAGCTCACGGACCCGGAGGAACGCAAGACCTTCGTGTATTTGCTCGCGCGGTTTGTGAAGAGCTTCCATTTCTTCACTTGCTTCTTCACCTATGCGCCGGAGATCAAGGAGTTTGCCACGTTCGCCGAGTATGTCGGCCCGCAACTCATCAAGCAAGGCAGCGTGTCCGACTTGATGCGGCAGATTCGCCAGACCGATGTCATCAAGGCCGCAGTGGAATTTCAAGGCGAGATCCAGGGCGGCGGCAGCGTGAAGCTGAAAACAGGAACAGGCAAGAAAGGCGCTGGTCCTCCGCCCAAGAAAGTTTCTGTTCGGGACATGATCGCCGAGATTCGCGCCCGATTCGACATCAGCGACGAGGCAGCTCTCTACATCAAGGAAGTCACAGAGGAGAAAGCGGCTGACCCTGTCATCCACACCACGGTCACTACTCATCGGGAAGACCGTGTCTATTTGGACGGTGCTTATCGCGGCCAAGTCAACGGCGAAATCCAGACCGCCTACAACGAGCGGGGACGCTACGAGGAACTCTCGGATCTAAAGTACACTGACACTGGCGGCATCTTTGACATCATGGCCGTCACCGTCATCCAACACCATTTGTCGTCCGCAGCTAGCGTATGATTGTTAATGCCGCTGCCTAGCCTGCTCCCAAAGCCTAGTTGATCTCCCGCCGGAGATCGAATCTGCGGAAGCCCTCTTTCCCGAGAAAATCAAACTTCCGCTCGAAAAGCGACGCTAACTTGTCATTCGCCGTGGCGAAAAAAATCTGCCTGCGGCCAGTCAACGCAACTTCGCGCAGATAGTCAAGGAAGGACAGCGAATTCAAGTCGTCCACGTGAGCTATCGGATCGTCAATGAGAACGACTGGCGGCGCCACCGTAAGCTGGGTGTTTTGGGCCAAAAAAATAGACAGCGCAAATGCCGCCCGTTGTCCAGTGCTGATCTCAGTCAGCTTTGCCTGCGTGCCGTCCGCCTTGCGAACAAGCGCTGTCCAGGTTGACCCGAGCCCTCGGAACTCCCTTGGCATGTGAATTGCTGAAAAGATCGCTTCGATAGCGGCCCGATTCTGCTGGAGCGCGGAGTTCATTGCCTTCTCCAGCGAAAATTCCCGTTGCAGGCTATCGAGAACGGATTTTGCGTCCGCCAAACGCTTTATTCGCGGTCCCAATTCTTTAAGATCGCCCTTAAGCTCCTTTATCCTGTTGGTCAGCTCCACATAGGTGGCCTGGGCCAATTTTTCCCTCCCTAGCGCATCCTGCAGCTCGACGGCGACCTTGCGGACCGATTCGGCTTCGACCACAAGTTCGGCGAGCGCCTTCTTCGCTGGCCAAACAAACGACGATGAGAAATCGCTCAGCTTCGCGCGAATCCTTTCCGTCGTGACAAGCCTCTCCTTCTGTCGCGCCAGTGCGGCCCTAAAGGACCGAAGGTTGGATTCCGCTGAACCCAGAACCTCTGTGAGTTCATTTTCGAGCTTCGCAGCCTCTGTTCTTTCCCTTTCGAGTGTGCGCGACGAAGTGGTGGAATCATCTCCAATCTTCAGAACCAAGCGGTCTGCCTCAACCGGCGAAAGTTCTGATAATGGATAGTCCAGTTCGTGCAACCGATCTGCAATTTCCTCCAGCCGACTAGCCGACAAGCCCTGTGCCTCAAGAGCAGCCTCCTCTTTATCCAATTTCTCTATTTGGCTTCTGGCGCCTGCTAGTGCTCCCCGCGCCTCCTCGACTTTGGTCAGCGCCAAACGAACAGCAATACCTGCTGAATTTCCGCTATCTTCACAAAATTTGCTCAGCCAATCCGCCGCGGATGCAACTACAGACGCTTCCTGTACCGCCGCATCCCGCGCGCTTACCCGACCTAGAAGTTCCTGGCCAAGGGATTCAACGTGTTCGTCGATGCCCATCACCATGTGTTTGGCCAGCTCTCCGGGACCAAATTGTGTATGGCAAAGCGGACACTCATCCGGTTTCGTGCTGCTCTTCAGGATTTTCCCGGCGATCTGCCGAAGTTCTTGCAACAGATTGAATGATTGATCGCGCAACTTCGTGAAGTTTGAGTGTTCGTTCTTCGCGGCCGTCAGCAGTCGCTGCGCGGCGGAACGCTTTGCAACAGCAGCTCTTCGCCAAGCATCAACAGTCATTCGCAAATCGGCGTCCGGTAGTGCGCCTAAAGCTTCCGCATCGAGACCCGCAAGCCATCCAGAACGTGTCGCTACAATGCTCTCCTGTTTCCCGCGCTCCACAGCGCGGGTTGGAACCCGAGCGTCGATGAGGCGCCTAGCCTGCTTAACGAGCTCCAGCGCTTCTTTACAGCGGACAACTGTGTCGCTGTGACGCTTTTGGTTCTTCTGAAGAGTTTCGAGACGGGTAATACTGGCTTCGGCTTTTTCGCTCGTGACCTTGGACTCTCGGCAATACTTCGTCAGGCCCTCGATCGAAACAGGCGTTTCTGTCCAATCAAGCTCCGTCGCTTGGCGCGCTAAAGGAACGAGCTCGGCGAGCGACTCCACAAATCTATTTGCAATCACAACCTTGTCGCCCTGGCCACTGTCCCATCTAAGGCGCTTAACCATTTCTTCAAGGCGTGCACGAATTGAATCCGACTCCCGCTTTATGCTGCTCGTCTCCTTGACTTGGTTCTCCAATACCGCGAGGTCTTCTTTCGTTTGCGCTTCGAGAGGTCTTAGGTCTTTGAGTTTCATGTCCAGGGCGCTGCTCACCCGTTCTATGTCACGCCAGGTCTTGGATGCGTCCGGTCCCACCAGCAATTTCGAAAGATCTTCCTCCATCTCAGAAGAACTGGAATCCGCAAGATGGACGGCGGCATCCGTGTCCAGAAAATTAAACTGAGCAAAGCTCTGGTATACATTTGTTGATTTCACTTCAGACTGGCCATACCAGTTGAGGTTCCGGTCCCGGAATAGCTGCAGCCCGCGATTCGAGCTTCCTTTTTCGGTTTTTCCGTCTCCAAGCCGCGCAACCAGCTCATAACGCTCAGGTGACGAAGGGTTCCTCTTGGTTTTCCCGCAATAGAACAGTTCGAGGGCTTCGAGAAGCGAGGTCTTGCCGGAGCCATTCGCACCAAAGATCAGGTTCACCGTCCCAAACTCAAAATTCCGCTGAATCGGAAAAGGCCGAAACATCTTCAATTCCAGCGAACGTATGAATGGCGCGGCCGTGACTTGCACTCTCTGCATTGGAACCTTCGGCTTAGTCGAAGGCTGTGCCGGTGCCGACTCAATCAAATCCAGGCGCTTCGGAAGGTCATCGCTGCTTAGAATCGCCTTGTCGAGCCCCGCTTCGACCAAATGTTCTACCCACACGGACAAAATATTTGTGCGGGGAAACGCTCCCGTCGGCGCAATCACCGCGGGCGATAGCACTGAGTCTAAGTCTTCCTCGGCGATGACCAACTTGCGCGCGTAGTTTCTGTCACTTTCTATCAGCTCTTTCGCCTTGAGGGCTTGGCGGTTCTCCAAATGCTTTCGGTCAGTGATGAAATACAGATAGTTGTTCCACTGCAGACTCTTCCCGCCATCGAAATAGTGGCTTCCAATTACGCGGTCCTGATACTTCGTGAGCGTTTCGGGCGTTTCTGGCAGCTCCTGCGCGACATCAAAATAGCAAACAGCGAAAGGGACATCGCCCATCTTCCGCGTACCGCGGATAATCGATTCGTCTACCTGCTCAACATCTGAGAACTGTGTCGCTACCCGCTCCCGTAGGTCTGAGATACTTACGCTCATGACTCCCTCCCAATGTAGAACTCGGAGGCATCACTGGTCTGATCAAACCTGACATAGCGATGAGGGTCCAAAGGAACGATTTTGTCCTTGTCACGAAACCAGACAGCCAAGCGCTGTACGGCTAACCGTCGCTCCTGTGGGTCATCGAACCTTCTACGAAGGAGCTCAGCAATCGTCTTTGCAACCGTTTCCACCTGAGCCTCATTGCACTCTTCCCCCATGTAAACCACAGTCGCGCGTCCACGCTTGTCGGTAACGGCGTTTTGATGGGGAAACTCGGACATCCATTCAAATCGGAACCCATCCCCGAAGTCCTTAAGCGCGGCTGGCAGTAAGCTCTTCGTTTTCAAAATGTCCCACAGGCGCCCACAGCGTTTCAGCCGCTTCACACGGAACTCGCGCCCTCCCGCATCTGTGTCTTGGCAAAAGGTCATTCGCCGTATGACCTCCGATGTATCGAGGATGCATGAGTCCAGCTCTCGCACGCTGTGCCAGTCGTCGCCATGCTCGATCTTCCCTTCACACAATGCGAGAACCCTTTCTCCGTTGATTGGATTCTTATCGTAAACCGATCGGATCTCATCCCTAGCACCTCCCGCTTCGGCAACGACAGCCAAAAACCCGTCGTCAGCCTCCACTTGCTCGACCCAGAAACCGGTCGCTTCGTCCCAGATTCTCGTCTTGACCAGTTTTGGTCCGACCCGTCTGTCCACGGGGGCCGGCACAGCGATATGGGCGACTTTGGTGGCCACAAGCTGATAGGCTGCGGGTTTGTAATTGAAAAACAACGCGTGTGTATGGCGTGTCTTCATCCAGGTGTAATAGAGTCCTCGCTTGTGGTTGGCGCAAAGGGTTACATCTCTTTCGTCAAATTCTCTTGGCCGCAAGTACCACGCCGACGCCGCAATATTGTTCCAAGGTCTTTCGTTTCCGCCGTTCCATTCGCATACGTCTCTGGCCCAATTCAAACAAATCAATTCCGTCTCATCGCTCTTAAACTGCAGAAATAGACGGTCTCTGTACAAGCGAAAGAGATCCTGTCGTGGGCTTGGATTCAGTTGAATGTGAATAATCAAAGAGCGGTCGTAAACCGCTTTAGCATCCTCATCCTGGAATGCAAAGGCATCAGAACAAATTAGCGAAACGAGTCTGAGGCTTTGTCCCACGCCACCAAACTGATAGAGGCATGTGCCCCGCTGCATGCCGTTTATTTCAAAATGATCCTTATCGCCCATAGGGTGAGTTTTAAACTGGACCAGAACGATGGTTCTCGGTGCGCCGCCGTTGCCGTCTGCGGGTACGGCATTGAACACGTAAGCCAGAGGGTCCACAAATCGGCCAGGATCAGGCTCAAGCGGTTCGAAGAGTACCGTCGCGAATGAAGCTAGATCATCCTTCAGCGCTTGTAGGTCGCTGTACTTAATGCTCTCGCAGCCCAACGCCCAGAGCTTGCCCAGTGCAGGGACGGCGGAGCCTTTAATCGCCCCAACAAGAGTCGCCCAGGGCATCGAGTACTCAGGTGTAATGACGAGATCTGGTTGAGTTTTGCAAGCGTCCGTCACAAACTCGCCAAATTGCTTTTGCGCCAGAACGCGGTCCCGATTTCGAACGCCAGCAGCACTCGCCTCGATTTGACCGCATGGCTGCATCAGAAGTACCGTGTAATTGTCCTCGTTAGCAACTAAGGCGTTTAGCACCGGCGGACCAACACCTTCTGAGGCGAGCGCTTCGGCAACTGCTGTGATCTGCATTCGATTACCACGCCTCCATCCGGCCGTGATCACAGCGAAGCATTGTAGCGTCGAGTCGTCTCAGGCCATCGGATCGAACTGGCACGAGCAAACATTGCGGTAACTCGCGGAAAAGACCTAAGCAGCGCCCCATTTCGTCGGCTGCATCAGCTGGCTTTTCATCATCCGACTCCATCGATCTATTCTCCCGAAGGCACTTCTTCGTTTCTTTCAGCTTCATCGTCCTCTTCTTCCACAATCCCAGGCCCTAGGAGGATCTCTGCTGTCGCGTCCGGCAGTTTTTCGACATCGCGCAGCTTGCGGTTCATCGCGCGAGTCCGCATGCCAAGATTTTCCACAGATTTGGCAGCCGTGCTCAACTGCTTCGAAAGCCTATCCACAACCTCGTTGTACTTGCCGAACTCGCCTCGCACCGCACCGAGAATTTGCCATACTTCACTGGACCGCTTTTCAATGGCGAGAGAACGAAATCCCATTTGGAGCGCATTCAGCAGAGCAGTGAACGTCGTAGGCCCGGTCAGGGTTACGTGACATTCCCGCTGGAGCTGCTCGAACAGGCCCGGGCGCCGGAGAACCTCGGCATAGAGTCCTTCTGTCGGCAAGTACAGAATCGCGAAATCCGTGGTTCGCGGCGTAGCGATGTATTTGTCCCGGATAGTTTTCGCAAATAGCTTGATTCGATTCTCTAATTCCTTGGCCGCTTCTGTTACCGCTTCGCCGTCGCCCAGTTCGGCGGCTGCCAAAAGTCTTTCGTAATCCTCCTGCGGAAACTTTGCGTCGACAGGAAGAAGAACCTCTCCATCCGGCTCTCGCCCTGGCAATCTTATCGCGAATTCCACCCGCTCCTGACTTCCATCCTTGACTTGCGCATTCTTCACATATTGTTCGGGCGATAGAAATTGTTCCAGCAGCATCGCCAGTTGAACTTCCCCGAACGTGCCCCGAACCCGAACATTGGAGAGCACCCTCTTGAGGTCGCCGACGCCCGCCGCCAAGGTTTGCATTTCACCGATGCCTTTGTGGACGCGTTCAAGCTGCTCGACGACTCTGTTAAAGGATTCGCCGAGGCGGGTTTCCAAGGTGGATTGCAGCCTTTCGTCTACCGTCTTTCGCATCTCGTCGAGCTTGGCGGCGCTTTCCGTGCGGATCGCATCGAGCCGTCCCTCAACCGCCTGCTTAAGCGCTTCTTGGGCGCGCTCGTGCTTCGCAGACAAATCTGTGACAGCAATGGTCACATTGTCGAGCCGTTCTTTTTGATGCTCCCCGAGCTGACCGATGGTTTCGGAAACCGCGCCTCCAAGTTGGTGCAAGCTACCGCTCAATTCTTCTCGCAGGTCCTTTGCCGCCACCGCGTGTTTGGCTGCCGCATCATCGAGCTTCGCTTCGATCGTCTGTCGCAGAGCCTCCCGATTGCCGCCCGCCTCTTCGCCCATCCGGGCCATATCCTGGTCCAGCTTTGTGCCAATCGCAGCAACGCGCTCGTCGATTGTCTTCACGCCCTTGTCAAGACGATTGCCGAATTCCTTCACGTCGCCACTGATGGAATCACCGAACTCCCGAAATACCTTCAGGGTCGTCTCTTGAAAGCCTCTAAGGTTTTCGCCTAGCTCCTGTCTTAGCGCCCGCGCCTGCTCGTCTCCAGCCTGTCTAATCCGTTCTGACTCATTCCGAAGGAGCTGCGATACCTGATCGGCAGTCACTTCGTTCCCGCTCCTTCGGCTCCGGACGAATGCCAGAAACGCGAACAGCGCGGCGATGCCGGCCAGCACCGATGTTGAGATAACAATCGATACGATCATTGCTACTCCTTCCGCCGTCACGATGAGCATCTATATAACGAAATCTCCCTCTACACCAAGGCATCAACGTAACCAGGGTTGAGTCGGGTGAAGTCGTAGACATGCGGCACCGCCGAGCGATGTTCGACGCTTTGCAAGTCGAGATCAACAACTTGATAGATCGGTCCTCCGTGCAGGAGACGCAACACTTCGGAGAGCGCGAGACAGCTCGCGACCGCGCCAACAAATGGCGCGCCTACCGCCTTTCCGGCTAAGAGCGTGATCCCACACCGGTCGAGATTGCCGTCCTTCAGCATCTTCTGGTACGCGAGACGTTCCTCGACGTTTTCTCGTGGTTGTTCGGCTTTCCATAACTCGGCTGCTGACTTTGGAGCTGGGAGTGTGTGTAGCCGAATGGTGCGAAAGTCGCGGTGGCCGCGGCCGAGCCCGGCTTCGACGATGAAGTCAAAGCCGACCCGGTCGAGCGCACGCCGACCGAGTCCGTTGTCAAGGCCGCACAAACCTACCGAAGGCTCATCCGCCTGCCGAGTAAAGCTGGCGTCGAACAGCCGTTCATGGATTTTGGTGGTGAAGCCCCGCCGCTCGGCCCAAGCGGACATCGCACGAGTTTTCTTTTGGCCGATGAGGACGCGCGTAGTCAGAATCGACGTGCTCTCGCTCGATGGCGTGATGATATCGACATCCTGCAATACGAGGGAAAGGCTCGCCGCATCGGGATATGGAAGAAGACCGAGCCCCCACAGGTAGGCTTGTCCGAGATGCCCCAGACCTATCAGCCATAATCGCGTCGGCAAGTAACGCAATTCAGGCTCGCCAGCGGTATCGGTCAGCCAATCCACTTGCGACCCCGGATTCCATAGAGACAATCCCACTGGTCGACGACCGACGGCGGAGTTTCCAGTCCTGGCAAAGAAAAAAGCCTCATTAACCGCCAGCGCCGCAGCCAGCATGGGTGAAAGCGGCATCGAAATCCCATCGACAGGCGCCACCTCAGCGTGCGCCGGGACAAATCCCCCGCGCCAACCAGCATGAACCGTACGAATATGAAATCCTTCCGAGCGAGGTCTGGGGGTTCCACCGATGGTCAGGATCGGACCGCTCATTAGCGGTTCCGTCGTCATCCCACCGAGGGCCATCACGGCTTCGGCCAAGGTCGCACCCAGTGGGAGAGGAACCACGAGTGGTGTTGCCAGGGGACCTGATACCCAGACGCCACCTAGAAACACACGCCGCGCCAGCCCCACGCCTGTCAGTAGCGCGGCTTGCTGGTATGGATCACTCGCCTCGGTTTCTCCGATCTCAAACCTGAGATTAAAATTGCGGAACATGGCCTCTGCCTCGGCGATGCTCGCAGCCGCACCACTATCCAGGGCTTCTTTCATGAGCCTGTGAAGCGTATCGGCGGGCGTGAACGTCTGAGCCATGCGTCTCCTAGAGTCCGATATGTACGAACACCCGTCGCTCTTCGACCGGCACTGGGGACCAATGCTTGGCGCCCTCGTACCGATAAATCCCTACCTCGGATATCCGAATGGGCGCAGCCGCGAAACGCGGCATGATGAGCGCTAAGTGGCCGGCGCGCGAGATCATCGGATTGGCGCGGTCCGAGTCACTCTGGCCTGAACTTCCTGGATGAGTATGCACGTCAGCGACTACGGTAAGGTCAAGCTGCTTGCAGCGGTCCCATAACTTTCCGAAGTGGCGACCGTCAAAACGGACGATGCCGGTATCGAGACATTGCGGATCGAGATCATCGTAGAGAACGAATTGAAGAACCCGCACTCGGTTCCCACTACGCCGTCCAAGCAGGAACGCGCCGCTTTCACGGCTATAGTGTCGGCCGCGCTGCCGCAGGCCGGTCAACAGCCCGCGCCATAGGAGCCATGAGCAGGAAAGCTTATGGCGTGGGGCAAACAGGCGAGACGTAATCTCGGCAATGGAGAAGTTCATGGACAAGCTCCAGGTATTGGACAATTCCGTCGGACGGACGCCAGATTTTCGATGGCATCTCGGTGCGCCAGTTGTCGTGTCCAGCGATGCTTTCGCGATCGCATGGCAAGTAGAGAGCAGAACCGTTCTTCCAATTCGTGCGGAAGACCGAACCCACGCGGCCCCCTTGGCTGCGGGGCCAGCGGTCGAATGCGAGAATCGAGTTTTGGTCGGCGTCCCAAGGACCGCCTGTAGGCGGCGTTTGCGGATATCCCGAGCAGTTGAAGCGCAGAACATACTCGCGCCCATCCTTCGCGGTCACGCCGATCAGAGCGAACGGCCACGTCACTTTCAATAGCCTCCAACGGCCTTCGGCCTGCCCAAGTCGAAATCTCGCTTTGGCTAGGTCTCCCTCGAAGGCCCGTTCGTCGGGGGCAGTCACACCTCGTCTCCCGAGGCGCCGTTTACCCGCTGATCGGGAACGAGATCGAAGACAAGCCGACAGTCTGGACACTTCGTCAGTGCACCGAGGTGCGTCCCCGGTGATGGCCGGTCTTGGGTGCCAAGAATCTGCAAAACATGCTCGCTCGCTTCTTCCGGGGTCATGCCGAACTTGTGCTCGGCGGCCCACCGTTTTACGCGCGCGATTGTTGCGCCTGGCCCGAACCGATGGCGTGCCGTTTCGTTGTTGAACCTAACGTCTACCTCGATGTGACGGCAGCGGTGAAGGTGCACCTTGAGGCCGGTCGGGCCGGCCTGTTGGCGCACGGCCACAGCCTCATCGAGCGGCTCGTCGGAATCTTCCAGGAAGATAAGCACGTCGCCTTGGAGGCCGTGCTTCTCGAGGATGAGCGCCTTCACACTGCTCAAAGTCTGTTCCGGGCCAACCTCGATATGCTCGATTTCGCGGAGGCCCTCGCCTTGATAAAAGATGTCAATGGATGTCATGTTCGTTTATCTCCGGGGATCGGAGTTAAGCGGCTCGATTGCCGCTTTTCGTCCCTCTACCATCTTGATCGGAACGGGCGTGCCAAACCGGAAAGAGGGTCGTGCAGAGGGATTCTTTAGGTTTAGGGGAGCTTCAGCGGGCCGTTCGGCATTGCGTCGCAGACGAAAAAATGCGGGCAGCGCGGGCACCTCACAGAGTCAATTTCAGTCGGAAACTGGCCTTTGGCGATCGTCGCCAACATGGCGTCGCTGCTCGCGCGACGATTGCTCATCTTCTGGGTCGTGATCGTGACTGTCTCGACGGTGTCGTCCGTGAGGTGAATCGCCTCAACCATGAAACGGGACCCGAAGCGCAATTGCCCGGCCAGATGATAGAGCGTGTAATCAAGCTTGTCATATTCATCGGTGTGCTTGTAGCCCGTGCGCACCCGCCGAAGCACGACGGTGCCGTTCGGGAGCTCGGCCATCTCATTGGGCTCAACGATTACTCTTCCATTCGGAAGGTCTAGTGCGATCGGCTCTGCGTCGCGGAATCGCCGCCCCGCCCCTGATTTGACCAGTGCTGCGATCAAGCGCGACGCAAGCCGGCGATAATCGGGGGCAAAACCATGATCGACAGGACCCCGATCCTGCCAGATCGCCTCAAACGCCGCCTCGGCCGCTTCAAGGGTAGGTTCGCCGCTGCGCCGCGTCTCCGCGAGCCAGCGGATCAAATCGTACAAACAATTGTGCGTTCGCAGGAACGCCGTCGATTTCCGCGCCGCTCCTAGTCCCAAAACATGCGTATAAAAATAACGACGCGGACATTTCTGATATGCATTCAGCGAACTATCGGTGATCTGCAAGGCAGCACCGCCTGTGAGAGTTACGCCCTCCGGTCTGGAAGCGCCCTGCGGCGGCAAAGTTTTGGGCCGTGCAATCTCGACAGCGTGTATCCAGTCGAGAAAGGCTGACGGCGAGCGGTTCTTGCCGTTCGGTTGAAGCCGAGCGAGATAGAGTCGCAAGTGCGTGCGTGCCCGGGATAACGCTACAAAAAATAAACACTGCTCCTCATGCTCGTGAGCAAGCTTCGCCTCATCGGAAACCGTCAATGTTTCGGCTCCCTCAATCATGCCAACGGGCGGCGGGCAGCGTTGACCGCGGTTCGAAGAGGGGAAGCTCGCAGCCGTGAGGCTGGGAACATGCACGGCCTCGAATTCCAGGCCTTTACTGCCGTGAACCGTCATGAGGCGCACTGCGTCCATGTGCAGCGCGCCCGCCGGCACTTGTCGGAGGTCTCGTTCTTCAGCGAGGAGGACGAGTTGCCGCACGCGATCGAGCGTTCGCTGAATTCGCAATCCCGAAGCGATTGGACTCTGCTCGCGCAGAAAATTGAGAAACTGCCAGACCGCAACAGCGCGCATCCGATCCTGAACCGATTCGCGCCGCGCCATGTCGCGGACCAAATCTGAGCGGTCGAGCAGATAGGCCGCGACAAATTCCCAAGCGGAGATTGACGCCGGCAGCCCATTGAGGTCGAGTGCCAGACGGCCTAACCCTGCCGCTCCCTTGGGCGAAAGGCCCGGTAATTGCGCGAGATTCGACAGCGATGTTAAACGGGGCTGCCCGGATTCTCGTAGCTGACAGATTGCGACATACACGTCCTGCAAGGAAAGGTCATAGCGCGGCATTGCGCCGACACGCGCCAGCCCGCAGGCAAAGGGATCGACAGCAAGACTGAGCAGCGCAAGTAAATCCCTGACTTCGTCGCGCTCGAATAGACTGCCAAGGTGAAGCACCGATATACCGCGCGCTTCGAGCGCTGCGGCGATCTCGTTCAAACGCCCGTTCGACCGGCAAAGCACGGCCTGGTCTCGCAGGCGCACGCCGGCAGTTTCAAGCTCGCGGATGCTCGCGGCCACGCCTTCCGCTTCGTTGTCGAGCGTATCGAACCGCCTGACCTCCGGGCGAACCGGTCCAACTCCTCGCTCGGCAGTAAGAGTAAGCGGGAGCATTCCCCTCGACGCACCCATGTGCGAAGCGACGGCAAGGAACGTCTCGACAATCTGCCGCGTCGATCGGTAATTGACCGAGAGTTGATCGGATACTGCGCCTTTGTAGTCGCTGGTAAACGCAGCCATGTTGGAGGACGATGCCCCGCGAAACCGGTAGATCGACTGCCGCGAATCCCCGACCACCCAGAGAAAATCACCGTCGCCCGCTACCGATTTGAGCAAGCGTGCACTGGCCCGGTTCACATCCTGATATTCGTCGACGAGAATATGGCGATGGCGGAGCTGCAATGCGATCCGTAACGATGGGTCGGATTCCAGTAACAATGCTGGCCGCATGATCAAATCGCCGAAATCGACGGAGTCGCGCTCGCGTATCGCCTCTTCATAGAGATCGTAGATATAGGCAATCTCTAAACATTTCTCGGCGGCGGTGCGGGTATCTTCATCCCTAGCTCGGTCTAGCATGGCCTGAGCGAGCGCACGATAGCGAGCCGGATCGGCCATCTCGTCCTTCGCACGCGAAATTGCCGCGACGACATCGCGCAACACCATCGCCGGGTCCCACAAATTGCGGTAATGGACCAGGGGCAGCGTCGGCAGGATTTCCTCAAGAACTTCGATCGCGTCGCTGCGGTCGAACAATTTTGGGTTAGGCGACAGGCCGAGCCGGTTATGGTAGCGGCGCACCAGGTCAAGCCCGAATGCGTGAAATGTGCCAATCCAGATGCGCGGCGCTGCCTCCGGCACGGCAGCGGCGATCCGCTCAGCCAGTTCACCGGCCGCGCGATTAGAAAAGGTGAGGATAAGGATCGCAGCGGGATCGATCCCTTCCGAGATCAGAGACGTGACGCGCTTTACGAGTGTTCGAGTTTTGCCCGTGCCGGGACCCGCCTGGACCTGGAACGCCAAACCACGGTGGGCAGCAGCGCGATCTTGCGAAGGGTCGGATCGCGAGGGTTGTTGTGAGGCACTGTTCGGCGCCTCAGGCGCGGGTGGAATCGGTAGAAGTAGAGCATCAAAGAGTTGCTGCCGAACAAGATTCTTCGGCAGCCCCGTCTTATCCGCAATAGTCGCTGCTCCCATGCCTTCATCGAGATAGAGCCGACGCGCAAGTGCGCGGGGGAATAAAAATTCACGCCCGAAGACATTTGCTTGGAGTTCACGCCGTTCGCGGACGCCATAATCTTCAACGCGCTGTAGGCCCACAGGCGCGGCCTCGGTCGAGCGCGACGGATCGATATCGTCCGCACCGCACGCCGACGAAGCCGCGTGGACCCGAGAGTGTCCGATCTCGTGAGCGACGAGCAGCGCGCGCTCACCTGGATCATCAACCGCTTCGCACCATACGGAGCCGCTTTGGTCGTCGAACAACGCGCGCGAGCCTTTGAGAGCCGGATCTCCAGCCGCAAGCCAAAAGAGTTCGAGGCCGAGTCGCTGGATCGCCGCCTCGACCAACGCCAGGGGTTTGAGCGCATCGACGCCGGAGGCGACTAGCTCGTCGTGGAGACGAGCCGCCGAGTCGCGGATTGATTCGAATGCCTCCATATCTTCCTTTGCTTACATGTTCATGAGGTGGCGTTGCTGCTCGTCGGTGAGCCCCGAGCTTCGAACCGCTTCCTCGAAGCTTTGTTGTGCGACCGTCGTGGGCTTTTGCTCCGCTTTGTAGAACTGCCGAGGTTGAGCTTCGGGCCGCGCCGCAAAGTGCGCAACGACTAAGTCAAGCGGAACGCTCAGCTCGTCTGCGATGCGCTTTCGAAAACCGGGCGTTATTGTGGTGGGATTGATCTGACGATCACGCAGCTTGGCGACGAATAACGTGCTCACGTCGAGCCGAGTCGCCAATCCACGGAACGCTGTGCGGTCGAGTGCTGCGAATGGGTTTTCGGCTGCGGACGCCACAGCCAACGCAGCCGTGGCGCCAGTAGCTTTGCCATGCTGCACTTCAAACAACTTGTTTTGAAAGCGGCTCATGGCCCGCGAAACTGCCGGGCTGACGGTCGGCTCGGCCTCTTGGACATCGGCGTCGCCTCCTTGCGCGGCATCGATAGCCAGCTCGATCGCCAAATCGGTTATCTCCGCAGCGTAGTCGGGATAGCGGCGAACGAACTCGTCGAGCAGTCGGGCGTCCGGAACGGGTTTGGCGAGCGAGAATGCGTACAGCACATCTCGGAGTGCCATCGGGGTATTGGTCGCAGTCATCTTATTTTACCTCCTCCTTAAATTTGGAAAACCTTGCAGCAGCCTTGGTAAGGCGATTGCGAATCGTCCGCCCTGTTACATTGCAGAGAGTGGCGGCGGTCGTTTCCGCAGGGTCGTCAGACTCCTCTTTGTATCCGAACATGCAACAAAGAACGATAGCCTTGCGCTCGTCAGGCGGAAGAGCCTTGATAGCGGTCAGGAGTTCTTTCAGGGAAAGGTTCGGCAATTGCATAGCGGGAGTTTGCAATGCAACGGAGATGCGGCGCAGACTTTCGTCGTCGGACGAAGAATCCGGAGCTCCTTCCTCTGAGGGGAATTCTTCCAGCGGATCTGTGCGAGTACTTTCTCGGCGCATAAAATTGATTCGGAAAGTGCTGAAAGCTAAATTGAAACGGCACTCATAGAAATCCAGTTCGTTCGGATTCTCTCCTGAGCCGTCCTCCGCAAAGAGTAAGCTGAACTCGGATAGAATTTCTTCCCGTATCTCGATGGCGTTCCGCCTGCTACTGTCGGGAATTTTTCTTATGAGCACAGCCTCGCAACGCGCGAGAAGTAGGGGCAAGAGCGTGCTCATCGTCTGTTCGTCTTGTCGCCGTCCGGCTTCGCGGATTAAGTGAACTAAACATTCCATAGGGACAAAATCGGGAGAATCCACTTTCGATATCGCAGCACGCCGGCGCAGGGTAGCAACGTCCTGCTGGATGGCTGCATCGATTGCCGTCAGGATTCCGAGGGGACGCGTGTAGAGGTTTCCCTCCTTATCCTTCTTCGTGAGCGGTGGAATCATGTCACTCCTCTGGACGCACAAGAGCGTCACACTGCGTTTACACAAACTGCCCCATAAGGAGTTGATCGTAGTGCCGTGGAACTTCCGGAAAGCCAATGTACCGCATTTTTCTAGGTTACGGCTGTTGAATCTAACTCGAACGGATTACAGAGGATACGGCTTTATCCACTAAATCGAATCGATATCCAGTGCCAGCGCGACAGTACATCGTTGAGGCGCAGTCTCAGGGTAGAAGACGTGCGTCTTTCCGAAGACCTGCTCGAACGAATGAACGCGGAACGAGTGGCGCCCTTCCGTCCGAGCCTGCGCGCTCTAGTAAGGATTGCACGACCCACAGAAATACGCCGCAATGCTCCGCCAAGCCTTTGAACCGTTGGCGAGCAATTCACGGCTACCCACGTTCGCGGCCCGATTCGCTCGATTGAGACTTCGCAGATGACTTGTCTCGCTCTCCTCTTTTCCCCGCTTTGAGATTGTTGCGTCCCGGCGATTAAGCCCCCACGCCTCCGGTCTCCACTAGCACGTTTCGCGCCACCACAACCCTGTGTCACTCGAGCGTGCGACCCGTTCCGACCTGGACGCACCAATCTCTTCGCTCCGTTCTCTGTTTCGGGACCTTGCCCCCTCGCTGTTTGGTGAAGGGGGCACGAAGCTCCCGAAACAGGAGAACAATCATGAAAGTAGAGCAAGCCAAACAGATCGTCAGCAAAGCCATCGAAGAACTCAGTCAAGCTCTCGAAAGGGGCCACAGTGAAACGCTGAGAAGTTACCTCGCGGCGATTGGCCGATTCCATCGGTACAGTCTGCGGAACGTAATGCTTATCGCATCGCAAAAGCCAACGGCTACGCACGTCGCTGGCTTTCATACGTGGCACACACTTGGCCGCTTCGTGAAGAAAAGCGAGAAAGGCATTTTGATTCTCGCTCCAATCGTTCGACCGAAGAACCAAAACGTCGAGCAAACCGAAAACGATAAATCATCAACCCCTGTCGGCTTCCGGGCCGCGTATGTGTTCGACATTAGTCAGACGGACGGTCAGGACCTTCCTGAAATCGGCAACGTCAATGGCGATCCCTGCGAATATCGCGACCGGCTCGGCAAATTTGTCACCGACCAAGGCATTCTTCTCGAATACTCGCAAGACATCGCCCCTGCTCGCGGCACCTCCGCAGGCGGCAAGATCACGTTGTTGCCGAACCAGACTCCCGCTGAGGAATTCGCTACGCTCGCGCATGAAGTCGCACACTTATGTGGCGCTGGAATTTATGTGGCGCAGTGGCCAGACAAGAGAGGTTTCCAGGCGTTTTTGAATTCAACGGGCCACATAATTTGTGGGCGTTCCGGGAGCCAGAGTAGTCGCGGGTGAACCTGATTCAAAAGCGATAACCTCGCGCGATCCAGTAGTGCCAGTCGCTGATGGCCTCGATGGTAGATCCGTCCGCGTCAAGGGCAACCAGTTGCGAAAGGGGAACTGCCATGTTGCGGCCTTGCCAGCGGATTAGCACGAGCAAGTCACGTGAGCACGCATCTTCGGGTGCCATTCGACGTACTTCGACGGTTTCTCCCTTCCTGAGTGGCGAGACCATCTTGGAAGCGACGCACTCGGCCCGGAAAGGGAATCTCAGCTTGCCTTCCAGGTAGTAATACCATCCCATGACTTGCTCTTCCGCATTGTAAGCATCCACGATAACTTCGTTATGGATCCGGTCCTCGCGTTTGGGATCTCTTCTGGTTTTTGCCATTGCTTTGGTGAGTCCGCTGTTGGACCGTCCACGAGCGAATGTCAGGATGTTGGCGGCATGAGTTTCAGCAGCTTGCGGACGGCATTGAAGTTAGGGCGAATTCCAGGTTGATACACGCCTTCGTCGGCGCGCCGCTCCCAATCCAGAAGCAGAGACTCAACAATCTCCCTACCATCGGGGTCGCGGACCGCTTGCATCGGTGTACGGCCACCTAGAATCGGAATCTTCTCGTGGACCCATGTCTCGACTTGCTTCTGAACTGTTCCCTGGATTTGTTTTCTTACCTCTGGATCGCGAAGGATTTCATCAACGGTTTCCTCATCGACCTTCGACTGGTTTCTTTCTCTTTTCGGCGACTTGGCGAGCATCTCGTCGACTGTCTGTGCGACCGTACTCTGGTGAGTCGCGGAGGTACCGAGCCGTTTTTCAATTTCGGCGCGGAGCCGGATGGCACGCTTCTCTGAATTCACCTCAGCAACCAGAGAGTGCTCCGAAATCTTGATGCTGCCAAGGATTGTGTTGTCCCAGCTCGAGATTTTCGAGTTGCCCTTCTTCAGCCAATCGAATTCCACGCAGTGGAGCTTCCCCGCCCGATCGAATTCAGCCTCGTCCAAAAGGTCTTCCTTCGACCGCCCCATTGCCAGTGGGGCCAAGGCATCCAGGGCTGCTTCCGCCGACTCGATGCGGAAGGTCAGCGTGTGAAACACGAGCGGATCACCGTCTGTGTTCGAGAGCTGCGGCGATCTATTCAGCGCATCCCGGATGGTCAGGTAGGTTAGCCGAATTTCGTCCGCATACCGAACAAGGTCCTTAGCGGCCAAATCCCGATTCTGCTTGGCTATCCTTCTTTGCAGCTTCTTGCGAAGGCCGATGACCTCCGCCTTCCAACTGGGTGGGATACAAATCGGGGCAAGACAGCCCAGGATGGAAAGCCCCTGTAAGTTCCACACCTGTGCGTAAACGACGTCCCCCTGCTGCACCGACCGTGATGCCGATCGTTCGATAACCTCGGCCTCCGTACCTATCAAGGTGTCCCGGATACCCATTCGCTCCCCAGCTTCACTCCAGAGGACCTCATAGAAGCTGACCGGCTGCGTCGTAGCTTGTTCGAGAAACAAGCGTTCCATCTCCGACAGATTGCCCGCTTTTTCCAGCACGTACCATCGAGTGACCACGCCGCCGCTCGTGCTCGCCTTCTTCCCGCTGTGGGGCCTCTGTGGGTCCCAATGGAATAGAAAGTACGGCATGAAAATCTGCTCTTCGGGGGAGGACTCGTCCAACGGCAGCGGGAGGTCGGTCATGTTGAAGTCTCGCCACGCGTCCTCAAACTGGCTGCCGAACTTGCGCGCGGCAAATCTCATCATGTCCCGGGTGAGTTGGTCCGACGCCTCGCGCTGCCGGGACCAAAGGCTGTTTGATGCTGCCTGCTGCTCTAAACAGCACCGCTTGTACTTCTTGCCGCTGCCGCAGGGGCAAGGGTCGTTCCTGCCGATATTCGCGTGCGATGGGGAAGCCATAACGCCGAGACATTACCGCGCGGAGTCGAGGAAGACAAGAGGCGGCAAAGGAGGCCACGCGCAAGAGGGCGGTTCATACTTGGTGGATTTTCATGTGAAAGGAGACCCACCATGTTCGAACAATTCGTAAAGCGCCCGTTTCACCTGGCACGGTATCGCAACGGCCCGTACGCCGAAGAAAGAAGCCGGTTCCTCGCCCATTTAGTCCAAGAGGGGCGACGTTGGCATCGCCTCCGAGCCATCAACTGGTTGCTGCTGGAAGTCGCCAAGCAAATCGATTTGAACAAACAGAATTCCTATACAGCCTGCGGCCTGACAGCGCTGGCGAGACACTGGCAGAAGACCTGCGTGTCAAAAGCAGCGAGCAAACGCTGGGCCAGAATCGCGGTTCTTGATTTCGTGTTCGTAGCGTCGAGTTGGCTGCGCTTCTTGGGACGGTTTGAGGAGAAAACGGAGCAACTGCCCTACGAGAAGTTCCTTGGAGAGTTCTTCGCCTTTCTCAGGGACGAGCGAGGCTTTGCTGACGCGACGATCCTCGGCCACAAGCACTCGCTGAAGCGCTTCCTTTCTTGGCTGGTCCGTCAGGACATCCCGCTTCCCGCCGTGTCACCGAAAGTTATCTCCACCTATTTTTCGAGTGAAGTCGCAGGCCGGTGGAAGCGAGTCAGCGTGTCCAATCATGTACAGTGCCTCCGTTCCTTCTTCCGTTACGCCAGCCAGCGAGGCTGGTGTGCTAAGGGGATCGCTGCGTCCATCGATGCTCCCCGCCTCTACACTCACGAAAACCTGCCGCAAGGACCGGCCTGGGAGGAAGTGCAGAAGCTTCTCGCGAGCATGAACGGCTCGTCGCCGCTCATGATCAGGAGTCGTTGTGCTGTCCTGCTGTTCTCGATTTACGGCTTTCGCGTTGGCGAGGTCTGCCGCCTGCGGCTTGAGGACATCGACTGGGCAAACGAGAGAATTACTCTCCGCCGGTTCAAACAGCGGAAAATTCAGACATACCCGCTGACAGCCGAAGTTGGAAACGCACTGCTGCGCTACTTGAAAGAGGCCCGGCCACGGTCTGTTCATCGGGAAGTCTTTCTTACACTGAGGCAGCCCTATCGTCCGATCTCGGTTGGCGCTTTTTCGAGCATGACGATGAAGCAGCAGAAGAAGCTAGGACTGCGGCCCCGGCGATACGGCCCGCATGCACTGCGTCACGCATGTGCCACTCATCTTCTGGCGCAAGGCCTGACCTTGAAAGAAGTGGGAGATCACCTGGGCCATGTGTCCGCGGCTGCCACTCGAATCTACGCCAAGGTCGATCTGGCGGGGCTGCGCGAGGTCGGTGCCTTCGATGTGAGTACGTTGGTTGCCTGCATCGTACAGTGCGAGCAAACTGCGGCCTCCTTCTACCGGGTAGGCGAGATCGCGGCACTGCGAGAGGTTGCTGGCCTGGGCCTTGGAGGTGTCGCATGAAGATCGCCGATGCCGTCCAAGAGTACGTTGTTTACAAGCAGTCCTTGGGAATGAGCTACCGGGGCCGTGCTCTCAAACTGCATGCATTCGCTCGTTTCGTTGGCCCCGTAGACATCGCGAGAATCACGCCGGAAATGGTCCGGCACTTCCTCGATGGAGACCGTCCAGTCACCACAGAATGGTTCAACAAGTTCTCGGTCCTGAAAACGTTCTTCCGCTTCGCGATCGCTCGGGGCTACACGGCTGTAAATCCACTTCCGCTCTCGCAACCGAAGAGTCCGAGACAGTTCCGGCCGTATATTTACTCCGTTGAAGAAGTGCAGAAGATGATCCAGGTGGTGGATGGCCGGCATCGTGGCCGCTGGCATCTGGAGCCGCGCACTGTCAGGACGCTCTTGCTGTTGCTCTACGGGACTGGCCTACGCATCGGCGAGGCGATCCGGCTGAAACGCCGGGACGTAGACCTGAGCGAAGCAATCCTCACAGTCCGCGAAACGAAGTTTTACAAGTCGCGGCTCGTCCCAGTTGGTTCGGACTTGGCGAAGGTCCTGCAAGCGTACTTTCAGTGGAAGTGGAATGGCAGGCATGGCACCTCAGAATCCCCGTTCTTCGCCACCTACGACGGAAGACCAGTCACACATCAAACAGCCGAGCTCGCATTCAAACGAATCCGATACGAAGCCGGGGTGAAACGCACGGATGGCTTCCATTTTCAACCCCGTCTGCACGACTTCCGGCACACGTTCGCTGTAAGGCGGCTTGTGACCTGGTATCGGGAAAGCAAGAACGTCCAGCGGCTTCTTCCTCACCTGGCGACCTATCTGGGCCATGTCAGCATCAGGGAGACGACGCGCTATCTGACGATGACAAAGGAACTTCTGGATGAAGCATGCCGGCGCTTTGAACTCTATGCCGGCCCTGGAGGCGGGCAATGAAGAACAACTTCATGCTCGGCCCTTGGATCAAACGCTTCCTCCTGGAGCACCTGATCTCTGAGCGGAATCTGGCGCGGAACACACAGCGGAGTTATCGAGACACGTTGTGCCTGCTTCTTCCGCAGGTCGCGGCGCGGGCAAAAAAGTCAATCGATCTCCTGGAGATCGAAGACTTATCCGCCGAGATCGTCCGTAGCTTCCTTGCAAGTATCGAGGAAAACCGTGGATGCAGCATCGGCACCAGAAATCAGCGGCTCTCTGCGATCCATGCCCTGGCGAAGTTCATCGGCGAGCGGAATCCCGAACAATTACCTTGGTGCGGCGAAATCAGGAACGTCCCATTCAAACGCACCGGAAAGAATCCGTTCACTTATCTCGAAAAATCGGAGATGGATGCTCTGCTCGTGGCCCCGAATCAGCACACTCCACAGGGGCGAAAGGATCGCGCGCTCCTTCTGTTCCTCTACAACTCCGGTGCAAGGGCAAGTGAAGCGGCTTCCGTGAAAGTCTCTGACCTCGAAGGTGACGAACAACGAGGCGGCGCAGTGAAGCTCCATGGGAAGGGAGGAAAAATGAGGTTCTGCCCTCTCTGGCCTCGGACCATGGCGGCACTCACGCCGTTGATCGCGGGTCGCCAAGGAGATGCTCGCGTCTTCCTAAACCGTTATGGATCTCCCGTGACGCGCTTCGGAATCCACACGCTGGTCGAGCGACACGCGAAAAAAGTTGCCGAAAGACTCCCGTCTCTAGGCAAAAAGCGCGTTAGCCCGCACACGATTCGCCATACAACGGCAACCCATCTCCTCCGTGCCGGCGTTGACATCAACACCATCCGCGCCTGGCTCGGCCATGTCTCTATCGATACCACCAACATCTACGCTGAAGTCGATCTGGAAATGAAGGCGAAGGCGTTGGCCGCTTGCGATACCGGCGGAATCAAACTGCCAGGTAGGGCATGGCGCACCGACCCGCGAGTGATGGAGTTCCTCCGCAGCCTATGAACCAACTTATGTGGCGCTTGTCCTCGTTAGCGGCATCGTTTTCGGCAGACATCGGAGCTAAGCGCCACATAAATTCCAGCGCCACATAAGTGCGCTTATGTTGTGCTCAACATAAGCGCACGAATTGATGCACCGTGACGGGCGCCGCGCCAGCACTTCAAAGCGCAGTCGCGAGACCGAAGCCGAGGCCGTAGCATTCGTCGTCTGCGAAGCAATCGGTCTCGAGACTGGCTCGGCAGCACAAGACTACATCCAGCTCTACGAGGGCGACGCCAAGTTGCTGTCGGAGAGCCTAGAGTACATCCGGCAAACTGCCACTCGCATTCTCAGCTCTGTCGGCGCGGAAGACTCCTCCGTGCCGCCCGGCTAGCGCGATATGTTGACCCTAGAGATTCAAGGTCGGGCTCGCAGAATTACCATGACGTATGCGGATATAGCCCTTCGCGGTTAGGCTCTTGTCGAACGCTGCAAACCGCTGCGCAATCTCGTCTCTCCCTCCGTGGCCCTCTTCGCCGAATGAGTTCTCGAACGTGAACCACCTCTCATTTTCAGCCGACGGACGAACGGACGCATCAGCTTTGAGCGCACTTCCCGCCTCGGTTTCATACTGCTGCGCGTATGGCTCGTCGCAGGCATCAGAGTGGATGTTTGTTTGTTCGCGGTAAACGCCCAACGGTCTGGGTTGCGCGATGGAGGGCTTCACAGAAGGGACGAGCACTATTGAGTGCTTCTCCGCGCTTCGACCTAGCGGCGCACCGGCTCCGCTAGGCTCTGGCCGGTAATCGGAAACGATAAGCGTGTCGGAATCAGGAAAGGGAGGTGCTAGGAAAGTCGTGTTGACTGACGGTGCCGCACCTCTCACAGATGAAAGCTCGGTCCCACTGAGCGTATTGTGTTTGGAAGGAGGAATTGTGCCTCCAGAAAAGAACCAGCAGGAGAATGAACGCGCACGCAGAAAGCACGCTGTAAATTGTCAAAGGCATTGAAGACACGGTCGCAGAATTCCTCGTAATGGTATTCACATAAAAAACTATCCAGCCGACCGATAGAAACACCAAAACCGACCAGCCGAAAAGCTTTCGGTACGACCATTTCTTCGGAGGAGTCAGTGCTCTCGAAACGTCCGTTTGCTGCGTGCCTTTTGTGGTCGCTCTGCCAACAACCAAGTCCGGTCCGTCGCTCCCCACCACGACACCGCGCAATCGAGTGCGCGCATTTAGGCGAGAGGTTCCTTCCTGATAGGCGAGGGAAAGCTTCTTGAGGTTCGTGCCGTTGCAATTCGGGCAGCGTAAATCCATCGCATCACCCAGTAATCGCCCGTTCGAGATGAATATATCTCTATTCCAATTGCTCTTCCAGTTGAAAGATCTCGAATTTTTTGACCGCGAACAACCAACCGCCGCAATTCTCATTTCGACCTCTTTCTGCAAGTTCGTTCGACTGGAGTTGGACCAGCCTGCACGACCGGCAGCTCCGCCGACATTCTCAACAATCGGTCCATCGTGCCTGCGGACTTCAGTTGCTCCAACGCCCACTCCAGAAGCAGCTCTCCAATATTCCCGAGCGTTCGTCTCTCGCGAGCAGCGAACTCTTCGAGCTCAGCTCGCAGATCTCGTCGGATACGCAGACTGAGTGGCGCCTTCCATTCGCCCATTAAATCAAATCCTCGGGTTAAACAGCTTCGTGGTCATTTACATCTCCAGTTTCCGCCAATTTCGGACTCGCACGGAACTTTTGCTTCATCTTGGTCGGTTTTCCTTCCAAGGTATTCGGCGCACTCTTGCTTTGCGATAGCCCAAGGGCATGACGATGCTTCCACCGCAACTAAGCTCTCGCTGTCATCTTCTGCATTCGGCTCGTCAAATTGTGATGTGGTCCAAGTTGCACCCAACAGCGGTGAGGCATCCTGCGTCCCGAGGACGCGACTGAACGCAGGCGATCTGGAGTGCTTCCTCCCACTCGGGATTGAACACCATCACCCTGACAACAAGCGTGCCATCCCGATCTTCTTCGGCGTAGACGCCCACCGAATCCCACATCTCCGTCCTGCCGTGGCGTTGTATCAGTTGTCCGACAGATACCGAGATGGATTCAGTTCCAACGCAGAATTGGTTTTCGCCTGAGGCTTTGCAAGCCACGTGGAATTGGCTCTCACCCTTAGCCCAGGAAAAGCGAGGAACGCCCATCATGTGTGCCTCTGTGCCACACAATTATACAACGAGCGCTCGTTGTTTTACAATGAGCTTTTCAGCGGGATTTCTTGGACTTGGGAGGCCGACCGCCCTTGCGCTTTTTCCGTCTAGCTTGTAACTGCCTGAAGTATTCAGGGCCGCGCTTAGCGATCTCCCTCCCACCTTTCCGTCCAAGCTTGACGGCGGCGGGATCTTTCGCTTTTGCCAAAATTCAGTAGAAGCGTTCCATTCAACTCCCGCACGTATTATGCACGACCAGAACTGCCCGGCCAAACTTGTCGGGCACGGCGGAACAAATCTCTCAATCCAGATGTCCAAGCTCCGCGGCTTGTGAAATTCGTCGCAGAGCAGAGTATCGCGCCGGCGCGTGGCACGTCGCGTCAGCCGGCAAGATCACCTTGCTGCCCGGCCTGTCTCCGGCTGAGGAGTTTGCGACGCTCGCGCATGAGACGGCGCACGAACTCATGCACAAAGCTGAGCGCCGGAGCAGCACATCCAAGCGAGTCCGCGAAACCGAGGCTCAGGCTGTCGCCTTTGTAGTTTGCAGCGGAATCGCACTCGAAACTGGCTCCGCCGCGCAAGACTATATCGGCTTGTATGGCGGCGATGCGAAACTCTTCGGCGAAAGCCTCGAATACGTCCAGTGGACCGCCACTAAAATTCTCAACGCAATTGAAGCGGATGAATCATCCGCGCCGCCCGACAACCTATCTAAGCTGAGACCTTTGACAGAAGTTGCGTTTGTCAGATCGAAATCGCTGTTAGCTTTGAGTACACTATAACTCCAGCTCAATCACCAGGTAACTTACTGACACTTGTACTCTGTTAGCGAAGCCTTTGGCAGCTGGTAGACCAACGATGAAGCCGAATTGGATTGCGCACATTCTAACGAGGGGTTCTTGCGCACCAGACTATCAAGGGCAGTACAGGCATTATCGCGAGGACGGCCTAAAGGCATTTGCTGAAGGCAGGCTTGACGATGCCACCGAAAACTTAGGGCGAGCGGCACTCCTCTGCCCTCAAGACGTTCAACTCCATTTCGATTTAGGGCGTGCTCTTCAGGCGCACGGCAAAATCGAGGCCGCACGGCGTGCGTATCTCTATGCTCTGCAGCTGACCCCGAAATCCACTGCGATTCGTGCCGCCTTGCTTGCTCTTCCGCCTTTGCCGCCCGGGCGCGAAGACTTTCATCCTGGCCAGAAGATAGATGCAAAGGAATTTGGAACTCAATTTACTGTGTTCGACACAAAAAGAGGAGGCTTCGGTGCCGTCCATCTTGTGCGTAGCGAAAAGAGTGGTTCACTGTGGGCGCTCAAGACATTTCAAGCCAAGTATCTCTGGAGCGATAACGATCGCAAACGATTCGAGCGCGAAGCCGTTACTTGGCTAATGCTGAATCGTCATCCAAACATTGTTTTCGCCCAAACGTTGATAAACATTGAAGCGTTTCCATGCCTAATCCTAGAGTATGTACCGGGAGGAAGCCTCGCCGAGTTGCTTCTCGGAGGGCCGCTTCCTCTAGAATCAGCGATTAGCTTCGCGTTACAGTTTTGCGATGGGATGTTCTATGCAAACCAAACACTCGGAATCGTTCATCGCGACATTAAACCGTCCAATTGCCTCCTATCGGAGGATCACGCAACGCTGAAGATCGCTGACTTTGGTCTTGCGCGCGCATTTGCCGAGGGCCGGGCGGAGTCCCTAGGCCTGTCGGACCTAACTGCCAAGTTCGGCTCGCAATTCACTACGGTAGCGGGCACGCCGCACTACATGGCACCAGAACAGTTTCGCGTGGACGCAAACCTAGATACGCGCACTGATGTCTATGCCTTCGGAGTCATGTTTTATCAGATGTTGACGGGCAATCTGCCGCAAATGGGACCCGCGGCCCGCGCGCATATCGAAGCGAATGCTGTAGCGTCGCCGCTTGTACCAAGACTTTTGCTGCGGCTCATATTGAAATGTGTCGACCAGAAGGTCTCTGGCCGCCCGAAGGATTTCGGCGAAGTGCGGGGAGCGTTGGACAAAGCCTATGCGGACCTGCTTGGCAAAACAGCACCTCCTATCGCGACACCCTGCCAAATGACTGTAGAAGAATGGAACGACAAAGGGTGCGCGCTGAACATTCTGGGCTATCCTAAAAAGGCCTGGGATTGCTATTTGAGGGCTCTCATGATCGAACCATTCTCTGCCAGCGTGCATATGAATTGTGGACTTGCTTCGATGAATGCCGGTCGGTTTAAAAACGCACTTTCTAACTTTGAGATGGCACTCGCGTTGTCCCCCGAAGACCCGGCAACTTGGATTAACAAGGGTTACGCATTGGACATGCTGGGACGTACCGATGAGGCGAGGGCCTGCTACGAACGCGCGCTTCAGCTTGACCCAGAGAATGACGCACTGCTCTTGAACGTTGGAGCCATGCTGGACAATGCAGGCCAACTCGAAAGTGCTCTCTTGTGCTACGACCGAGGACTGGAAATCAATCCGCGAAACGTCAAGCTGTGGGTGAATAAGTCCATCATTTTTAGCAAAGAGGGCCGTTATGAGGAGGCGCTTGCCTGCTGCAGTGAAGGTTTGGGAATTGACCCTCGCCACAACGCGCTCTGGGCTATGCGTTCCTACATATTGAAAAAGCTGGATCGTTTGCAAGAAGCACTTGCTGCTTGTATTAGAGGGCTTGAGATCAACGCGGACGACGCAAACCTTTGGGGGAACAGAGGGGAGCTGCTGACCTTACTTAACAGACCGGACGAAGCGCAAAAATGCTTCGAACGCGCGAGAGCATTGAACGTGCCTCCCAGCTAAAACAATACGCGAATGAGCATCGAGGCGGCGGTAAAACAACAATTCGCAAAGGTGTTTCAAAGCTCTGACTGGCACCTATTTAAGAAGATGGCGGATTTTTATCTCAGGCGGGCCGCATTTCTGCGGAAAGCAGACATACCACTGCCGCCAGATTTGAGATTGCGGGCTCGTAACTCCCAGAAACGCCTTTTCATCGGAGTCGGGTGCGAGTTACTTGTGAAGGCGCTCTATCTGAAGAACGGCTACGCGATTAACAAGCCCCGCCGCAATCAAGCGCTCCAATTTCCTCTTAAATTGAGCGCCGCCAACCCTTCGCAACTCGACGAAGATCAGACTTTCCTTTTTGACAACCTGATTTGCCGACTCGAAAAGGTGACTTCGCTCGAAAGCGGAGAGGCGGTTCTGAATGGCCTCAAAATCGCCAAAGTTTTCCGAAATAAGGAGGCCCATCTAGTCACGTCGAAGCACGATTTCGACAGTTCAAACTACCGAGATATCGAAACCTCGCTTAAGGAGCTCTACCGCATTGGCTTCGACGAGAGCCTCGTTGTACGTTTTTCTTTAGCACCGAACGAGCAGCCGCTTTGGGCGATCAGCAGGTTACCGTCGAAGAGTACTTCGTCCGCACTTACTTCATGTTTTTAACGGAGCCTAAACGGCGCTTTCCGCGAATATCGCCACACCATTCGTCCTTCGCCCCAGAGCCGACGGATGCCCCCCGACCAGCATCATCTTTCTGCCCAGTACATAGTCCTTCTGCCGCACTGTTCCTCGGGCACCGCTTCGGGGCAATTCCTGCGCCTAGCAGCTTCGCCGAACCCTGCCGTGTTCAGCATCTCCAAACCAAATTTTCTGAAACAGCCCTTCTTTTCCGAAGAAGTTACAAAAACATTCCTGACGTTAGTCCCAACTACTTTGCCCTTCCTGCTGAAAACCTGCGCCTGAACCGCCCGCTCATTCTGTCAAGGGTCTTCGCTCCGCTCCGATAAACGCCAACCCCGCGCCCTTGACAGCGCAGACGGTCAGGCGCTCCCACCCGCCACGAAGGGCATTTGCTTTTAATGCGCCGCTCTCTGGCGTCGCCTCGAAAGCAAAAATCAAACCCCGAAAGGAGTCCTTTCCAATGCACCAAACCAAGAAACAACCGCTTTTCCCGCTTGGCCAAATCGTTGCCACACCGGGCGCTCTGGCCGCTCTTGAAAAAGCAGGACAGCAAGCGCACGAATTCCTCGCACTCCACGTTCACGGTGAGTGGGGAAACGTGCCCGACGAAGACCGCAAGGAAAACCAATTCAGTCTCGAACGCGGATTCCGGCTCTTGAGCAGTTTTCGCACCGCCGCGAACGAGACCGTCTGGGTTATCACCGAGGCCGACCGCTCCGTAACCACCCTCTTGTTGCCCGAAGAGTATTGAACTGAAAAAAAATCTCAAGAAAAAGGAGAAGAATGAAATGAACGCAGCGACAACAGTAAGCACGAGCAGTGCAGCACCCCACGTGCCCGTAAGTGTTCAAGAAATTCCATTGAGTAAAATCGTTGAATCGAAAACCAATCCCCGCCGCCAGTTTGACGAAACCAAGCTTGCCGAACTCGCGGACAACATCAGGCAGTATGGCGTGCTCCAAGCCATTCTCGTGCGGCCTATCGGCGAGGCGGACAGCTTCGAAGTCGTGGCGGGAACGCGCCGCTACCGAGCATCGAAGCTCGCCGGACGAGAAACTATTCCGGCTACCGTTCGCGAACTGACCGATACGCAGTGCCTCGAATTGCAGTTAATTGAAAACCTCCAGCGGTCTGACGTTCACGAACTGGACGAGGCGCAAGGGTACGCCGCACTCATGCAACTGCAACCGGAGAACTACACCGTTGAAACCATCGCTACAAAAGTGGGACGGTCTGAGGCTTACGTGTATGCCCGGCTCCGGCTTCTGCATCTCATCCCTGAAGCGAGGCAGGCGTTCTACGAAGCTAAGCTCACTGTGGCGCACGCCTTCGAAATGGCTCGCTTGCAGCCGAACGACCAGCAACGCGCCTTGCAGGAATGCTTCCCGCAGCATCGCAGCGCCGCCGCCATATTGAAGGACAAAAAAGCGGAAGCGGTCACAGTGCGGGAACTACGGCAGTGGATTGAACGGGAAATCCATCTTGACCTAACCAATGCACCGTTCGATCCACAGGATGAAACTCTTCTGCCATCAGCGGGAGCGTGCGCTCGCTGCCCGAAGCGCACGGGAAGCAATCCTTTGCTTTTCCCCGAAGTGCGGCAGAAGTCCATCTGTACCGACCGTGAATGCTACCGCGCCAAAGTGGAAGCCCTCGTGCAAATCCGGGTGAAGCCGCTTGAGGAAAAGGGCGAGAAACCTCTGCGCGTCTCGCAGGCTCCGTCATGGCAGGCGAATGGGCATGCGAGAGACGTGCTCATCGAAGGTCAGTTCCTGAGAGCGAAAACTAGAGGCGAGTGCCCGAACACAAAGCCTGCTGTGCTCATCGATGGCAAGGCCGCAGGCACGGTCTTTCACATTTGCCGCGATGAGAAATGCGCGGTGCATTCTCGCATCACTCGTTACGAGCCGACATCGCCGGAACGCGCCCAACGCGCCAAAGAGAGATTGGCCGAGCGCGTTGAGAAGCAATCTCGCTTCCGCATCCTCGATGCGGTTCGCAAGAAGTTGCCGGATGCTCTCCCGCGTGCCGACACGGAGATGATTGCCCGCGACTATCTTCGGCGCTTGGGTCACGACAATCACCGCCGTTTGTGCAGGGTGTACGAATGGGAAGAGAAGAAGAGCAAGACATCATGGGGCGGACAAGCTGTAGATTACGAGAAAATCGCAATCGCAGCAGTCGAAGGTATGACCGCCGCTGACCTGCATCGCTTTCTTGTCGTATGCGCTCTCGTGTCCGACCTGTATTGCCCCGGATATAATCCGCAACAACCGCTCGCAAAGGACTCAAACCTTGCACACGCCGCTGCGCGATACAAAGTCGATTCGGCAAAAATCACCGCAGCGATCCGAACCGAACTGACAAAAGCGAAGGATAAACTGAAAACCAAAAATACTGGCAAGTTCCAAACAAACCGACACACAATCCAAAACCCAAAACCACACCACCCAAGACGTAAATGGTGAAGTAAGACCTTTCAACTCCACGAGGGGCTGTGTTTCCGTGCGGCCCCTTCTTTTTTGCACGGTCGGATGCGAACCGGCGCTGTATATGACTTGCACTAAACCCTTGTTTGAAAAGTTCGATCGGCACAAAAAAGGCCACCGGATTTGCCGATACCGATTCCGACCGGCCCGCAAGTCAAATGTGTGTTCAGCTTTATACTGTGCGAATAGGGAAGTCGGCCCCTGGATGCTCGATTGAGCGGCCTACGTCAAGAGAGCGTTCAAGGCTTTGAACGCTTCCTCAAAACGGTCCAGCGTCGCAGCCGACAAATTCTTTGCAAGCCTGCCCGTGTTCTCCATGAAGTATCGGGCGGGTCGATAATGGTTGAACCCGCCGGTCTTCAGCGGATTCTCTTTCAGGTACTCCTCAATCGACACCAGAATTCGCGGATGGTGCAGATTCAGATCCGCCGCCGTGATCGCTTGCGAGAGTTGATTTTTGTACTCCTCATTGACCAGCTCCACGTAAAAATCAGCCCCGAACATATCCTCGATATCGGCCTCGGTCTTGCCCGTGAACTGCGCGAATGTCAGAACATGATTCCTGGCCAGCAGCTTCCGCTTGTACAGATTTTCAACCATCTGGACGCCACTTGTTTGCAAATCGATCAGCGTCGCCACGCGCAACGCCTTTTGCGCGCCGATCAGCGCCACGAATGTCGGAACCTTGTCCGCGCCGCCAACCGGCGTGATCGTCCACGTCGGATTTAATCCCTTCCTGCCCTTTTCGGCCATAATCGAAGACAGCGCCTGAATGAACAGAAGATCCGACGCGCCCTCCACCACGAGGCTGTTAGGTCCGATGAAAAGACCTTGATAAATTTCGTACCCCAATGCACCCTGCAACGGGAACAGGCTGTCCTCACCGGCTTCGAGCACGTCAACCAGGACCTTGGTCCCCTCCTCTTCCGGAGGCAAGGCGGCATCGGAATCGATCGTCTTGTCCTGCACGATCCGAACACGCTCGAAGTGCTTCACGTCTACCATGAAGGGTGAATGGGTCGAATACAGAACTTGATGATCACCCTTTAGCTCCTGCTCGAAATAACGCAGCAGGTCCTCCTGCGCCCGCGCGTGAAGCGACAGACCCGGCTCATCCAGCAACAGGATAATCCGCTGCTGCATGGTTGCCTTCAACCGCGAATACCAGGCCAGGAACGAAAAAAACCAGACAAACCCGCGCGACCGCGTTCCAAGGGCCGTATTCACGAAATGCTTCTGATCCGCCACTTCCGCCCAGATATTCGTGCCGTCCCTCATGCCTTCGGGGTCGCCGGGACGTGCCGGCCGCACATCGAACGCCAGCCGGAGATGCCGGTTTTGCGACCAGTATTTAAGAATCTTCCCCGTCAGATGATTCCCCGCACCCTGAAGCTTGTTTTTCAATTCCTGAGTCCTGGCGGGATTCAGCAACTCCTCAAGCTTTAGCCCGGCCAGTTCAATCAAACCCAGAAGGGGATGATCTGACGGGTTAAGCTGCTTGGCGGCGATCCGCTTCTGGAGCGCTTCGATATTCTCGCAGCCGCGCATCTGATAATACTCATCGAAATACAAAAACTCCGGCACATACGCTTCGAGGAATTTGTCGTAGATATGCTTGTGAATCCCGGTCCCGTTTATCGCGTCGAGTTCAGTGCGTAGACTCTTGGCAGCGCTCGTTTCCTGCAGCGACTGCGCCTCCGCGACAGCTTTCTTTTTTTCATCCGCATCAGCGAGAGCGTTGGCCGCCACGTTCGCGTCCTCGAACTTCTTTTGCTGCGCCTGTCCCCGCCCCTGCAACGCAGCCGCCAGCGCCTTCAGGGAATCCCATTTGATATTCTCTGCCTTGAACTCCCCCGCTAATTTCGCTTTCGCCAGCAGCGTCTCCCCGGCGATTTTTTCATCGATCTTCAAATCAAAATAGGACTTGTTCTCATATCCACGGCTAAGCGTGACCGCGGATTCCGGAAGAACGCTTTTCCCAAAATATTCTTCCACTGCCCCAAGTTCTTCTTTCTCCAAGGTGAACGTGGCCGTAACCACAATCGCCTGTCCGCGCTTTCCGGCTTTGACCTCCTGCTCGTATTCCGTCACGCGCGAGCGCGGATAATCATCCGTTACGTCGAACTTGTCGTCACCCTTTGTAATCGGCCGCAGCCGGTACAATGCCTTCAGCAGCGCTGTCTTGCCCGCTTCGTTCTTGCCAACTAGGCAGGTGATGTCGCCGACCTTGGCTGGATTCGAGGCCGTGACAGACTGGAAATCGCAGATTTGAAAACTTTTCAAGATCATAAGGGGACATGCTCCGTTCTAAAGGGGTTAATAACCCCCTACCTTAATCTGTTAGTTAGCAATATGTCAAATTGCAGCGCTCAGCCTCTACATACACACCGACTCCAGCAAAACTGGGTTATGGGCAACTCTCTTTATCGCGACCTGATTTCCAGGTTATCGAAAAAAGTTAACCGTGCGATCTCGACGGCTGCTTCCACCGAAAGACTCGCTACTTTCCTCTCACGACGTTGCTCGCGTGTCTCGGCTCCGTTTCTTACTGAGTGCGGCGCGTGACCTTTTTCCGCCGTGGATTTTCTTGGGCACGGCTTCGGGCTAATTCCTGCGCCCGGCAGCTTCGCGGCTTCTGCTTTCACGGTTCCTCCCCGAATGCATTGGTTCCCTCCCATAAAGCAGCCGCTCGCTTTGGGAGCAGAAGCCTCTCGCTTTTGGGTGCCTCAAGAAAATGAGGCAGAAAAAGGAGAAAAAAATGTCTTACCTTAACTCAGTAACGATAATCGGATTTGTTGGAGCAGACCCGGAGCAGCGCCAAGCGCGGAACAACAACGGCTCGAAGTTCACCGTTCTTTCGGTCGCCACGCAGCGGTCGTGGAAGAACGCGCAGGACGAGTGGTCCGTCCGCGACTGGCGGAATTCGTCGCGACGGCGATCAAGAAAGGCTCGCACGTGCTCGTTGAGGGCAGCCTTATCAGCACGACGTACGAACGCGAAGTTGGCAAAGGCAAGAAAGCCAAGACCACCAAGCAGACCTTTTGGTGCATTCGCGCCGATGTCGTGCGCAAGCTCGATCGCGGCGAGCCTGAGCCGGAAACAGTCGTTTCCGGTTCTAATGCTTCGGAGCAAATCGTCCAAACATCCGATGGCGATTCCTTCTAGGCGTGGATTACATTGGCCCTCCGGCAAAAGTCGGAGGGCCTTTTTTCATGCCGCGACGTGGCAGCGCAAAATGCTCTCGTCCGTTTCCCCACACAATTATTCATAACGCAGCGCGACAATCGGATCGACGTGCATGGCCCGCCGCGCCGGGAGAAACGCTGCGATTCCAGCTATGAGAAGCAGCAAACAGATTGCAAAACCAAAGCTTAGCGGATCAGTTGGCTTTATTCCCCAAATCATCCCGCCAATCATCCGGGCGGCTGCAAGGCCAGCCGCAACCCCAAACGCAATTCCGATGGACACTACCCGCATCATTTCGCCAACTAACATGCGAAGCACATCTCCCCGTTGTGCGCCCAAAGCAATGCGAATACCGATTTCGCGAGTCCTTTCTGCAGTGGCATAGGACGTCACTCCGTAAACGCCGATCATCGCCAGCAGACTGACGAACAAACCGAAAGCCATCGCAATCAACTCCATGGCGCGGTTTCGGTGGAGGACATTGTTGAACGCGTTGCTCAATGGGTCGCATTTCAGAGCGACGTAAGAATCGACAGTCGACGCTGCACTCTGCAGACGTTTCGTCATCCCGGGAAACGCACCGGCAACGCGTACCTCATAGTCGCCCATGCCCAGGCACGAAGCACACTGAGAGACCGGCCTGTACAAAATCGGAAGCGGACCTAAATCAGGGCGACGATATTGCATGTCGGCGGTGACGCCAATGACCTCGACGGCGTAATCTTGTCCTTTGGTCTTGCTGTCGCTTTCGCGAAACCTAAGTCCGACGGGATTCAGCCCCGGAGAGAGCATCTCCGCCAGGGTTTTACTAACAATAGCTACCGGGAGGGACGTATCGGTGTCGCCGTCATTAAAATCGCGGCCCGCGAGCACCGGGGTCCTTCGGGTTCGGAAAAAATCGGAAGAAACATAGATGTTATAAGAACCAAGATGTCGCTCGGCGCTGCCAGGTTTGCGAACAGTCAATTGGGCGAGGTACATCTGCGAAGCCACGCGACTCCAGGATGCGGAGATCACACCAGGAACAGACCGAAATTGTGTCAGCAATTGCTCGCCAATAAAGGCTGCACGTTGCGGGTTCTCGGCGGCGCCGTTCCATGTCGCATGAGCCACTAAAACGCCCTTGGGGTCGTACCCTGGATCTACAGCGAGGAGCGCGTGCAGTGTTCGTGCCAGCAAACCGGCACTGACGAGCAGTGCCATGGACAACGCAACTTGCAGGACCACGACGAGAGAATTGGAAAATCGGTCTCGACGTCTTCCGACAGTTACGCCATTGTTCATGGCCGAATAAATTGAAACGCGAGTTGCGCGGATCGCCGGCGCCAACCCAAACAGGAGCGCACAGAGCAACGTGATGCCGACGACAAAGAAAACAAGCCTCGTGTCCCAAGATAAATCGAGGGAAATTTTCTCGTCCGGCCAGGATAGCGCCCATAAGAGCGCTTGGCTGCCCCAGCGTTCGATGAGAAGACCCGTCGCAGCGCCGATCAGCGACAAGCCAACACTTTCCGTCAGCAATTGCCGGACCAAACGCCACCGAGTCGCGCCCAGCGCAAGCCGAGTGGCGATTTCACTTTGCCGCTTCGTAGCTCGCGCCAACAATAAATTGCCCAGGTTAGCGCAGGCGATGATTAGGGCGACTGCAGCCATGGTCATCAGGAGCAGAACTACGCTCGTCTCGTTCCACAATTCAGCGAGGGTCTCACTTCGAATCGAACGCGCCATGGGAGATGCACGCGCAACCGCTCGTCCGCTGGTGTCGTCCGATCTCGGTGACAGATCTCGATGTATTTCTGGGGCTAAGACTTGCAATCCAGCGTTGGCTTGGCTCAGGCTTTCTCCCGGCTTTAGCCTGCCGACAAAGGCCAGCAGCGTGGCTGAATCGTTCAGAGGCGGCGTCTGCTTTCCGTAGAGTAGCGGATAATCCCGGTATGTTCGTTCTGCCTCGAGCGGCATGAAGATCTCAGACATTTCTCCGATAACCACGCCGAAGAAAGACCGAGGGGCCACTCCGACGATTCGGAATTCGTTTCCATCCACGAGGATCGTTTGGCCGAGTACGTCGCGCGACTGGCCAAACAGCCGCCACAATCCGTAGCCGATCACGCACACGGGCGGCGCGCCGGGCTGGTCATCCGAAGGCTCTATGGCCCGCCCGATGACAGAAGGAATGCCAAGGGTTTGGAAATAATCTCCCGAAACGTACAGGCCGGAGACTTCCCGCTGTTGTTTAGCGGCGGTGACGCTGAAATTGGTGTCGAAGTAGTTGTAAGCGAGAACGCTTGAAAAAATATCTTGCCGGTCGCGAAATATTTTCCATTCTCCATACGAGTGCAGGTTCCCCCCGTCACCTCGCACCAGCTCGACGAGCTGGTCAGCTCGCTGCACCGGCAACGGCCTGAGGGCCAGCGCGTACATTACGGAAAAAATTGCGATCGTCGCGCCAATTCCCAAACCAAGCGACAAGACCGCGACGGCGGTGAAGCCGGGGGATTTGCGCAGCATGCGTAAGCCGTAGCGTAAATCTTGCAGGAGGTCCTGAATCCAATTTACACGTCGCGTATCGCGGCACTCTTCCTTGCGTTTTTCGACGCCGCCTATTTCGAGGAGCGCCTGCCGTCGAGCCTCTTGTGCTGCCATGCCCTTCGAGAGATATTCCTCAGTCTTTCGCTCGACGTGATCCCGCAGTTCGTCGTCCAGTTCTTGGTCTGCCTGTCTTCGACGAAATAACGACCGCAACCGCAGAGGAATCGTGTAGAGCCAATGCTCTGGTCGCATCGCTGCCTCCTTTCGCGCTCGTCAGGCTTCTTTGAGTTTGACGACTCGCGAAATCGCACTCGACAATCTGCCCCAGTTGTCAGTTTCCTTTTCAAGGTGTCGCCGCCCCAACCGTGTCAGCGAATAGTATTTCGCGCGGCGGCCATTTACGGACGTCTTCCACTCGGCTGTAATCCAGCCCTCCTGCTCAAGCTTGTGCAAGGCCGGGTACAGCGACCCGTCGCTCATCTGCAGAACGTCACCGGACACTTGCTTCAAACGCTGACTGACGGCAAAGCCGTTCATCGGCTCAAGAGCGAGAATTTTCAGCAGCAGCATGTCCAGAGTGCCCTGCACCAGATCGGAAGGTTTGCTCATGTTTATGTCCTCGGTAACCGATGACAATATATGCCCGCTGCCCTCGGTAAGCAAGCTAGAACTTCATCGAATCCCGTCTGTCTCAGTGTCATCGTTGCAGCAGGCTTCTTGGGCTAGCCCTATTGACGTTCTACTATGAAACGAATAACGTACTACTCGAATTAACCCGCGTCCCACTCTTGCATCCTCAGGTAAAACAGGCTGCCAGCGGGTAACTTCAGGCCACGGCATTGCGGATACACGTCTCGAAAG